>Ga0247760_1001353_pt1 | contig 23032 bp, 17 predicted proteins | sample UWRJL171409R4_FD_179936 | JGI IMG/M metagenome (GOLD analysis project Ga0247760, IMG submission 179936) | Plant litter microbial communities from Arlington Agricultural Research Station in Wisconsin, United States - UWRJ-L171-409R-4 | ecosystem: Environmental > Terrestrial > Plant litter >... | reverse complement strand
GTTGTGTCTGACTGTCTTATCCGTGATCAAAGTTGAGGTCTACTCTTTCGTTTATGACAATTTCTATGTATGATCAGTCTTACCATAGTCGGTCAGCTGAGCAGCATTATATACATAATGGCATTCTTAGCTTGGCAAAAGAAAAGCAACTAGTGGTGCTGAAAACTTTGACAGTATCATAATACTCAGTAAACTGAACGTGGCTGTAGCCTTATACCTGGTCACTGCTGATTATAACTGATCTTTCTAAATATTTTCTAATAGTTATTGGCTTTGCTCCAGCCGCAACGTCTTTATTCTGCAGTTTCGCTCAATTTCTGAGCTTTTAATCTGATAAGCTCTAAACATGTCAGGTTAACGCTCTCTCTTCCACATTCGAAGCTGTATTACCTAAACGTAGATAGTCGATTGTACCCTTGAGTATTTTTCCTCGATCCGTCGGTTCTAATTGAGCCTAGACCATTATGAGCCAAAAGTATGTATGGTATACTTTTTTATTATACGTAAGGGCCTGAGAAAGTATAGAGATCTAATAGATGATTATTAAGATTGTTTAAGTTAGTGTTGCCCTTCGTTTTTGGGAATAGTGTAGAGCTGTCTGTAAAGTGAGTGTGGTCTTAGATTATTAGCGTTTGGGACTATCTGTAAGTGATAATATAAGGTTTTTTAATTAGCAGATTAGATACTTCTCAAAATACAGCCTAGTGGATGACAATAAAAGTGAGATTAGGTTTGGCTCCGTGATTGATTTTGTTGTTGGAATTGTCGTTTGGGTGCGAATTGAAGAAGTTGTGATAATTTTGTAACTTAGACGCCCTGTCCTGGCAGAAAAAGTACGAAGCCTGAGGAAACAAGATCTGGGCTTGAAACTGGGTCGCTTACGCTAGGCGGTAAATATCTGCCGGTAGAAAAGGTACATAGCTGTGACAAGAGGCTGCCACAGGCGCTGTGGGAGCGGCTTGGGACGGTATGTGGCCCTGTGGGCGCTGAACAAACCTATTCTGGATCACAATAATTGACCATGGCCTCGAAGGTCCTTGCCCTTCTCAATTGTTGGCCAGGTGTGTCTATCTAAATACAGAGGTTCTCCTGGGACCGAAGTTCTGTCATTCTCTGTCGTTCCGAGGCCGGCTTACTGGCGTAACCTTCCTAGCCATCGCGGCGCGATACGGAACCTTCCTGGCTATTGTGGTTCGATACACAACCTTCTGAGCATTGTGGCTTGATAGTATCAATTGGCACAGGCCAAGGTTCGTGGGGCTCAAACCTTGATAAGCTCTCTCTGGAGTCATCGAGATTCGGTGGGCCTACGGCTCATTCTTGCTGTCAGAAGCCTGACGGCTATTTTGGCTGTTCTGGAAGTGTTTTAGCTATCCCGGCCATCAGTGGCCGTCAGGCCTTTCTGGGTGTCAGGGGCGTTCAGCGTGTGACGGTTGCTTAGCTTTGACAATAGGGCTTCCAGGTCGAGTCACACGCACAACCAGTACGCGTATACGTTGTAACTAGAATTGTTATCTGGGAACTATCCTTATAGATTACGCGTTTGCTTTCCGTCGATAGGAAATTTTAGCCGGGGGGACTAAAAATGGGCCTCTGAGGCTGTGCAGCGGTGGTGTACAGGATTACCCCAGCTCAGGGAAGAATCAGCAAGAGCTCAGGACAAATCAGCCACAGCTCACCCCAGCTTAGGATTTCGAACGAAAAAAGAAATTTCATGTGCCCAGATTCGTCTTAGATAACCAGGCTGTTACCGCCGGTGCAGGCTCGGCGGTCTTCTGTGGCAAAATCTTTGGAGAGAGGTATGTCTTTGTAACAGATACAATGCCTGACTCGGAAGCGAGGCCATTTAGAGCTAGATTCATGTGTTGTTGTTAGTGAACCTTTCCAACCGGCATGGGTTGCGGTGAGGATTTTACCATTCCAAGCTGCTGTTGTCCGGCTTGGGAAATGGTGCGGGAATATCGAACCTGGCCCCGTTGAACCATAGACTTGAGTTGTATCAATGGAATACTAGTACGAGGAAGAGAGAAATTTCGGTGAAAAGATGAGAGAGCCCATGTTTTCCCCTCCTGGAATCGATGCGATTAATATTACGCACCTCTCCTGTGTCAGCCATAGTCAGGAACTGCTGTTAGGATTCGGATTTACATAGGATCATCACAGGCCTCTCTTTTGCTAACTGTGGCTTATGCACAGTAGTTATAGATTCTTACTTTGTACTGATGTGTAGTTAGGCACTTAGCAGACCCAAGATATGTTACAGATGAGGAAACATCTGCAGCCAGGCCGGTATCCAATACACTCCGACGGGGAGCGACCGTATGCTAAGAAAAGACTCTATGATAATAAAAAATCGAGATGCAGCGTAGATAGGCAAAGCCAGACCCAGAAATGCATACAAAGCAATACCAACAACCTTGCCAAATATCCCGTCCTGGACGCTAGGCCAACGGCTACATAGCTTCTCGAGGCTGGCTGCAGAGAATATCCCAGCACCGCAGGCACAAAGAAGCCCTAACATGATAATGTAGCACGAGGTTGCCCAGAGCTTTGATTCAATAGGGGTTGGAAACTCGTACCGCATGGCTGTCAAGTGAACGCCACCGTATATCGCAGGAAGGAGCAAAACAAGAAGTAAGTTGACACGGCTGTGCATTGGGAAATCGATTAAGAACCCGAGCATAATGTCAAGAAGATCTACTTTCCAGTAGCGGTGGTCGTCGATATGCATGTGAGAGGTTGGATTGAATCCCTTTCGGTATCTCAGCCGGGGATACCTGTACCTAAACATATCGCGGATGTTCGGAGATTTCGAGCTGTATGGCCCCGGCTTGGTGACTGGCCCTTTGTCAACAAGGCGGAGAATTTCGACGACCCTTTTCGCGCGGGTTATATCTCCCGAACTTAGGGCGCATTTATCCTCGCGAGCGTGACGCCAATGGAGTCGGGCGAGCGACGGAGAACCGCCGTAGCCCCATCCGCAAGCAAGGGCCTGGCCGGTTCTGACGGTGACGCCAGATTCATTGTCGTCAAGCCACGCCACATGCACCGCCTGCCCGTTTGTGTCGAGTAATGGTACTAGTCCCCCGGAGTCGTCGTCGTTGCGAGAGGACATTCGCGAGGCGAAGAGTGCTATTCCGTCGCTCTGATTCTCGGCCGGGCGGGGCGGGTATAACACGGTTTCTTCGTTCTGCCGGGCGCAAAACTGCTCTTGGATCATCAAAGCAATCACTTCCTGGAATGCCTCAGTGTTGACAAGCTCAGGGCCAACAATGTCAAATGGCTTCTGTTGCGGCGAAGTTAGATGCCTCCGGCCGGGGGGCTGGAACCGTCAAGATAAGTGAAGGGCGGTAAGTAGGTACCTTAAACCAAAAGGCGTACATCCCGACGGCGCACATAACGTGGACGAGGGTGTGAATCTCTAAAAGGCAGATTGGGAGGCCCCAGGCTGCCCGAACGGCGCATTGCACTGCCATCCACCCCACCTGCATAACGACGAGGATCTTCTGCAAAACGTTGGCCTTGCTCTTGTCCCGGATCTCCTCCTCAGAAATGGTGACGAAATGGCCCAGCTCCGCGAGTTGGAGGATGCCATCCGTGGAGAGCGCGACCCTCTTCGGCACAGCGAGCCACGTTGCTACCGCCCTCTCACTGGGGTAAATGTCCTCGATGGACACTTGGAATCCGCCCATGACGACGAAGTAAGAAAACATGACCGAATACGTGCTCTTGGATGCAATGTTAGTACATCTTCCAGGCCAAGATCGCCAGCTTCCACAGGGGACTGGACGCCATCGTACCTCGTCTGGGTCGCCCTCCCTAGGCCCCCGCTTTCGGAGAAGAGTCCTCATCTCCTTTTGAAAGCTCCGGGCCTCGAAGAACTGGGTCGAAGCCACGTACAGCACCATCTCGGGCGCGAAGAGCGCAATGGCGACCCATTTGGCCTTGTTAAGCAACATGGCCCACGCCCCGGTCTTGACGGGGATGTTGAGGTGGAGGGCCGTGTAGACGCAGGCGATGAGCGTCACGAGGCAGGACCACACGATACTCAACGTTCCGCGAACCTCGGGCGAAGCGACCCACGACGGCGCCGTGATGTGGTGCAACGCGGTGCGGTTGTCGAGGTTTGCGGCGATAACCGCCTGCACCTCGGCGGTGCTGTTGTCTTGGGCTGCTCCCGTGGAGGCCAGGAGCAGTGCCGTCGCGGTGGCGGCGACGAGATGCATCCTGTGGTTGACAGCCCGACATGCAGGCCGAGAACATGGTGCGGGGCCTGTCGAGGTTTATCGGCTGCCTGGGGCGGTGTTAAGTGGCGTTTGCGACTTCAGCTGAGGCTGTGTGGCTTAACTGCGCCAAGACTTGTGACGTCACAGGGCATCCATGGCGTGAGAGGGCCGTGGGCCGCCGACAGCACTCCCATACCGGCGCCAGGACCGGGACCCACTCTCGCGTGGTAACGGAGTTGGATCCTAGTTTCACGTATGCTCGCCTGCGCAGCCGGTCGTCCGACCTGTCGTCCAGCCAGAAGACTGGGCTGAACGTGGCATGGCGCCGAGCAAAGTCAACGGCCAGCTGCGTCTTCCCGATGCCCCCGAGCCCTAAAGGACGAATACCCACTGTCTTGGCCGGTGAGAGTGGGGCGGCCGAAGGAGGTATTGACCTAACTCGGCCGCGTCGGACGGTCTGGTGACGAATCTATTTTGATCTAGGGATGCCATGTAGGCTGAACGGAGTTCGGTAGGGGCCACCATCTGATTACACAGCGTCAGTGAATATGTTATTAGAACCCCGTTGGTGGCTAGGCGTACCGGTACGGTCCGCAGCCTCGGCAATCTTCTTTGTGCTGCGCAGACCCGGATCTTCTCGTAACCCGTCTTGTTCTTCCCCGCACCGTCGACCAAGTCTCTGAAGGTGGCCTCCTCGGTATTTGGGCCCCAAGTGTGTGACAGTGTGGCATAGCTGGTATGTAGCGCCAGATTCTTCGTCAGCCTGAGCTCGCCTTCGCTGCATTCTAGGAGAGGCATGATTTAGCGGGGTTTTGCCATCAGACGAGGTCGGGCGGGGTCGAAAACGACGGTCGCCATCCGAGTTCGACGTCGATACCGGGAGGAATAGCGGGGTGCCGAAGAAATATGCCCCTGATGCTACGTGGAAGAGAACCATCGTGCCAGATGGCAAGCTAAGGGTGGAAGGCAATAGTGACGATACCTCGGGAGTACCAATGATCGCGGTACACAGCCACATAAGTCAGCAGCAGGTATTAAGAAACAGATTATACGCACTAATAAAGTTAACTAAAAATTAGGTAACAGAAACAAAAATAAAAATAAACCGTTGCGAAGCTTATCCAGTCAAAAAGACATGACAACTGTGAGATTCGAACTCACGCATCTTGCGATACCAGAATGCTACCTGATTAACTTCAAGCAAAGGAAAGAATGTTTAAACCTTGAGTCTGGCGCCTTAGACCGCTCGGCCAAGTTGCCCCTTTGTTATTGATATTTTACCATGCCTCTAGTTCTCAATTATATACACACAAACAACCCCTTTAGCTTCTCCAATACCACCTTTTGATCTTCCGCGCTGGCTGTCGTCTTATCCCTCGCATCACCTACACTGACCGCCACATAGCATGCCCCATTCTTATTCAGAATCACATCCGTCTCGGTTGGTAAACGCGTGGATCCACAATGCATGACATCCGGACCGGAAAACAAGCCCAAGTTTATCCTCGTCAGCACAAACTTGAACTGGTCCGCTCTCGTGCAGGCACCACCACCCTCTTCAACTTTGGGAAAGTTGACGTTAAGCCACACGTTCGGCGGGAGGTACGGTTTCCCAGAGGCAACTAGGGCGTTGGTGAATTTTGTAGCTAGTTCCGCGTAGACTAAGCTCCGCGGCGGGATTGGCGCTGGGGTATCCCAAGGGAGGGTTCCTTCCGATGCTCCCGAGAAAGCTACGCCCGGAATTCCCGATTTCACCGCATGCACGGTCGCGCCGACAGTTCCGGAGAAATGCACGGCCAAGTACAGATTGCTGCCGACGTTGGGACCCGCTACCGCAAGCTCGGGCTTGGCGCCGTTCCAAACTTGCGGACCAAAAAGGTCGATGCCATAACGCATCGAGGTGACAGGGAAGGAATTCACCCAGTTGAGCCGCGGGGAGGTGGCGTTGCGGCCGACGGGACCGCTGGAGGGCGCGCAGCTGTTGTATTGACACGCGTTGGATCGGGGGGAGGGTTCCACGTCGGTGGAGCCTGTACAAACAAACAATCAGCCTTTCACTCTCTGGAGATGGAAAGAAAACAAGGGGAATAAGCCCGCGGGATTGATGATGATGATGATGATAGAATTGACTTGACTTACCCGTGCCGGATTTATTTTCAGCTGGCGCGGAAAGAACAACATCATGGCCCGCGGCGAATAAGCTGTCGTGAAAAGACCTCACGTAGAGTTCGGCCCAGCCATCGTCGTTGGACTGGACGATGCGTACTCCCTGCACGTGGGCGGCGAGCGGCAGTGCCGTTGCTGCGACGGCGACAAAGGTTTTGGTGCGCATCGCGATTGAGTCTGAGACCAAAACACAAAGTTGACAAAGATGAAACTCCTTAGTCGTCGTTAATAGGCAAGGTTAAGTATCGCGATTTCGTAAAAAAAATCTCATTACCGACAATGCCCAATCATTTGGGCATCACCAAGCCCGTGACGCGTGGATGAAACTTTTTGCTTTTTCGAGGTCATCCTGCCGTCTTTGATTCGTCAGGGGGGGTTGCTAGGGTCCGTATCCGTGTGGCCAATCATTGCCGTGCTTTGCCTTTCACGTGTCGGGTCATCGGGACCAAGGAGGGAGGGGGTGTTGCATTGTCGGAAACAGCCAGCCAAAGTTGAATGAGGCCTCAGTAGCATCAGAAAAGGGGTTCCCCAGCTTGGGCAGTATTAGGAGAACACGTGCATTCAGTGTTGGATAGAGTTTGTGATGATTGAGTTGGTTGATGGGTAAAAGTCCTCACTTGACCCTGCCGAGGCCGCTTGCGATACATTCAGCAGGGGGTCTAGCCACAAACCTGAGTCTCTGTCACTGTAGTCCCAACGCCAACAAAAATCCCAGGGATGATGTATATCGACCTAACCTAGATATGCTGCGATAAAAGAACGAAGAAAACATCCACAAGTCGCCGAGTTTTATATGTATGCGTGTCACCAACCTCCTCTCAACCCCTCCCAACTCTCCCCCCCAACTGCTAGCTACACTGTGTTGAGGTGGATAGTTTAAGGGCAGCCGCTATAGCAAGAGCCTATCACGAACATAGTCAGCACATTACCCAAAAGCATCTGGCGTGAGAAATCATTGTTGGATGGACAGTGAGTGATAGAAAGCAGCATACTCTCAATGGCCCGGCAATAGGTATCATCACCGTTGTTGGCGCGGCAGTCGCGATAGACGTTCTTGCAGGCATCGCGGCACGGGTCTTGGGCGACAGTAGCAGCGACCATGCTGAGGATAGTGGCGACAAAGATAGCGACCTTCATTTTGATGGTGATGAGTGGTTTTTGTTGGTGGTAGTAGATGGTGGTTATGTAGTTCTGGTTGTTAAGCTGTGTGAAGAACAAGAATCTCGAGAGGACGATCGAGACTCATTATATATCTGTATATTCCATGTCAAGAGTCCACCTTGCTGAGTCGATGACGTCCAGCGGCCGCCGCCGAGAGTCCGAGGAAGTCTGTGCCTCTGTTGCGATGATCAGCCGCTTGGTTGAAACATGCACCAACAAGGGCTTCACCGCGGCGCGGAAACCCCATGACTTGTGGTCCACCGTTGCGTGGCTTCCTTGTCTGGTGTGTGTGTTTGTGGGTTTCCAGATCTAATGAAACGTGCAACATGATAGGACCAGTTCAGTTGCATTCAGTGTTGCCATCATGGATGTTCATGTTGTCATCGACCCTCTGGTCACTTGGAGGCATTTTAGACATTTAACCACCTAGGTAGTCTCCAAAGTAAGCATTTCAAAAGCCTGCTGCGGTTGTGATCTCAAGTTTCTTAGCCCTTAGAAGAGACCGCCAAACACGACCGGATGGATCGGTCCCATCCAGAACTCCAGTCTCATCCAGTCAACGCCAACTTCCCCATATCCCCGCCACCGGCTAGCCCGGGCCTTTCCAAGTGTCGGAATTGACTCCAAGAGGAAGCCAGGGTCTTTTCCTTCGGTCAATTTTCTAGAAGCCAGTTCGCCAAGCCCTGTTGGTGTCAACTGTCAAGTCAAGTGTGCCGTGCCGCTTGCCGTGTCCAAGTCCGGGGTGGATATTCATGGGTTCTGGCAGTAACCAACCCTGGTACATGAGCTCGGAAAGCCTAACAGGCAAGGTAATGCAATGCGACGCTAGTGTCATGGTTTTTATGGAGTACGAATTCCGAAAAGAAATTGGGATGGGCAAGCAGTGTGACACGCGGATGCGGCGATGCGGCGATGCGGCGGTGAACATGAACTTTGAGTTGTTATGCACTGCGTGATTCATGACACTCAGATCAATTCAGGTGTTTAGAGCATAGGGATATTGATGATTAACTTTTTTCTTTTTTTTAACACACCAGGTACAGCTAGGTTGAGAAGGGAGGTAGTTTCGTATTTCTTTCCCGTCGAGTCATGTGTTCCAAGAGTGGAGCGATAAGTGAGAAGAGTCAAATAACCTGTAGCTACCATTTAAAAGGGCTCTTACTACCCAGGTTACCCTACGTACTTGCCCTGCTAACAGACCCGGCGGACCCGGTGGCGGGTACAACCCAGATAGCCCGCGCGGTAAGGGGCTGCTGTGCCAGACGCTGTCGGTTGCTACCGAGCTTCGGATGTCTTTTTGACTCCGATCGGCCTACCTAGGTAGTCGCATATCCCATTCCCATGTCGTAGACCTGAGTTCCGGATCTAGGCATGGTACCCACGGAATGTCGCCGCACGGCGCAACTCGGCGAAGGCGGGCGATGATGACCCGAGCCAGAACAGGGGGGGAAACCCTGCGTTGTCCCGCGGAAACGAGGAGGTCGGAGGATTTGGTGGCGATTTTTTGTTAGTTGGTCATGCTGATTATCCGCCGACAGGGAGATGCAGCATTTTTCATCCAGTCAACTTTCTTGCAATTTGATAGACAACTTGAACTTGATATGTGATTATAGAATGAAAATCTAGTATGTAAAACACGGAATGCCCGGATGGTAACATAAAATTACTGAATATAATGCAAACACTTTTTCGTCTTCTCCTCACATAAGCACTCACAACCCCCAAACGTGAACTCCTTATCAACTCCCTTGCTGCTGCTCTGTTTTACAACTTCAAAGGTATTCTCCATCTCGGTCGGTGCATCCCCAAAGCTAATCTTGTTTGCAGTAGTCGCCACTTCCGCCTGGAAATACAACTGCGCTTGCGCCGTCCACCTTGTCATGGTCTCGCGACTTGCCAGGACACCTCCGGGAACAGAAGCCGTGTAGAACTCCGGGATGAAGTATCTTCGGAATTCGAATCGGCTTCCTCTGCTGAGGAGGCTGCGGTTGCGGTTATTAACTTGAATTCGTAACGTAAGATGTCTCGGCCGGGCCCCCGTGAGCGTGACAAAATCATCGTGAATTTCTCCCACCACAAGTATCAGCGGGGGCGCCGCAGACGCAAGCTGATGCCAGGAGGTATGTTCAAAGCGTGGCGGCTTCGTGGCCTGGCAGAATCCACCGCGCAGGACGTCTTCCATCAGCCAGTAGACCAGCGTCGAGTCCTCGGTGTAAGCCCGTTTCGCCGTGTCCAGCAACTCGGATACCTTTTTTGTGGCCTGGCGGACGAGGTGGTCCCCGGTAAAGCGGGTTTTTCGCGATGACACAAAGACAGAGTTATACCAGGTTTGCATCCGCATAAGGGCTGTGGCGTGTGAAAAGGGAGGCAACTTGGTATCTTCGGTGTCACATCCCATTTCCCGCAGAAACTGCATACAGCACATCTCAATCACGTCGGCGCCATCCAGAGTGAGATGGATGTTTCGTTTTTCGTCGAATAACAGCACCACCGCGGCGGCGGCACGTTCCATGGCGATGATGGATTCCGAGTCGATCGAGTTGGCCACGGTAAAGTGTTGTTTCGCAAAGGATATGGCTCCGCCAAGCTGAGGCGCCACGGCCAGAGGCACGCTGAGTTGGGCGAGGGCTTGGATTTCCTTGACCTTGTATTTGACGAGCTTTTCCCGCCTAAACCGCGTCGTTACTGGCATGGTTTTCCATATCGGGCTGTTGGGGCTGTCTCTGCCCTTGGCCAACCAGCCCAGAGCACAGGGTGTTCTCGAGTCCAATCGAACGCCCTGTTCTGTTTCGGAAAGAGCAATGCGAATGTTGTTGGCATTGCAACCCTCGTCTGTTAGTTGACAAGGACAAGTCCCTGAGAAGGTATGCCACAATAACCACCCGTCATCCCAGCCCTGGCACTGAAGAAAGTCTCCGCCTGCTGACTGGAAGGTACAGAAGCAGTTGGGGACTCGTTGCAATGAATTGTCGAATAAAGACCAGAGGGCCGCGGCGGTAAGTAGGAGGAAATCCTGGTTTTTGATACGACTCGACAATACGGGTTGCCCCGTGGTGAAATCTTTCTCTTTTGGTGGCTCTGGGTCTGCGTCGGGGAGGACAAGGACCCTACCCGAGACAATCTTCTTTCTCCAGCAGCCACGAAGAGTTGATACCGGAATAGAATCGAGGTCAAAAGATGAGAGCCCGAATGGCAAGGGTACCGACACTGGAAATTCGGTTCCACCCAATACCGCCTCTAGCCATATCGACAGCATGGCAAAAACTCGATCCTCCACCCCAGATCGAGAAACCAGAAACCACTGGTCGTCCTGCTGTCGCAAGCCGATATCGGCAAAACACTTTTTGTAACGGTCCTCGGTCTTTCCTTTTGCCGCTTGTTTCGATTTCGTCCCAGGATCGAGCGCCTTCCAGGAGTTGCTGTTGTTGCTGCTAGTAGTTGACGAGTCGGTCGACTGGTTTGGTCCAACTCGATTTTTACCCAGCGCCCGGAATTTGAACCCAGCCGCTGCGTTTCTGCGCTCTGCAAGCTGGAGTTCGATCTGAGCATCCTCTTGACGGGCTTTGGCGGTATCTTGAGTCTCATCAACTCCCCTGTCATCATCAACATATTCGCCCATCATATCTCGGGTCCACTCAAACGTGCAACGCCCCCGACCGCCCGCTCTAAGTCCCTTCTCAATAGTACGGACCATGATCCAAAGCAGCTGGCAGTAGCTATCGTCCATGATCACGGTGGCGAGTTCTGCAATGGAAATCATGGCGGTGCATCCAGGTGAAAATTCAACAAGCGTTGCTTGGCCCAGGAGTTGCGCAGTCGGGAGATGTTGTGCAGCGGTAATTGTCCGGGCGTATACCCGAGTCCATCTCCAAAACTGGTCATCGGGCTGTATGAAGTCGTTGTTATCGTTAGTGTTATTATATCGACCTTCGAGCTTGTAATTATTTCCGTTTAGCTGGACGGGAGGCGTCGGACCTGCCATAGGCCATATCCAGGGAGGGAGCGTCGTGCCCCGGACGAGGACTCTAATCGAGATATTTTGCTCGGCCATTGGGCGGTTGCATGTGCGATTGATGTCAGCCCCAGGTACTAAGTAGGGGGTGACTGGCAGCGTGATTCAGATTCAGATGTGGGCCTCTGGGCTTCATAAATCAATGAATCAAGGGTTGCACATTTATTCCGCTCTTCCGAGAGTCAAGGCAGACGCGAAGGCAGACATGCAGTGCAGTCATCAGTCGACCGCGGCTGAGAGCTGGACGTGGCCGAGATGTTAGTAAGGATTTTACCTGCTGAAGATGTAGTGTGCTCTACAGCCCAGAAGAGAGTTTAATTGTTAATTAAAATTGAGAGATGATTGAAACTAATGTTTTAAAAACAATTTAAGGCTCTGCAGCCTCTGTAGCAAGATACTCAGGCGTTGTGCTCCACTGGTGTATCAACAATCCGGGTACTCCGCTAACAACTTTACCAGGACAACAAATTGTCCGTAACTTGCACAGCCTGAGCAGCGCTTGCGTCACTTACTATATAAGCCACGTACTAGGTGCCGTGATCTTACCTTGATATTCCAGTGTCCCTGTTGGGGTTTGAGTTGGGTCGTATATTTTAGAGCATTTATTGTCGTCTCTACTATTGAGCATAGCAGGGTTACCACTGTATTCTGTCCAGGTCTAACCGATAAACGTGTAAAATACCGGAATCCCTGAACAAGGGAACTCTCCTGCCATGTTAGAGTATTTTTATTCTACCACTTGCAACCAGAGCAGTAAGTAGGTATGTAACTTCAAATCAAGCCAACGGGTTAGTAAACACTCGGCCTACCCCAATCTTTGCACGAGGTGTCTGTGCTTTGGCGTATGAGGCCCGAGTCCGGCGCCCATGACGCCCTCGTTGACACCTCTCCGGGAATCGCGGTCTACTTCGGCATGTGACCGGATATCAGCAAGCCAAATATCGCAAAAGAAAAATGCCATCCTGCCTAACTCCGGACTTTGGGATGGGGCAATTCTCAATGTCCATTTGGTGTAGCATGGGTTGAGGACGGCGTTGGAAAGTCGACGCCGAGATGAGCCAGCCCTAATTGGGCGAAGCGGCGCCGAGAAATGCAAACTATCACAGCGGCAACCGGTGTGATCCTCCATTCATCGGCCCAGCTCAAACCCTTGCAGACTCTAGGACAGTTTTTAACCAAACACACGTCCCTGCAATTCTCGCTGAAAAATGATAACCTGGTAACTGTCCAAGAGCGCCCCACCAGCTGAAAGACACGGTATTTGCCGCAGCGAGCGCTGCCAAGCAAGCCACCCGCCGATCAGCCCCGATCAAGGATTCCCGGAATTGCGTGGCTGATACTAGATATTCTGAGACACGCTGCAGGTCCCAGGGGGCCCAATAAGGAATTTGTCCTGACTCACGTCACGTTCAGCAGAGGCCTAGGTTGGAATGCGGCGTTTTGGAGAGTGCCGTGATCAACAACAAAAAAGCTTGATTTGACATGAGAATTCCGCCGAGAGACAACTTGTTGTTGTGATTCTTCAAGTATTTCAGTGAGGCTTGTCTCTCTCTCTCTCTCGTTCTTTAGCTCTCTAGCACCAGACTTCACATCCCACCACTGTCATTCGTTCACCACAGATTGAAGTCAGCACGCTCTCTTTTTTTTTTTTCCACCATGAAGTCGGCCATCGCGTCCATCATCCTCGCCGGCTCCGGCCTAGTTTCGGCACTTGCGCTGAGACCCAACTACGCGCTGCCGACGGATCTGCCGAGCATCCCGACCCACAAGTACCATTACAGCAAGCCGTCTTGTGCCAGTCGCACCACCTATTCTACAACCACGCCGACTCGCAGCTCCACGTCGAGCACCTCCAGTGTCAGCTCAAGCACAAGCACCAGCACCAGCTCAACCTCGACTTCGAGCACCAGTTCGACGTCTACTTCGAGTACTAGCTCGACTTCGACGAGCTCAACCTCGACCAGCTCAACTTCCACTACAAGCACCACTTCCAGCACTACGTCAAGCACTACTTCCAGCACGACCTCGACCACCTCGACCACCTCCACAGCCCCGCCCACGCGGACCTGCGAACTGGGCACCGCCTTTGGCTACCAAAACAGCGACGAGTCGACCACGCTCAACACGCAATCTGGCAACGGGTGCAACCGATGGGGCTGGTTTGAGACGCCGACACTCGCCGAACTACAAGCGGGGATTTCCGGAGTCCTCTATGTCGGCGCGGGGGGGAACAACATCAACAATGCCATAAACGTGGGAACCTGGACGGCCGTCGCCAGCCCGACGGGCGGTGTCGTCGTGACGTATAGTCTCACCGCGGGATATTTCATCGACGAAGCCCATATCGATTTGGCTTGCCTCCCCATCGACACGTGTGCCCCAGGACAGTACACGTTTAACTCTGGAGCGCTCCCGAATCTTGCCGTCTATGCCAACCCGACGCCGATTCAGTACCCCACGTGCAGTGGGGGCAGTCAGGCGTACTTGATCATTCACGGGTCCATTAATTTTGTTACGACCGCGACGACCTGCGCACCACCTGTTGCTACCTAGTCTCTGTAATGTATCTGTAATGTAGGTAGTGTTGGTGTTGGATGAGAGAGATAAGGGATGATGGACATGCAGCGATTTGATGGTTATGTTGGTGGATTTGGTAATATTTGATCACTTCATCGTAAATATCTTAATCTTAATACGGCAGTGCTTTGGCACTGTCATTTTCGATTCCATTTATGCGCGTCTCATCTGTAAACATGCCCGGTTTCCTGGGAGAGGGAATGCCGAGTGGAATGTGCACATGACTTCTGTTGTTGTTGTGTGCGACGAATCTGAGCACACGATATATCCTTTTTTGTACCTTGAGCAGGTGACTTTGCTCACCCTGGCTCAGGCTCGGCTCAGTCCCTGCTCAGGCTTTGCTCACCCTTAATTACCAGTTTTGGCAGGCTGCAGCGCAGTCTGCCAAATCACCTCAACTCTAGCCGAGGGGACCCAGAACTGGTCCCATTGTATTTTGGAACTACAACAGGCCATGGACGGCCAGTACGATAGATAAGACAATATTTATGACTATTCAGCCATTCTGTAGCTGGCGCTAATTTAGCAATTAGTGAGATACTACTTTTAACGACTTGAAACAGTTGCGGAGGAGCTTAAAATCTGGGGGGCGCCAGTAGATTCAGGCGCCTTCGGTATTCCTCATATCCTGTAATATTCGGCGCCTGGACGTTGACTATTTGGTTTTCTAGGGCGACAGCGGCATCGGCGGCCGCTCAATGCCTCCAAAAGTTCTACTTCGACCCTTCGCGAACGACGTATCTCGATGGCGCAATGCTTTACAATAACCCTGTTGAGATTACAGACCAAGAGATGTCAGAAATCCAGGGCTCCTGGAATCCAGTTTACAGTGCTGACTGAATACCTGGCAATGCCTTGACATTACCCGGGTGAATGGCTTACACTGCCTGGATAACAGTAAACCTTAGCCATAAGCCGAATCCTACAGACTAATCTATAAAGAATAGTCCCGGGCCAAAGCCAGAGAGACGGGGAGAACACACACAATACAATCAAGCAATTTTGCAACCTACAGAATCCCCAACATTCTAAACGTGCAGCGTTTTTGACATGAAGGTGTACAGACACGGGGAACACTTGGTCTGCTTGGGCACAGAGCCTCCTAGATCAACATGCGTCATGTTCATGACGTAGTCACCAACCAGATCATATTCGATGCTGATTGCGCCGGTGATATCAACTGTGGCGGTAAAGGTACCGACGTTAGTGCACTTGCTGATGTCGTTCTGGCCCGCGCCGACGTAAAGAATGCCGCGGACACCGGCGAGGAGATCAGCAAAGGTAGGCGTGAAGTATCATCCCCACCGGTTGCAGCCTTGGTCATTTATAATGTCGAGGGCGCACTCAACAACTTGGACGAACGTGGGCGATGCAAGCACCCGTGGTAACGGCTTGAGATGAGGCTCGAGACCGGCGCGGAGGCCGACACGGGGTGAGACGAGTGCAGCGGTCACCTTTGGCTGTAGCTCATCCCTAGCAGGTTCGGCAGGTTCGGCGGGAGTGTAGACGCAACAATGGCCGCTGCAAAAGCGACGAGCTTCATGTTGGGTTGGGGTGGAATAACGAGTGTAGTAAACCTCAGTCAACGAACCACGATGGTGTCCGCAGCACCCATCTCGTCGGAGTTACCAGAGCCGATACTGGCCTTGAAGGCACCTCGATGGCACATTAAAGCCGCCGAGACCAAAGAAATGCGAGACACGCTTGCGCAGTGTCGACCAAGCTGTATCTGTGTGGCCGGCAGCGGTGGACCAAAACTTGGCTGGACAAAGGGACGAGAAATGGGCCGGATTGTAAAGTCCTCTCAGACGGGGGTTCTAAAGTCACCATAAGCCGTTGTCAGGAGGTGTGTCCGGTTAGTCAGCCAAAGCCAGAGCGGCACGTTCACGCGCGACAGAGACTTCCTGGGGGTTCTTGACCAGAGATCCAGACTCCCCAGACACCTACACACTCAATTGAGCCAATTCGACCTATTAGGTGCTGTAATTTAACAGTAATGGAGCTAGATTTTCTAACAATAGTAGCGCAGATACTGAAAAATTCCATGGCCATAATTATGGCAATGGTTACGGATGAGACGGCGATGCTGTCATGGACCTCATAACACGCTTTGTGCCACGAAACTCAGCCCAAGATCCGCGAGGTCAACTTCGGCACTAGTGTCTTGGTCTTGGCGTCCGCTATTGCGTCGACAGTGGCTAATCTGGTCCTCTGTGTCACCATCATCGCGGCGCCTGTCATCATTATCCCCACCGTCGTCGTTGCTATCGCTGTTGTCATCCGCACCGTCGTCCTGTCCATGCAGCGAGTTGGGTATTCCGCGCTCCGAGTTCAGTATCCCCGCCACAACGGCTAACAAACCGGACAAGTTGAGCTTATCGAGCCAGATGAAGCTACTGCCCTCCGCCTTGTGATCACTTGCAGACCCGGCAAACCGCATGGATAGCCAGCACACAACGCTGCCGACAAAGACGCCCTTGAGAAACCACCGTGCCTTGCAAGCGTGGGTGACAAACCAGAGCAAGTACAGCACGGCGAGCGTGCCAAGGGCAGCTGAACAGCCAACGCGTAGGCGCATGTCAGCGGGCTGGGTCTTTTTCGAAAGGCTCTCCATGTCTAGCTGTAGGGATGCCATACCTGTGCCGAATGAGCCCATGGCGGAGCACCCGAGCAACAGCACCTTAGCTATGCGCCACGGATCTCCGGAAATTGTCGGGTTCGCAACTGATAGGGAGAACAAGGTGAAGGGGGCTAGTAAGTCGATGATTCGGAGGAACGCGATTGACGGGAGGATACCGAGAGGGCTGATAATGCTGGCTGTAGGCCTTTTGCAAGCACAATCGAAGTCTTGCCTGGAAAGAGAACCCTCAGCTTGCGAACCTTGGAGAGTTCTCGGAATTCCGCAGTTCATAATGAATGCCCATTCTTGGTAGCAGAGAGCGTCCCCTGTCTTGCTGTCGTACCGCAGCCACTTGTTGTCTCGTGCAATGCGGCATCCAAGGTACAGCACTCGAATCTTCCAGTTCTGGCAACTTCCCCTTATTAAACATGATTCCATGGGTTTTCACAAAGGCTTGCTATATCGCCCGTAGTCTGGATTGCTGATTGGAAATTATCAACAACACCCAAGGTCTGGAAGCCACGAATCCGGTTGACCGGGTCTCCGCGCTCGTCAACATCTACAACGATATTCACGGCATCAGACCCGGAGACGGCCGTGCTTTGAAGATTGAGTACAACTCACCACCGGAGAATATTTACCGCAACGTGGCCGAGTACATCATCACATCCTCGGGAGACTTGAATGTGTTGTTGTTCTGCTCGACCAGACAGCACAAGAAACTCTGCAGCTGGGTTCCCTACTTTTACAGCTTTGCCAACCGCATTGCCTACCAGTTTGGAGGGTTCTTCAACGCATGTGGGGGTGCAAAGGCGAGATTTGAGCTCAGCACTTTGGGCGGTGGCCGGCGAGCGCTCATCATGTACGGAGCAAAGCTTGGGCGCGTCACGGAGATGCATCCCCGACTTATACCTCAATCATTCCCGGGAAGAGCTCCCAATGACATTGAGTTTTGGGGGCCGAGATTCGATCAGTGGATGCGATCTCTCGCCAAGTTCGTCTTTTCTACGAGGCAGGAAAGCATGTATCCCGCCGGTGGGAGTATTTCTGACGCGGTCGCTTGGGTTCTTGCCTTGGGAACGACACCTGGGTATGGACCACAGGTAAAACGGGCTGTTGAACCCCGCGATGTAGTGGTCGTGGTGCTTGGGCTTGCGGTTCCGATGGTTCTTCGGCCGTCGACGGATGTCACTGGTAGCTGGCGGGTTGTTGGGCCTTGTTTCGTCAAGGGGTTGATGGATGGGGAGGGTGTGGAGGAATTCGTGCTTGTTTGATCTCAGGAAACGATCCATCGGACGTCGATATTTCGACAGCCGAATTTGGATGATCATCTGGCGGCGTCTGCTTCGCCATATCAAGACCGACCATTTCCTTTACACGGCCGATTTTCAAGTCACTGTTATTTGTGCAGGTGGTCTGATTGTCTGGGGTGCTGCAGCTTCGGCCAGTGAGGTTCGAGGAGGCGGGCGCTAGGCAGCAGTGGTGCTGCTTCCTGCATCGCAGCTGGCCCGAACTTTCCCGTCTGTCAGGAGACAGTTGGTTCTCCTCGTCACGATCACACTTTACGCTCAAAACTAGCAGCCCTCTCAGTCTTTTGCTCAAATCTTTTCCCGCATCGTTGGCCTGACTTTTGCGGAATCGAACATACTGATTCTTGAACTTGACACCTATCACTGACCATGGATCGAGTCGCAGCCGGTTCGGAGGAGCTCTTCAGGGCCCAAGACTTTGGGGACGCGCCGCTGATATACGAGATGCTTGAAGTCTTGCCGGCTCCTACAGGTAGACCGGAGGTCGCCCACACGCTTCGGATGTCTTCAATCGATCTCCACCAAGGGGCTCAAGCTTTCCCGGCTATCCACAAGCAAAACGCAACCCAACCCCCTTTAACACTGGTCAAAGTCGAGTTTGATCAGAAAGTCGTGTCCAGATTTCACACCACGGCAGATGATTTCATCAACTTGTCCCGTGCGTTCCATATCCACCCATACGCGCTGTATTTGATCTCCATGGACGTCGTGAGTTTTCAACAGATCCAACAGTCGAGCACCCGGGCCACAGATGAAGACCACACCTGTCGCCCAACCTACTTTGTGAACTACGAGGCGTTGAAGATTGTCTGGTCGTACCACCCAGAAACCAAAAGCTCTGCAGGCATCATTCTTCCAAGGGCTTCCCAAACCGGAGAAGCGGCCTACAGCCAGTTCTGTACAAAGCTGAGAGCCTTTTGCTCCGAAGACATGATGACGCAACACCCACTCTTCCCGCTTTTCATTGCGATATCTGCAGCAACCGAGTTCTTCGACCAGCGAGTTGTGTCCCAAGAGCGGTCGATCAGCAAAACCGAGGAGCGGCTGCCCTTCAGCCCTTGGAGTCTTGATACACCTCTCAATATCATGGATGCCAGAGACGTGCAGAAGATAACATGGTACTCACGGAAGATGGCAGCCGCGGTATTTGAGGCGGAAGATGTCCTGCGACACATCAATATGGTTACCAAGATGCGCGATGCATTCGAACAGGTGGACGCGCTTGTCCCGGGGCATCAGTCCATAATGGATTGTCTCGATTTGATGCTTGCGCATTTATCCTATTCCAAAAGTTATGCCGCATTTCTACGTGAAAGAGCGAAGAATTTACTTGGGGTGGTAAATGAGCTTCCCGAGATGGAGACATGCAAGTGCTAACACAATCTACAGATCTTCAGCCTGATCACGAGGGGCGATACGCTGGCTACGATCGAACTCGCCCGAGCAACCAAGGCGGACGGCTTCTCCATGAAGGTTATTGCTATCATGACGATGGCTTTCCTTCCAGGTACTGCAATTGCGACCCTGCTGTCCCTTCCGCTGCTGAATTGGGATGCCTCACCTGTGGTTTCCCAGTCATTTTGGATCTTCTGGGCTATCTCCATCCCGGTCACTCTGGCAATTTTCTTCATCTGGTGGGCATCGATATATGGATGGTCGAATATGCTCAAGCGACTGAGAGACAGCCGGCTTTCAGAGCCCCAAGTCGACGACATGGAGTTGATGTCTGATTGGGGTGACGAGAGAGCTTCCTATACCCGAAGAAGCAGGTGTGAGGAGGTCTAAAACGGGTAAGTACGGCTTTTTGGCCCTCTTTGTGAGATGGGAAACTTACCAGAGGCTCTTGGCAGCTGAAAGTGTGCGTAATGCATTACAGCGTGGATATTAACTTGGGGTGATAATGTGGAGACCCCCTTTTATTTGCAATTAGAATGGCCAGTTCCCACTGGCCGGTCTCCGTACAAAAGGGCCCGCTCGTGCGGCTTCTTTGCCTTGCTTTCGAACAACCAACCATTTTCTCCACGAAAACCAGGCCTACGGCCACGGCGATACCATCATCGCTCCTCTGATCGAGGATTGGAACGTGAACTCGTGAAACTCGTGAACCTTTTCTTTGTGTCGCCGGTCGTCCGGATGACCCGGCCGACGTACCTTTCCTTTGATCCTGTGTAGGGTGGTGTGTGTTTGTGTGTGTTGTGAGGTGCTACACTTGCACCTATTCAATATGAAGGGCGCACTTTTCGTTTTTCTTGTTGGCATGGCCGTTTGCATTGCTTGTGAAGACGGCTTCCTGCCTCGGCCACGCTAGTGACTGATTAGCTCCTCGATAGGAGATTATATTGACCGAGAGTTGCTGTTGATAACGGTGTGGCACTCGGACACATTGTGTGACGGCGTGTTTGCAGCGTTTACTGGTATGATGATTCAAGGACCTGACTGAACTGACCGAAACAACCTGGTTGTCTGCGACGAATCTGGGCACATAAAATTTCCTTTTTCGTTCGCAATCCTAAGCTGGGGTGAGCTGTGGCTAGTTTGTCCTAAGCTTCCCCTAGTTCTTCCCTAAAAGTTAGGGTAATTCCATACACCGCCACCACACAGCGTCAGGAGGCCCCTTTTTAAGTACCCCTCGGCTAAAGCTTCCTCTCGATAGAAAGCATATAACCCGTAATCTACAAGGTTAGCATATACTAATATATGTTGGGGGATAGCATATGCCATCCTAGTCTCATCCCCAGGATATAATGCAGTATTCTAAAACAAAAATTGGGATGGTATTTAAGTATAACAGTGTATTAGGTAGGCTAGTACATAATAAACTAGCACCTAGAATATACCAATACATATTGTACTAGCCTAGAGTGTACTGGTACGTTTAATGCTAGTATACCCATTAAGATAACAAACTATAAAACAATACATGTAACGCGGAGCGTTGGTTGACGAGGGTGGGCACTGCAAGAAGCAGAACGATAGTTGGGGGTGTGGGATGTGATCAATTGAAGCCTATCCTTCTGGTCTGGCGATAGCCAGACCATTTCTCTTCCTTCGATCGAAGGTAGAGGGGGTAACTCAACTTGGTGCTTCGCACCCACGGCGATTAATCGATGATTTCCCTTCCCACGTTGACTTACATTGCCGTACCGTGACTGTGTTTGCAAGTGAGTACGCCTTAGGTATGTAGAACCCGGCCCTTTTAGTCTATTTGGTCACCGTCGCTCCCGTCGTTATCGTGTAAGTGCTGCTTGCAGCCATCGTCGGTGTAAAGCCCCTTGTTGGAACAGGAGGCTGTTGTTTACTTTGTTCTTTGTTGGGTATACTGTGTGTTTTTGTGTGTGTTTCCTTCGGTGCACAACTGCACCAATTCTCCAAGGCTGAGTAGCGGCTGCGTTTAGGATCACCCTAAAAAGAATCAGGAGAAGCTCAGGACAAATCAGTCACAACTCACCCCAGCTCACCCTAGCTCAGAATGACGGACAAAAAAGGAAATTTCGTGTACCCAGATTCGTCGCAGACAACCAGGCTGTTGTTTTACCTTAAAGTTACCCTCACCAACCCCAGTCACCCCCACCACCCCTCGCCACCCTTACTCAGGCGCTACTCAAGAAATGATCGGAGAAATCGCCAAATATGGTTTAGACGAGTAAGTAGTATATAATCTACAGTTCAACGGCAACTTTTTCGCGAGCTCCCAGTTTTGGGGATATAGATGGCCCAAAAGTACCTACCTAAAGAACCCCCCCTAACCCCTTTTCGCTCCTCTTCCCTTTTCTCCTAAAGTCATATAAAACCCAGTTTTACGTCCCCTCTTAGGTCCCCATTTCCCGTCTTTTTTATTCACAAAAATGGGGTAAATCTCACCCCTCAAGCTTAAAAACATTTCCCTAAGGGGATTACTTTACTTCTATTCATTCGGTTAGCTCATGAGTTGCTCAAGGTCACGCACGAACATGGAAGTTTCTGAGGGCAACTTTTGGTGTAAAAACATGGGTCTGTTGAGCAGGACCAGTATGGCTTGGCTTGCATGTGAAGGGGAGGTTTTATTTGTCTGTAGGTAGGAGGTATCTAAATATTATGGAAATGTTAAATGTTTATAAATTGAGAGAGTTGGTCGCCCATATTCAACTTTTGATCTCCAAAGAAACATTCCCCTCACGTAAACTCCGCACGAGGAGGAGGGTAGGTAGTACTCGGTACCTACATATCAGCATGGATTGGCCACGGGTGGGAAGCCTGAGAGGGATCTCGCACAGGCGGGGGTGGGGGGCACAGCTTTCCAAGATAAAACCTCCCCCACTCCCTCTCATCAAACCCTGTTTCCCATGCTTCACCCGACACTAGTCGACGCCCCCCCCCAAAATGGACAGCAACGACACAAGGACATTCTCCCTCTTTCCCCTCTTCCCCGTCGAAATCCGCCTCCTCATCTGGTCCTCCTGCCTCCCCCGCCGCGTCGTCGAAATCGATAACCCCGCTCACTTTTCCGAATGGGACCCGCCGCGGACGTGCACGCTCTCCACGACGACAAGGACGAATTCACGCCCGCCGGTTATCTCGCGCGTTTGTCGCGAGGCGAGGGAGGTCGCGTCGAGGGCGGGGGGTTGGACGTGGAAAATGATTCAAGTGACAGGTGTCGGTGGATTTGATGCCGAGGAGGGGGAGGGGGACTCGCCGCCGCCGTATTATTACCAGTTTAGTAAATATCGCGGGGACGAGACTTGGATCCAGCCGGGGCGCGACGAGGTTGTGCATTTGCATTGGACGCCGGCGACGCATGTGGATGATTTCGCCGAGAGTTGGACCGAGATGGAAAAGAGGGATCGGGCGGTGGAGCTGCTCTGGTGGCTGAGGCGGAGGATGAGGATCGAAAGAGTGTCGATTGTCGCCGACGTGGTCTGTCCGTTTAGGGGGGATTGGGTCCGGCTTGGGAACGTGGCGATTCAGGATACGGAGGCGGTGG
>Ga0247760_1001352_pt1 | contig 23067 bp, 3 predicted proteins | sample UWRJL171409R4_FD_179936 | JGI IMG/M metagenome (GOLD analysis project Ga0247760, IMG submission 179936) | Plant litter microbial communities from Arlington Agricultural Research Station in Wisconsin, United States - UWRJ-L171-409R-4 | ecosystem: Environmental > Terrestrial > Plant litter >... | reverse complement strand
AAAAAAAAGACACCGCCTTCGCAATTCTGCACTGCGAGACTAACAGCGCTAAGAGTCCAACGTAACAGCCGATAGTCAATTTAGCTCACACTGCGCTGGGGAGAGGCAGGCCCACGATATTTACCAGCCCAACCTACTCCCGTAACTTTACAACTACGTCCCTACCGCCTTCGAGACTTAAGGGCTTCAGCACCCTGCGCTTGCAGCTGCCCTAACCAACGCGCCACACAATAAAGGCGTCATATATAGGCAGCGCCAGATAATAGATAGTTAAAGTATAACCCCCTTCCTCTACTATAATAGATGACTACTACTTCCCATTAACTTCTTAAGTATAAACCTAATTACTGGATTACTACCTGCTTGTACCTCACCTTAATTCGAAATAACAGCAATTAATCACCCTGCCACCTATAACTAGGAATTAACCACTTTCTACCTACCTCTTACTAGTAAGAAGCTCGATCACCAGGACTATAATCCTACCGCGCGCAAGCCCAAAGCCATCGTCTCAAGTCGAACGACAGTAATTCACCACCCTACCCTACTAAGGTAAGCCTTACTCCTTCCCTTCCGTAACTATAACGCTTACTAAAGCCACAGATCACCTCCCACCAGCAACTAACTTAATCGCTAAGACTATATTACCTTACTAAAGTAAGCCTCCGTCCTTCCCTCCTTAACCGCGACACTTACTATAACTAACAGATAATAAACTTAAACCCTAAAATTCGCCACTTAAGGCATATTGTTAAACTCGCAGAGCTATCGACGTAAGTTAAAATCTTATCAATTAAGCCGCTCCTATACAAACATAATAGCGTTAAGTATCCCAATAACGTTATAATACGCTAGTTTCGCTACCTAACTTACCGTTACTAAAGAAAGGGACACTTAATATCTAGAAGCTTCGCAGACCTAACCGTATAAGCGTTATTAACTACCCCCCTATTATTATCTATTTAAAGGCAAGCTTTTACTCGAGACTCTTAAACAAACTCGCATTCGCGACGCAGGAGCCTATCGAGCAGAGGGTACTGGACGCGCTACTGGTAAGCAGCCGCAACCAGGCAAGCTATTCCTCCGGCCCATAATGCCAGCCTTATATAGATATTAATAACCAGGGGCCGCTAAGTGAGCTGATGCTCCTGTTCGCGTACTGCACAACCACTATTGTAGATTTCTGTAACGGAAAATGTAAGCTTATTATATACCTTTTTATATTTCTACATAACTTTACGTAAGGTTTTACCTGTTAACGTAAGTCCTTAACCTTATAGGCTAGCTTCTTAATACTAGGGTGGGAATTAACAGATGCTGCTTAATCTTTCGTCAGATTTACGGGGTGTTATTTGCTAATAGAATAGCCGATACTGCAAGACTTTTATACCAAGGTATTCTACAGCTCTAGCCTGCGGATAAGTGCGTACAGGTTAACCGTAAGTTGGCGCCCAAAGTAGTGCCTATGGAATGGATTTAAGTTTGCGTGGTCCAGCATAAGATTTCTAGTTACGTTACTTATATTACCTATCTAGCTGTTAGTGAGGATATCTCGTTATATAGTTATAATTAGAAAATATACCGTTATTAAATATATTAACAGTATTATATTATAGGTTGTATGCGATCGTTAGGACTTCAAATCTTATAAGCTTACTAACTCTCCTAACCCACCTAACGATCGTTATAGGGCTAATAGGCTTAGTTGTAGATAGCTGGTATCTAACTAGCGTCTTAACGGCTTAATAGAAGATATATAAATTATCTATACTTACTTTAAGTGATAAAGGTAACTCCTACTCGCTTAAGTGAATGTTAAGCCTGCTTACTGCATTAAGGCAGGTTAGACTTGGTATTTCGAAGGCCTAATGCTTTAAGATAATACCTTTAAGGAAGATATAGGGGTTAAGTATAAGGGAGTTATCGAATATGACTTTAGGGAGGGTTATAGTCTTCTTAACATCGCGTTAGCATACGTAGACCTATAAAGCGTTAGTTATCCCGGTATACCTTGGTTAAGCTTAAGTATATACGTATCTTTAATATTAAGATAAGTTTTAGTAAACTTCAGTGTAAATTTAATTAGGACTTCTCCGTTATGCTTAATATTATCTTAACTTATTATTTAAAGTCGTTAACTGTTATATACCTATTCTTACGCTTCTAGTCGTTTAGCTTATATTTTTTAGTAAGCTTTGTAAGCACCTGTATAACGTTAGCTTAGCCCGTTACTTTGGTCACGGGCTAGTAAAGACTCTACTCTGTGCATTTTCTAATTCAGCTTCACATTAAGCTTCACGCTAGCGGCCCTCTTATTTAGTAAGTAATAGGTGCTGCATCTGGAACCCGGAAATCTACTCGCTGATAGCGCTGAGCAGGCAGTATAAAGGTCCTGGTTAGAGTTTATATCGTAATGTAGAGAACCTTAAGATAATAAATGGGACTAATTCTATTAAACAAATATACTATAAAGACAGTCCTTAAATAGATAGTAAACATAAGGAAGCACTAACTAGGTAAGGCAACCGCTAGTAGTAAATAAATGTCTTTAGACAGATATCAGGATATGGTACTGTGGACCTGAAGGGTATGATTTTAAAGGTATATTTTATAGTTAAAGTGCATGTTACAAACTTAGCACTGGATCTTGTCACTGTCTTGCAGATGCAATAAGTGCTTTTACTGGAAATGCTTACTTAGATCCCCTAAGGTAAAGAATTCGTAGATAAGTTTGTCTATATAATAGTCCCCCGCTTTTAAGGACAGTGCTATCCTAATGTAAATAAAACATCGCCTTAGTCGCTCCTTTCCACTATTAACGAAAACGGACAGTGTAGCGATATAGAGAGGGCTGTCTGCAGGAAGCTTACCTGCGTGGGAAGGCTGCGTTAGTTTAATTATAATAGTATAATACGTAATATAGTATGTAGTATAACCCTCTTACACGAAGTAATACGTAGCGATTGCGTTGATAGTATTATCCCTCTGCCTATAGTAGCCCTCGAGCGTGGCATTATCTGGAGCAGTAAGCGCTTCGACTAATCGCTTCTGGGCTAGACGTTATAGAAGGTAGGACATATTGACAGCTATATCTTCAAAGCCTTAGCCCCGAAGCTGGCGCTTGATATTAATTACTGCCTGATTCTTAGTCCATTCCTCCCTGATCGTGTTCTTAAGCTCCCTCTTTAGCCTCTCCTTTTCACTTCGAAGCTTGCGAAAGACTTTTGTATATCGTCGTAACCCTTAAGAGATATCTTTTAACTGCTTTATTAACTAAATAATCTTAAGATAGTTATTAACAGATCTTACCTACTTAGGTATTAGGTCTATAGGCTGCTGCTTACTAATCGAATGGCCAATACCACAGGACTGCTTAATCAGCGCCTGCTACGGCTCCTATCCCCAGAAGATCCCCTAAGGGTCGGTACAGATCTAGTGTTTAAGGTAATACTTCCGGAACAGGTCTAAGTTCGCATAGTTAAGTACTAGGTTTTGAAGAGACTTATTAATATCGCCTAAATTAGAAGATTAGCTAAGATAATTCGTTAAGGGAATAGATAAAAAACAGATTGCTTTAATTAAATTCGTTAGTTATATTGTAATGCAAGTTGTAAGGAATTATCTAATAGGTAAGCTTTAGAATTTTACCGATCCTCTTGATTTAAGCCGCTATTATACTATAGGGAATCGGCTCGGTTAGGGAGATCTTGTAACCGGTTAAAGTCTTAACAGTATAGTAAAAAACGCAGACGTCCTTTATATCGGTACGGAAAAGTAGTAACAGCTCCACCTCCCCTAAGTAAATGTTAAGATATTATAACTATTTGGTAGAGATAAGTATAGGCGACTGGAAGACTTAATAACAGAATAAGATACTTAGGAGAAAAACGTAAGGGCTGAGAAGTAAAGACGGATCGTGCAAAATCTTAAGTATAAGGTAAGATTTCTTAATAAAGCGTAAGTATCGGATAATATTAAAGCTAGTATAAGAGCTTATATATTCTTCTTACTAAAATATATCTTAATAAACTCCAGAGTAAACTAGATCAGGATATTATAAGGCCCTCTATTAAGGTTTCTAGCCATTATAACCTAGATATTGCTAAATTACAGCCGTAAGATAGATATTAGATAGGTACTGGCTGGAGTAAGTAGGAGGAGGAAGAGTATAGTGAGGATATAGAGCTTATTAAAGTCGAACGACTTCTTAATAATGCTTAACGTCGTATAGATTTCCTCTTTAAACGTATTAATCGTTATATACTGGTTCTCTCGCCGTTTACTACTAAGCTTATACTTTTTCGTTAACTTCTCCAGAACCTGTAAAGGTCAGTATAAATTTTAATATCTAACTTAAAAAATAAAGCTACTTTATACATTTTACAGTTAAGCTTCCTGTTAAGCTTCTTACCTATCGCCCTCTTATACATAAGATAGAAAACCTTCCACCTTATACTTAAAGAACTTTTCTTCTTTATTCTTTACTTTCTTCTACTATTTTAGCTAACTTTCTGGTTTAAATACTAGTTAAAGAACTTATAAAGTATCTTAATTAAAATAAACTTAAAGTATTCTTAAGAATTGTATTAAAGGATATCGGTATAGAACTTAATAATTAATATTATTATTAGTATAATATAGAGAGAAGAGAATTAATAGATAATATATACTGCCGCTACAACCCTTTAACTTCGTTAAGCTGTCTCTTACTTCCGGGACTGTAATCTTCACTATCCGACTCGCTATTATCCGAATTATCCATCTCTTAGCAGTAATATTCCGGTAAGTGCATATTACCGCCAAAGAGCTTATTATTATCTTCGTTATTATTGTTATTATTATTATTATTATCTTCGCCTAGGCCTTCGATATCTGTCAGTTCGGTTGAGTTGTTATTATAGTCCTTAATATTGAATATCTTGTCCTCCTCTGGCGAGAACGAAACGTCTAAGTTAGATGTATCGTTAACCGTGTGCCGATAGCGTACTATGCCTATAGTTCGCGTGATAGTGCCGCGGATGTGTAGGAAGGTTAAGGAGCTAACGAGGAAGCGAGACGGTATAGAGTAGGCACTTCGCGTCGCTAAAGGTGCGCGGGCGTGGCTCCTTAAAAGCTAAAGGGGGAGTTATTTTCGATTACTGTCCTGTTAGGAATGGTGGAAGAGGGAAGCAGAAAACAGAACCCGATTTTGGGCCCGAGATGTTTTGTTGGGGCGGTTCCCGAAGAGGGTACACGAGGTACCTAGAGGTACTTCGAGGGGTCCTGTCCTGTGGCGCGGGCGGATGCTTAGCGCCAGATTTCTGACCAATGCGCCAGCCAAATCGGCAGCGCAACCTACCGAAAACGGCGACAGAGTCGCCGTCACATTGTTTAAACTAGTTAAACCTTATAAGAAAGTTGAGATTAAAGAACTAATTTACCTTAATAATCCGTTCTTACACTTTTATAATAAATAATAATAAGTAATGGTTTTTAATCGTATCCTTATTTAACGTTTAGTAATTAACGACTATATATAGCTTACCGTCTCCCTTCCTTAGGACAAACAGTATTAAGTACCTTATTAGGGACTAGGACTTTATAATAAACCTGTTCTTTAAGTTCTTATTAACATACTCCCTTAAGGCCTTAACCTATTAAGGGTTTAAGTGGTAGGGTTAAAAGTTACAGAGTTTCGCTCCCGGCTTTAGCTTAATTTTATAGTCTTAGGGTTTATAATCTGGTAATTATAATATCTTTTTTTAAAATAGGGTAAACTTCCTATATTCTACAGGTACCTTAAATAAGTTAACTTCTTCACTTATCTGTGGATCGGCTTCTTACTTTTTTCCACCTTTTAAATTATCATTTAGGCAGTATGGTAGACCTTTTAATCCTTTAACCGTCTTAATAAACCTGACTTAAACTATACTTAATACTGGGGGTTTAGTGTGCTTTTAAATACTTTATACATCTTTAGAGCAGTTTAGTGCTTTCTTTAAATAGTAATTATAGCTGGGGGACTTATTAAAGGTGAGGTGGCCACTCCTTTAGTTAATTACTAAGTTATACTTTTCCAGCTAGGGTAGATTTAGGATTATATTATACCCTGTTACTGGTGTAATATTAAAGTCCACTTATTATTTATCCCCGTCCACTTTAATTAAAAGTGGCAAGTGATAGGTGACTTTACCGTTATTATACTAATATAAGCCTCCTTCTTTATTCTAAATAGGTATAGCCTTTTTATACTCTTAGTTAGGGAGTTTCCTTTAATTAACTAATAAGGAGTATATTAGGTTAAAAGCACTCCCGCTATTAATTACTACTTTTACCCTAAACGGCCTCCCTTTTCTATCTATTAGGTTAATACTAATAGAATAATACTTATACTTTTTTATTATCTAAGTTATAATAATTATCTATCCTTAAAATCTTATCCAGCCTAACTTTTAAATACCTCTCCTTCTTTTTAAAGTTTTTACTAATTAGTAAATTACTGGTTTCCAGCTCTTTTAAAGGGCCTGTAACCTTTTCCTAATTCCTTCTGGAAAAACAGGTAGTTTTAGTAAACTTAGTAATTAACCTTTCCTAGGTTTTCACACCTTAACGTCCAGTTGATTTTAAATGGTTTAATGTTTTTAAAGTCCTTAATAAGTTAATAATACACTTTATGGGACTGGATTGTAATAATATCCTTTTACTCTTAGATCTGTTAATAGTCTTCTTACTTTTACTTTTCTTTAGCTTTTCTGTTAAGATGTAATAAGCACGTTACGACTAGGCAGTTATTAAATACTCCTCCTTATTAACATATAATAGGGGCTAAGTTAATTACAGTAACCTTCCGTTTATTATTAGACTTTCTTATTAGGGAGTAGGAGACTTAATAGTAAGCTAGTTTTAACTTTATTTTTATAATAGTGTAATCCTATCTTTATATGTTAAAGAAGTGATTATAAAGGGCCTTAAGCTTATTATGTTAATTAAAAGTGTAGTTATTATATATACAGTTAATCCACAGTATATCTTTATAATTAGGGTGGTTAACGTTAACTGCGGGTGTTATAATTATAGAGTATGGAACGGGAGGAGTGGCGCTTTATTTCTTCTCTTCTTCCACTTACCTTTAAGTTTGTTATTTCTCTTAAACCTTTTTTTAAAACTTAAGTAACAATAACCTGGCTTATTCTTCTATAAAATGTCCCTCCTTAATAAGTTAGTGTTTAAGCTGACTAATAAAGTAGACTTTATTATAAAGTTATAATTTAACTTTTATTACTTAATCTTTAGATGTAACTATAAGGCCTTTAACTTATAAGTCCTTTACTTTATTTACCAGCTTTTAATGTCTTTCCTTCAGTTCCTAGACTCTTTATTAGTATGCTTACACTGTGCCTTCTCAGGGGACCCTTAAGGTACCAGTTTAAGGCACACCGGCCTTAGTGCAGGGTAGTTATTTAAGTTATCCTTCTTCTAGGGAGGTAAGGGTACTAATCTATTTAACGTGTTTAAAGTGTTTAAGAGTTTTAAAAGGTACTGTTAAGAAGAACTTCTATTTCTTTAACTTAATTCTTTCACCTTACTCTCTTTTACCTTTTAAGGCTTACTTTACTATTTAAGTGGCCTAGAGGGCTAATTCTTTAACTCCCTTTACCATTTTAGTAAGATTTAAATTAGGGTCCTTTTTAAACTTCTTTAATTCTTAGGCTTATAGGGTAAGGTTTTTAAGGCTTATAATAGCTAACTGGAACATCTCTTCCTAAAGTTAATCTTTTATAACCTACACCTTTAATGGTTTTAAGTTTCCACCTTAAAGTTAATCTGCTATAACCTGCACCTTTATAGCTAACTCTTTTAAGATACCTTTAAGGACTGGGTATATTATATCCTGGGGTTCTTCCTTTTCTTCTTCCTTATCTCCTACGTTATATTTATTTATTTAAATGTAATTTTCTTTATTACCTGTTATCTTAATATAAATGTCTTTTAAGTTAAACTTAATGTGCTTTCCTCCTTTTAAAACGAGTTTTTAACTAATTTATTTTAATAACAGGTATTATTATATTATATATCTTATCTTACTACAGTTAAAGTATTAGACCTATAACAGGTCTTTAGGTTATTTCTACTGTTATTATTATTAAGGTTTATTAGTTAAGTTAGTTTTAGTGGTTTACTATACTAATATCTATTAGCCTGGGATAGTAACCTGTTATAATTAACTGGTTCCCCTTTTAGGTTTATTTAACTAGTGGGGAGTTTATTTCTTTTAAAAGTTCTTCTAATAATAATGATTATAATACTAGTTATTAGCCTTAATGGCTATCTTGATTAGCTCTTAAAGGCAATCTGGGTGGTCTTTTTAATAAAGGTCTCTAGTGACGTGTTCTTTTAAATTACTTTAAAACACTATTATTAGAGCTTTTTAATTAAGTTTAGTCTTTATAACTTTTAACTTAAAGTGTGTAGAGAATTTAAGGATTAAGGACGTTTACTTTAAAGTTATAAGGTGTTACTTAGCCTGTTTTAGGGTATTTAGCTCTTTAAACTTAGTTTAGAGTTAGTTAATAAAGATGTTAAAACTGTTAAAAAGGGCCTAAGTCTTAAGGGCATTTTTACGCGCTTTATTTACAGAAAGGTTATTAACTGTTTTTATATAAGATTTATATTAGCGAGTAGTTACTTTATTTAGTAGGGCTTTAGTAAACTTGACTTTTCCTTCTTTTTTAAAGAACTGTTTATTGTAATAAGTGATATAACTTTAGAGTTAGGTTATTTAAGACTTTAACTATGTAAAGTCTCTTTTAAAGCGTGACAGTGGGGGGAGTTTTACTCGTTTCTTTTATAAGCTTTTAAGGTTGTTATTCTTTAGTTTAATAGTGTTAAGTTAGGTTTAGAGTTTTTTAATAAGACTGATGTGACTTTTAATATCTCTGGGGAAGGCTTTATTAAGCTTTTTAACTAGCCCTTGTTAGTTAAGGTTTAACTTTTTAAATTATGTAGCTAATTTATTAACTGTGGGAAGTTAAGGTTAAGCTTACGCTTTTTAGGCTTTTTACCTTTTTTAAAGGTTGACATGTTAGTGGTGGGAGGGAGGTGATGTCTGGGAATTTAATAAATAACGTTTAGAACTGTAATGTTAATATTATATTATAACTTATATTTAATATAGGCTTTAGGAGGATTAGTGTAGGTTAAGACAGAATGTATGGCAGGATGTTAATAAGTAAGGGGTGTTTTAAAGACGGCTTATTAAGTTAACACTTTTAAATGGGGGGTTTAATGTCACTGTAGGTTGCTGTTATTATAATATATAGAGGTGAGTCTGAATAGTAGGATATAAATAAATAATTAAATATTAGTGTGAGGAATTAGAGTCCTTTATAGTGGTTATGGGTATAATTATAACTATTTATACTAATTAACTAGAGGTACCTTATACCTTGCTTAGTGGCTTATTACTTAGTGAGGAACTGAGTAACCTGTTACTAAGCACCTCTTGCTTAGAGGTCCTGTAGACGTTTAGTAGGTAAGCGCTCCTGCTAAGACTGAGTGGCTGCTGGTTGGTCGTAGGGGCTTCGGGTCTTTACACCCCTGGCCCAGTGCGCAGTACTGTGTGTATTGTCTTCCTGCACTGTTCCTTCTGCGGGGGATCCGTCGGGCCGCTCCGGCCCAAGTGACGGCCTGCAGGGTCGTCACACTTACTTATTATCTTTTCCTTTAACGTGATAGATCTAGAAGTGGAACGGAGCTATTAACTCTACTTACTGTACTTACTATAAACTAAGTTCCTTCGTTAAGAAGTACTGGAGATTATTATAGTCTGAAAAGACTTAGACTGGTTTTTCCATACTGTTTAAATACAGTACTTAATAAAACATTAAATAATTACTATCAGTTCCTTATCGTAAATTAAGTATTATAAAGCTAGGTTATAAATCCCTTTTAATAAAAAGGTTACTAAGTAGCATTTCCTATTATCTTAGACTTAGCTAAGTTCTTTATTAATTACGAATTCTAAAGAGTTTATCTTAACTTAAAAAAGCTTTAAGAAATCGGGGAGAGTTAAGACTAATACTGCAATAAAAGCGTATTTAAGGTCCTTAAACGCCTTTTACTATCTATTAGTCTATTTAAACAGCTTACTTATCCTTATAAACTTATGCAGTAATTTTACAATCTTCGTAAAGTATCTAATAAAGTATTAATAGAAGTTTGTAAAGTTAATAAAGGTTTATAACTCTGTTTAGTTCTTCAGAGTAAGCTAATCCCTAACTACCTTTATCTTCTCCTTTTACATTTCGAGCTTCCTAGAGGTTACTCTAAACCTTAAATAATTTAATTCTTAAATATAAAAGTAACTTTTTTCCAGGTTTATTATTAGTTTCGCCTTCTTAAGAGCTGTCAGAACCTATTATATATATTTTTAATATTCTTCTAAAGTTTTAGAATAAACTAAAACGTTGTTTAAATACATAAAGATAAACTTATCGAGGAAGGGGTGGAGAATACTGTCGATAAGGCCTTAAAAAGTCGCTAAAGCGTTTATTAATCTTATAAACATAATATAGTATTAGTAATACTTATTACAAATCCGAAAAGCTATCTTATATTTATCCTCTTCCTTCACTCTAACGTAATTAAATCTTATAAAGAAGTTAAGGTTAAAGAACTAATTTACTTTAATAATCTATTTTTACATTTCTATAATCAGTAATAATAAGTAACGATTCTTAATCGTATCTTTATTTAACGTTTGGTAGTTAATAACTATATATAGTTTACCGTCTCCCTTCCTTAAAACAAATAGCATTAAGTACTCTGTTAAAGACTAAGATTCCATAATAAACTTATTCTTCAGGTTCTTATTAACGTACTCCCTTAAAGTCTCAGTCTGTTAAAGGTTCAGATAATAAAGTTAAAAGCTGTAAAGCTTTACTCTTAACTTTAGCTTAATTTCGTAATCCCACAGTCTGTAGTTTAGTAATTATAATATCTTTTTTCAAAACAGGGTAAACTTCCTATATTCCGTAAGTACTTTAGATAAGTTAACTTCTTTACTTATCTGTAAATTAACTTCCTACTTCTTTCCACCTTCTAAATCGTTACTTAAGTAATGCAGTAAACTCTCTAGTCCTTTAACTGTCTTAATAAACCTAACCTAAACTATATTTAGTTTTAAGGGTTTAATATGCCTTTAAATGCTTTATATACCTTTAAAGCAGTTTAGTACTTTCTTAACTTCTTTTAAACTTTAATCACTATTAGTGGACTTACCGAAGGTAAAGTAACTACTCCTTTAATTAATTACAGAGTTATACTTTTCCAGCTAAGGTAGACTTAAGATTATATTATACCCTACGATTAATGTATCGTTAAAGTCTACTTATTATTCGTCCTTATTCACTATAATTAAGAGTAATAAGTAATAAGTAACTTTACTGTTATTATATTAATATAAACCTCTTTCTCTATTTTAAATAGGAATAACCTCTTTATACTCTTAGTTAAGGAGTTTCCTTCAGTTAACTAATAAAAGGTATATTAAGTTAAAAGTACTCCTACTATTAATTACTACTTTTACCTTAAATAACCTCCCTTTTCCATTTGTTATGTTAATATTAACAGAATAATGCTTATACTCCTTTAATATCTAAGTTATAGTAACTATCTGTCCTTAAGGTCTTATTCAGCTTAACCTCTAAATACCTCTCCTTCTTCTTAGGGTTTTTACTAATTAACGAATTACTGGTTTTCGGCTTTTTTAAAGGGCCTGTAACCTTTTCCCAATTCCTTTTAGAAAAACAAGCAGCTTTAATAAATTTAACAGTTAACCCTTCCTAGGTTTTCACGCTTTAATATCTAATTAACTTCAAACGGTTTAATATTTCTAAAGTCCTTAATAAGTTAATAATACGCTTTACAGGACTGGATCGCAATAATATCTTTTTACTTTTAGATCTATTAGTAATCCTTTTACTTCTGCCACTCTCTAGCCTTTCCTCTAAAGTATAATAAGTATGTCGTAACTAAGTAATTATTAAGTACTCCTCTTTACTAATATATAGTAAAAGCTTAATTAACTACAGTAACCTTCTGTTTATTATTAGACTCTCTTATTAAGGAGTAAAAGACTTAGTAATAGGCTAGTTTTAACTCCACTTTTATTACAGTGTAATCCCGTTTTCATGCGCTTAAAAAGTGATTATAAAAGGCCTTAAGCTTACTATATTAGTTAAAAGTGCAGTTATTATACATATAGTTAATTTACAGTATATCTTTATAATTAAAGTAATTAACGTTAACTACAGGTGCTATAGTTATAAAGTACAGAATAAAGGGAATCACGCTTTATTTCTTCTCTTCTTCTACCTACCTTTAAGTTCGTTACTTCTCCTAAACCTCTTCTTAAAACTTAGGTAACAGTAACCTAACTTATTCTTCCACAAAATAGCCTTCTCTAACAAGTCGATATTTAAATTAATTAGTGAAACAAACTCTATTATACAGTTATAACTTAATTTTTACCACTCTGTCTTTAAACGTTACAGTAAGGCCTTCGACTTATAAGTCCTCCACTTTATTTATTAACTCTTAATATTTTTCCTTTAGCTCCTAAACCCTCTATTAGTGTACTTACTTAATACCTTCTCAGGGGACCTTTAAGATACTAATTTAAAGTATATTAACTTTAATATAAGGTAGTTATCTAAACTATCCTTTTTCTAAGGAGGTAAAGGTATTAATTTACTTAACGTGTTTAAAGTGTTTAAAAGTCTTAAGAGGTACAGTTAAGAAGAATTTCCGTTTTTCTAACTTAATTCTTTCTACTTACTCTCTTTTACCTTTTAAAGCTTACTTTACCGTTTAGGTAACCTAAAAGGTTAGTTCTTTAACTCCCTTAACTATTTTAATAAGGTTTAAGTTAAGGTCTTTCTTAAACTTTCTTAATTCTTAAGTTTATAAAGTAAGGTTTTTAAAGCCTGTAATAGCTAATTAAAACATCTTTTCCTAAAGTTAGTCTTTTATAACTTACACCTTTAATAGTTCTAAGTTTCCACTTTAAAGTCAGTTTACTATAACTTATACCTTTATGGCTAACTCTTTTAAAATACCTTTAAGGACTAAATATATTACGTTTTAAGGTTCTTCCTCTTCTTTTTCTTCCTTATCTCCTATATTACACTTATCTATCTAAGTGCAGTCTTCTTCGTTACTTACTATCTTAATATAAACGTCTCTTAAGTTAAACTTAATATATTTCCCTCTTTTTAAAACAGGTTTTTAACTAATTTATTTTAATAATAAGTATTACTAAGCTATATATCTTTTCTTATTATAGTTAAAGTATTAGACTTATATAAGTCCTTAAACTGCTTTTACTGCTGTTATCGTTAAAGTTTATCGCAGTTAAGTCGATTCTGACAGTTCATTATACTAATATCTATTAGCTTAAGGTAATAACCTGTTACAGTCGATTAACTCCTTTTCTTAAGCTTATTTAGCTAATAGGGGGTCCGCTCCTTCCAGAAGTTCTTCTAATAATGGTAATTATAATATTAGTTATTAGCTTTAATAATTATCTTAACTAGCTCCTAAAGGCAGTCCAGTCGATCCTCCTAGTAAAGGTCTCTAATAACATGCTCCTTTAAGCCACTCTAAAACAGCATTACTAAAGCTTCTTAGCTAAGTTTAATCTTTATAGCTTCCAGCTTAAAATATGTAAAGAACTTAAGGATTAAAGATGTCTGCCTTAAGGTTATAAAGCATTACTTAACTTACTTTAAAGTGTTTAATTCCCTAAACTTAGTCTGAAGTTAATTAATGAAAACGTTAAAGTTGTTAAAAAGGGCTTAAGTCTTAAGGGCTTCCTTTCACGCTCTGTTTATAAAGAGGTTGTTAATTATCTTTATATAAGGTTTATATTAACAAGTAGTTACTCTGTTTAGTAAAGCTCTTACGAACTTAACCTTTCTTTCTTCTTTAAAGAATTACTTATTATAGTAAGTAATATAGCTTTAGAGTTAGGTTATCTAAGACTTTAGTTATGTAAAGTCCCCTTTAAAGTGTAATAGTAAGGGGAGCTTTACTTATTTTTTCTGTAAGCTTTTAAAATCGTTATTCTCTAGTTCGACAGCGTTAAGTTAAGTTTAGAGTTTCTCGATAAGACTAATATAGCTCTTAATATCTCTAGGGAAAGCTTCGTTAAGTTCCTTAACTAGCTCTTATTAATTAAAGTTTAATTCTTTAAGGCGTGCAGTTAACTTATTAACGGTAAAGAGCTAAGGCTGAGTTTACGTTTCCTCTAACTTCTTACCTTTTCTAAAGGTCGATATATTAGTAATGGGAGGGAGGTAATGTCTGGGAATTTAATAAACAGCGTTCAGAACTGCAACGTTAGTATCGTATTACAACTTACACCCGATATAGGCCTTAAGAGGACTAATATAGGTTAAGACAGAACGTATAGCAGGACGTTAATAAGTAAGGGGCGTTCTGAAGACGGTTTATTAAGCTAACACTCCTAAACAGGGGGTTTAATGTTACTGTAAGTCGTTATTACTATAATGTATAAAGGTAAGTCTGAACAGTAAAATATAAATGAATAATTGAATATTAATGTGAGGAACTAAAGTCCCTTACAGTGGTTATAGGCACAATTATAGCTATCTATATTAACTAATTAGGAGGTACTTCGTACCTTGCTTAGTCCGTTGTGCTTGGTGGTGCACTACACAGTTGCGGCTAAGCAGTTAACTGAACAGTGCTTAGTGTTGTCAGTCCTTATAGACCACTAAGCACTTTCTTACTGGTTGTAGGGGCTTCGGGTCTTTGCACCCCTGGCCCAGTGCGCCTGGACGGTATACACCGTTTTTCCGCACTGTTCCTCCTGCGGGGGATTCGTCGGGCCGCTCCGGCCCCAAGTGACGGCCTGCAGGGTCGTTACAGCCCTTCTCCGCTGAGTTAAGCGGCACTTAATGCGGTAATTAACCCTTATAGGCTCCACATTACTCTTTACACATCATGTCCAGCTAGTTTCACACCCCTTTTTTTATCTACCATGTTATTAAGTTTGTCATTAAGTGGAGCATGTCGTCAGTAAAGCATGTCATCAAGTAAAGCATGTCATTAAGTAGAGCATATGTTAGCTGGAACAGCTAGTGTAGTGTTACAGCTATGTGAGGCTTATACGTCATCAGCTTACATTATCAGTCTACGTCATCAGCCTTCGGTTGATGTTAAAGACCTATAATACGGCTTAATAACTGCACTGAGGCTAACAGCTATAATAACTATAAATAATAGGCTTTCTTAACGCTTTCAGATAGCTTAATGATAAATAATAACAAACTTTTAAACTCTTCAAGTCACTTACTAACACGTGACCTTGTAACAGTATGTTATTAAGTAGAGCTGTTAAAAAGAAGAGGCTTCGGCTGGGGGCTGGAATGCGCAGGAAGAAGGTGTAGCTAACTGAGCTGAACTGACGTAGTTAGTTCAGCTAGCTAGGGCTACGCTTTACCAACACTGTTGCTATTATACAGTATAATATCAGTTTCACGTCCTTCCCCACTGAGTTAAGCAGTATTAAATACAGTAATTAACCCTATTAGCTCTGTATTACTCTTTACATTATAGTATTTGGCTAGCTTTACGCTCTCTTACTTATTCTTAACTACATCTTCACTAAAATATATCTACTATTAATATCACTGCTCTATACCTTTACTAGTGGTCTGTAAAGAATGTTAGTTCTGTGACTTATTTAATGACTTATTTATAAGATACTTACACTGTTTAAGAAAATAAGATTTACGAGAGCTTATTGTCAGAAAGAAGAAGGTTTAAAGCCCTAAGCATTTAGTTAGCGGAGCTGACTGGATGCCTGGCACTGCCTAAGCGCTAGTAAGCCTTAGCTACTACAGTTACGAAAACTAAATCCTACAGAAAGGTTTATAAAAGAAAGAGATTTTAGCCTTTAGGCAGAACCATAAAAAGTAATAAAATCAAGTAGTTGTAACCTTTATTTAATTCTATAGAATTCTAGTTATAGTGCTTATAATACTTATAATATACTTATATCTGAGCTAAAGACAGAAATCCTAGTATTAAATCAGTTTTTACACTTTACAGTAAGTGCCTTCTATTAAGAATTCGAGTAAGTTAAAGCTTAGTAAGTGATAAGATATTATTCCCATTCTAAAATAAATTACACTTTTACGTAAAGGCTTAGCTGGATAACTATAGGTACGCTGTTTAGTTCTGGCTTACCGCCTTTAAACAGCAGTATCTGCCTATTTATATTAGTAAAGAAAGGTATTAACGGCTAGTATATAGGAGATAACGTATATAATAAACGAGTAAGTATTCTAAGTGAGTAAGCAGTTTTAATAGAATTATGTAACTTATCCTGTCCGGAGGACAATTTGTTATAAGGGTGGTCTAAAAAAAAAAATTATTATGGGAAATTCAGTTAAAACTGATAAGGAAATTCAACTCGACCTAGGACTGGTCGGTTCATATTACAACCTGCACCCGACACAGGCCTTAAGAGGACTGGCGTGGGTTAAGACAGAACGTATAACAGGACGCCAACAGGTAAAGGGCGTTCTGAAGACGGCTTATTAAGCTAGCACTCCTAGACGGGGGGTTTAATGTTACTATAAGTTGTTATCACTATAATGCACCGAGATGAGTTAGAACAGTAGGACATAAATAAATAATTAAATATTAGCGTAAGGAACCAGAGTCCCTTACAGTGGTTATGGGTATAACTATAACTATTTATATTAACTAACTAGGGGGTATTTTATACCTTGCTTATAGTGCCGTAAGTGTTTATTATATAAGCACTTTACACCATATAAACGTTCTGCTTATAAGGTTTCTCCTGCTTACAATATAAGTATTTAATATGCTGTAAGCAGCACTTTATTAGTCGTAAGGGCTTTAGGTCTTTACACCCCTGGCCTAATGCACCTAGACGGTGTACACCGTCTTCCCACACTGTTCCTTCTGTAGGGGATTTATTGGGCCGCCCCGGCCTAAGTAACGGCTTATAGGGTTGTTACATAATTCCCCCTTTTTAACGTTCTTTTCTTATAAAGAACTTAAAAGGTAAGTTTTTCCTTTCACTATTTCATTATATAATAAATATCCGGCTCCCGGGTCTTAAAACGGGAACAGGGTAAAAGCACTAACCACCACCTAAACCTTACAGTTTACACACATGCGTTTAATGGTGAAATGTCCCCTTATTCTTTTTATAAGTCTGCTGTCCCTTTACTTATCTGTCAGGTTTCGAATTAGTCTGACAGTTATAACTATTATTTAAAGAGGCACTGGCCTTCCTAGTGTGACGCTTTTAATGTTAGTAAGGTGAAGTTAAAGGCTCTCCTTATTAAAAAACAGGACCTTAACTTATAAATTAAGTTTACAGCTTAACAGCTTTATAAGGCCACTGCTAAGCTTTAAAAGGTATTAGTGTGTTTAGTGTGTCTTTATAAGTAACGGTCCCGTTTTAAGGACCGGGCTGTAAAGGCGTTTAGTTATAAAGTAGAGTTATTAGAGTTCCAGGAGAGTGAGGAGGCTAGGCTGGATGCCCCTCCTAAAGATGTGGAGTCTTTTAATTAGGGGAATTTCCTGGTGGAGTCTTTATAATAAGTGGTCGCTTTATAACTTAGTTTATAACTTCCTTTTTCTAGTAAGAGGTTATAGGTTTAAGTCCTATAAGGATTTTTTATTAACCTTCCTTTTTTAACAGTGCTTGTTTTTCATATAGGGCTTGTTAGGAGCTTTAGAGGCCCGGCCTCCTTATTAAGTCTAAGGTCCTTATAACCCTAGCTAAGGTCCTGATAAATGTCCTTCCGTACTTATTAAGGAGTTTCCTACCGCTTTTTAGGTTTTAAGTCCTATAGTAGTCTTACTTTTTAATATGGTAATTTAAATATTAGATCTTATCTTATTTCTAGTTCTTATTATTAGTTTTAATCGGTCTGGATTCTTTTAATAGAACTCTGTAATTAGGTTTAGGCACTTAAGATTTTTAACTAACTTTTATAAGTTACTTTTAAGGCTGTAATCTAGTTATTTAATAAGATATTCAAACGTGTTTTTCCCCTTCTGTAAATCCATAACTTCCTTAATGTTATACTTATCCTTATTAACGTCGATCTTAATCTTCTTTTTTAAAGGAACTCCCTTTAAGGCAGGTTTTAAAAGTGAGATGTGAAAAACCTTAATCTACACCTTTATATTAATAGGTAAGTCTAATTTATAATTAAAGGTAGTAACCTTCTTTTTAATTTAAAACAGTCTATACCTTTTAAAGTTAAGCTTTTTACTAAGTTACTTTAAATGTAGGTTTTATAAAAAAAGGTAGATGTAATCCCCCTTTTAAAAAGTCAGTCCCTTAACTTATTTACTATTATAGTAAAGTCCTTTCTTAAGTATTAGCTGCTTAGTTTAATGTTTATTAGTAAACTTTTTTATTCGTTTACGTATAAACTTAAATTTAGCTTATAAGTGGTTATATAGTTCTTATATCTAGTTTATGTAGATTATAACTTAAGGGGTACTGGTAAGTAGACCTTAATAAAGCTTAAGCTCCTTACTATAATTAGTAAAGAATAGTAATATACTTATTAATTTAATTAATATTATATTATAAGTTATTTATACTATTAGTAACAGCTTAAGCTAATTATCTTATTTAAAGTTAATATAGGCTTAAAGATATATTATAAGTATCTGGTTAACTTACTCTGTTTAACTATCCATCTGTAAGTAGAATGTTATTAAAAGTTTACTTTTCATACTTATTCTTTATATTAATCCTTATTAAAACTTTAATATAATTAGCTTATCTTAATCTGTAATGATATTATCTAGCTAAAAGTGTTATAAAACTACCTCTTTTTTAAAGATATAAGTGAGTTACTTTACTGTTATATCTTTTAAGGTTAGTAGAAAGTAAACCCACTTTATTAATCTATTAACCATTATAAGGATCTAGTTATAAGTGACTCTTATAACAGGGTCCTTAGACTTTAGGATCCTAGTAACAAAGTTAAGTAAGATTAAACTTTATAACGCCTATAATATAAGGAGTGGTTTAAGGAGCTTATAAGGTTTATAATACTAATTCTGCTTATAATAACAGATATTATAACTGTTAACCACTTCTTTAACCAGCTTCTTTACTTTTAAAAAGGTGTACGTTTATTAAGTTTATATAAAAGTTTTAACTTAGCCTATATATCCTTTAAGTTAAGACTTATAAACCTGTTAAACGTATTCCTTTTATTTATTTAAGTTGTAGATATATAGTTTCTCTTAATATTAAAGCCTTACTCTTAGTTTAGGCATGCTATTTATGCCTTTTAATAACTGTTCCAGCTAATAACCAGTTTTATTATAGTTTAGATACTTTAAGCACTCCTTATTATAATCTTACAAATATCTTAAAGAGTCTCTTAAAGGGCACTTATACTTATAAGTTCCTTCTACTAACCTTTTTACTTAAAAGTCTTATTATTACTAATAGATATTATACTCTGTTTATAAGTTTATATAAATATTAATAATTTATTTTAACGTTTAATTATCTGACACTTATAGTGTATACTTTAATATACCGTTTTTAGTTTCGTTAAATATAATAATAAGGATTAAAACTAGATTAATATTCTTATAGTCTTATCTTTAATTAAAAGTATTAACTTACCTATTATCTTTTCCTTTAACATAATAGATCTGGAAGTGGAACGGGGCTATTAATTCTACTTATTATACCTACTGTAAGCTAAGTTCCTTAATTAAGAAGTACCAGAGGTTATTATGGTCTGAGAAGACCTGGATTAATTCCTCTATACCGCTTAAATATAATGCTTACTTAGTAAAGTATTAAATAATTACCATTAATTCCTTATCGTGGATTAGATATTACAGGGCTGGGCCATAGATTCCTTTTAACAGGAAGGTAACTAGGTGGCGTTTCCCATCGTCCTGGACTTAGCTAAGTTCTCTACTAATAGCGAATTCTAAAGAGTTTGTCTTAACTTAGAAAGGTTTTAAGAAATTAGAGAGAGCTAGGATTAATACCGTGATAAAGGTATGTTTAAGGTCTTTAAACGCCTTTTACTATTTATTAATCCATTTAAACAGCTTTCCCTTACCTGTAAGTTTATAAAATAGTCTTATAATCTTTATAAAATACTTAATAAAACAGCAGTAAAAGTTTATAAAGTTAATAAAAGCTTATAACTCTTTTTAATTCTTTAAAGTAGGTTAATCCCTAACTGCCTTTATCTTCTCCAGTTACATTTCAAGCCTTTTAAAGGTTACTTTAAACCTTAAATAATTTAGTTCCTAAACATAAAAGTGGCTTTTCTCCGGGTTTATTATTAGTTTCACCTTTTTAAAAGCTGTTAAAACCTGTCGTATATGTTTTTAATATTTTTTTAAAGTTTCAGAATAAACTAAAACGTTATTTAAATATATAAAGATAAACTTATTAAAAAAGGGACAGAGAATATTATTAATAAGGCCTTAAAAGGTTATAAGGGCGTTTATTAATCTTATTAATATAATATAATATTAGTAATACCTATTATAAGTTTAAAAAACTATCTTATATTTATCCTCTTCCTTTACTTTAACGTAGTTAAATCCTATAAGGAAGTTAAAGTTAGAGAATTAATTTACTTTAATAATCTATTCTCACATTCTTATAATAAATAGTAATAAGTAATAGTTTTTAATCGTGTCTTTATTTAACGTTTAATAATTAATAACTATATGTAACTTACCATCTCCCTTCTTTAAGATAAATAACATTAAGTACCTTATTAGGGACTGGGACTTTATAATAAACCTGTTTTTTAAGTTTTTATTAATATACTCTTATAAGGCCTCAGCTTGTTAGGGGTTTAAGTGGTAAGGCTGGAAGCTATAAAGCTTTACTCTTAGCTTTAACTTAATTTCGTAATCTTATAGTCTGTAGTCTGGTAATTACAGTATCTTTTTTTAAAACAGGGTAAACTTCCTATATTTAGTGGGTACCTTAAATAAGTCGATTTCTTTACTTATCTGTAGGTCAGCTTCTAGTTTCTTTTTACCTTTTAAATCGTTATTTAAGCAATACAGTAAACCTTCTAATCCTTTAACCGTCTTAATAAACCTAACCTAAACTGTATTAGGTTTTAAGGGTTTAATATACTTTTAAGTGTTTTATATATCTTTAAAGCAATTTAATACCTTTTTAACTTCTTTTAAATAGTGATTACAGCTGGGGGATTTACTAAAAGTAAGGTGGCCACTCTTTTAGTTAATTACAGGGTTATACTTTTCCAGCTAGGGTAAACTTAGGATTATATTATAACCTGTAACTGGTGTAATATTAAAGTCTATTTATTATTTATCCCCATCTACTTTAATTAAAAGTGGTAAGTAATAGGTGACTTTACTATTATTATACTAATACAGGCCTCCTTTTTTATTTTAAATGGGAATAGCCTTTTTATACTCTTAATTAGGGAGTTTCCTTCAGTTAATTAATAAAAGGTGTATTAAGTTAGAAGCACTTCTGTTATTAATTACTGCTTTTACCTTAAATGGCCTCCTTTTTCCATCTATTATATTAACATTAACAGAATAATACTTATACTCCTTTAACATTTAAGTTATAATAATCACTTATCCTTAAGGTCTTATCTAACTTAACCTTTAAATACCTCTTCTTCTTTTTAAGGTTTTTACTAATTAGTAAACTATTAATTTCCAGCCTTTTTAAAGGGCTTATAACCTTTTCTTAGTTCCTTTTAGAAAAACAGGTAGCTTTAATAAACTTAGTAATTAACCTTTCTTAAGTTTTTACACTTTAACGTCTAATTAACTTTAAATATTATAATGTTCCTAAAGTCTTTAATAAATTAATAATACGTTTTATAAGATTAAATTACAGTAATATCCTTTTATTCTTAAACCTGTTAGTAATCCTCTCACTTTTACCACTCTCTAACTTTTCCGTTAAAGTGTAATAAGTACGTTACAACTAGGCAGTTATTAAGTACCCCTCCTAATTAATACATGGTAAGGGTTTAGTTAATTATAATAACCTTCCACTTATTATTAAATTCTCTTATTAGGGAGTAGGAGACTTAATAGTGAGACAGTTCTAATTTTACCCTTATAATAGTATAATCCTATCTTTATACGTTAAGGAAGTGGTTATAAAAAGCCTTAAGTCCACTATATTAGTTAAAAGTGCAGTTATTATACATATAGTTAATTTATAATATATCCCTGTAGTTAGGGTGGTTAACGTTAATTACAGGTGTTATAATTATAAAGTATAAAACAGGGGAAGTGGTGCTTTATTTTTTCTCTTCTTCCACTTACCTTCAGGTACATTATTTCTCTTAAACCTCTTCTTAAAACTTAGGTAATAATAACCCAGCTTATTCTTTTATAAAGTGGTCTTCTTTAATAAGTTAATATTTAAGTTAATTAATAAAGTAAACTCTATTATAAAGTTATAACTTAATTTCCACTACTTTATCCTTAAACGTTATAATAAGGCTTTTAACCTGTAAGTCTTTTACTTCATTTACTAACTCTTAATACTTTTCCTTTAACTCCTAGACTCTTTATTAATATATTTACTTTATACCTTCTTAAGGGACCCTTAAAGTACCAGTTTAAAGTATATTATCTTTAATATAAGGTAACTATTTAAACTATCCTTCCTTTAAAGAGGTAAAAGTGTTAATCCACTTAATATACTTAAAGTGTTTAAAAGTCTTAAAAGGCACTGTTAAGAAGAACTTCTATTTCTTTAATTTAATTCTCTTAACTTATTCTCTTTCACCTTTTAAGGCTTACTTTACTATCCGGGTGGCCTATGTTAAAATGCAAAAAGGGGTCAAGGCATTGGAAAACAGTGTGTGTTGAAGGTTATTAATTATTTCTATCTTTGAGAGTGGAAGCCGTGTTATTATAGCCGTGAGGGTGGCCAGTGCACGAAGTGCATTGGCCACACTCGCTTCTGCGAAGCGAGGTTAGCTGACTGAATACGAGGTTGGC
>Ga0247760_1001351_pt1 | contig 23069 bp, 13 predicted proteins | sample UWRJL171409R4_FD_179936 | JGI IMG/M metagenome (GOLD analysis project Ga0247760, IMG submission 179936) | Plant litter microbial communities from Arlington Agricultural Research Station in Wisconsin, United States - UWRJ-L171-409R-4 | ecosystem: Environmental > Terrestrial > Plant litter >... | reverse complement strand
TCTCCACAGAGAAGTGCAATCGGGAACGCATCCACCGCGGTGGTCTCGTGCGCGTTGTAGAACCTATATACGACCATTAGTAACAAACCCAGGGCTTCAACAGCAGCACACTTACCCCTTGGATTGCATAATGTGATAGTAGCTCAGCCATCGAAGCTCGTTGCTTCCTTTGTTTACACTGCTGGGATGCAGGCTGATATTTTGGTTGTTGCCCACGTTGCGCAGCCCCTTGCCGCCCGCCACATCGCGGACCAGCAGCTTCGGGTAGAAGCTCCACGCAATTACTGACTGGCATACGAGGTCGTTGTCGCTATTGATGTTGACTCGTTTTGGCACCTCGAAGAATATTTGTTGTCGACGTCTTCCGCCATAACGCAATCGGTTGAGTGCCTGCCTTTCTTCTGTGGTGATCTGCAGGAAACCAGAGTCAATAATAGAATTTAGCAGCTGGCCCTTGAGGTCCTCGATGTTTCCGAGTGTTTGTGGCGAAAGGAAGTTCTTCCTGCAAAACTGGAACTCCGCGCCACCACCAGTCGCAGCCTGGCACACCCGCTTCCAGGCAGAGTAGGCGTTGTAAACAGTGAGGAGATCAGAATCGCCCCTGCGGAATCCTTTTCGAATTGTGTCGGCCTGGTTCCGCTGACCAAAAGGAGCAACGAAGGGCGACTTTGACGAGAGAATAGCGGCCACCGTGATAGCCATGTCGAGGCACTTGAAAACAGCTCCGAGAAGGATGAGCTTTCCCAGGAATACGTCAAGTGGCAATCGAGCGAGCTGCAACCCAAGGGGTGTCAACTCTTCAGTCGACGCCGTCAGGGCGCGGACATCCACCAGGGCATCAATCGCTCGGCGCATATTCTTAGCCGACGGGGGATCCAGGGCCTCCCCCAACGTCTCTTCAATGCCACCAATCTTGCAAATCTTGACCCTGATGGCAAGATCCTGGAGCGAAAGCCGGAGCATCTCCGGCGTCTGCGAATCGCTCATGATGTTATCATGGCGGTACTTGGTAAAAAGATGGAAGCAAAGGCCTTCTTGGACACGACCGGCGCGCCCGCGGCGTTGCTTGGCGTTCGCCCTGGATATGAAGGTGTCAATGAGGCGAGAGAGCTGGCGTCGCTCATCGAACCTCATTTCTCGATGTTTTCCGGTATCGATAACGCATGTCACGTCGGGGATGGTGATACCGGTTTCGGCGATGTTGGTGGCAAGGACGATCTTTCTCATGCCCGGAGGAGGAACCAAAAAAGCTGATTCCTGGTCTTCGGTGGCAATTGTGGAATGCAAAGGATACACAAGCCAGCTCTCTGAGAACGCTCTGTCTCCCATGAGCATGTCGTTGAGAGTTCGGATCTCGGCGATACCAGGGAGGAAGACCAATATTGCTGGGCTGAATTGGATGTAGTGCGGATCGTTTGCAATTCGAGCGATGAGCTGAACGATGAGATCAAAATCAATGCGGTACTCATCCATCTGAGCCAATGTGTTTCGGGTCCGCGGTGAGTAGTTTTTGAGCTCTTTGATGAGCTCCGGTTTAGACGACTTGTCTGCTTCCGCTTCCAGATCGTCATCCAGATCAACGACCTTCTCCTGGGCGCGTTGGTCAAGCGTGTATCCAGTCAGCTCTACTGCATCTTCTAGGTATGCTACCTGGACGGGGAATGTCCGACCAGGCACCGTCAAGACCGGTGCATTCCCAAGGTATGCGGAGAACTTTTCGGCATCGACCGTCGCGGACATGAGGACGACCTTGAGATCCTTGCGCCGGAGAAGCAGCTTCTTCAGGACGATCAGGAGGAAGTCGCTGTCGATCGACCGCTCGTGGACCTCATCGAGAACAAGGTGAGTAATCTCCTGGAGATCGTTGGATCCCTCTAGCATGCGCATGACGATACCAGTGGTGGCGAATACGAGGCGGGTCTCTCTAGATGTGTTCGACTCCAAGCGGATCGAATAGCCAACGAGCGATCGTGATGTTCCAAGGTCTCCTCTCCCCTCGCCGAGCTCTTCGCTGACTCTGCGGGCCAAAGATATAGCGGATATACGCCTGGGTTCGGTGCAGTAAATCTTGCACGGCTTGCCGGACATGAGTTGGTATTCTAGGAGAAAGGAGGGCACTTGTGTGCTCTTTCCGCTGTTTCTTATATTAGCCATGTCCTCCAGAAAGGATTCAGAACACTTACCATCCAGTCTCACCGCAGATGATAACCACCTGCTCCCTTTCCACAGTCTCCACGACTTGTTGCCTAAACTGCCACATTGGAAGTTGTGCTCGGGAGCGCTGCCTTAGTTAGAAAGTCATTCGCATTATCACGGGACGTTGGGTGGGCTCACCAGCATCTGCTGATATCTTGGCGAGTTGTACTTTTGTATCCAAATGTTCTGGTAGTACTCGGGGCCAAAGGGTACGCGCTTGGCTCTCTCATGGTCTGAGTGCTCCGAGTCCGTGAGATTTTTGGTCGGTCCCCGTCCCTTGAATGCGCCCTGAATGAGAACGCCGTCCTCTAGTTCCTGCTCAGTCCTCTTTCGCACGAGGTCTCGTAGGTGTTTGACGGTTGCTCGGTCTAGCTCGTCGGCCTTCTCCTTCTTTGCTTCGGCAAACTCAGACCAAAGGTCCTTCCATGTCGCGGGAAGCCTCAAGGAAACCTTTTCATCCTTCGCGGAGGCGCCGAAAATGAAGAATAGCGCAGTCGTTGCGATGTAGGCTTCCGACTGCTTTGTGTCGGGAGTTGCGATAGCTACCATCTTGAAGACGAACTGGTTTGGCAGAACAAAGACCTCGAGTCCAGGGACATTCGGAGCGGCAACGACCTCCTGTGGCTTCGACCATTGGATGTTGACCGCGTGTCTGTTTGCGAATGCTACGTCGGATAGTAGGTGGTAGGATATTCTCACGGACGAGTCCCTGGAACTCATGTTAGTTTGATCCGAGAAAGCTGAGGCAGAATGGCTAACCTTGAGCGGCAGGCCTCTTCCAATGCACGCATCGGACTGACTCCAGTCCACTTGCCAAAGTCTCTGATGGTTACCTTGGAGCCATCAGCGCCGTTCATAACGGTGCTCGATTTTCCAGTAACAGGATCGACTTCGCTGACAGGGAGACTCGAAAACAAGTCGGCGAGAGCTTGGTCATCGTCGGAGGAGTCCCCGGCAAGAATCTCCGCTGCAATGCGTTCAGCCTCCTCGTTGACATCGTCTGAGCCGTTGGGGGCGCTGGTGTCTTCTTCCTCTGCGGCCTTTGGCTTTTGCTCCTCGGCCTTCTTCTTCGCTGCGGAATATTCCTTCTCTAGTGTAATTCGCTTTGCCCTCCACTGCTGCTCGGCAACATATTTGTCGAAGAGAACGTCCTTTTCGACACGGTCAATCTTTGCGAGCAGAAGCGCTTCCTCCGAGCTGATTGGTGAGGCCTCAAGCTTAGCCTTCAGCCCCTTGTTGCTCTTGGGCAGGTCTTGGCGCGGCCGCTGAATCTCGAAGAGCTTGGTTTTCGTCTCAAGAAAAAAAGGGAGCAGCTGGTCAGGCTCAATATCCTCGTCGTACGTCACGGCCACCTTTCGGGGCGATGCGGGGCGAGGTGAGCGAGGGTTAAGGGCGCCATTCTTGAGCTTCGTTCCTAATCGGGGGTCGATTTCGAGAAACTTTGGTGTTGTTGCGCCGGAGGGAATCGGCGAATCCAACGGTGTATCTGTAATTAGTGAGGTTAGACACCATAGGTTACGGCAGGAGGGGCTCACTAACCTGCTTGGGACTTTGCTGCTTTGACCCGCCCCGAATAATCTGGGAGCTCGTCTCGTTCGCATTCCCTGGCCAGCCAGTCCATTACCTCTTCCAGCCCCCAGATTGTCTCGCTTTTCACATTGTTGGAGATGTTGGGCGCAATATCCAGAACGTACTGCAGCGCCTGTTGGACTCTCTCCTGGGGACAGTCGGAGCCGGCGAGTGTCTGCTGCAGGGTCCAGAGCTTGATGGTAAGGTCTTCCTCTGCAGGTAGTCTGCTAGTCGCGCCATCCGAAGAGACACTCGAAGCTGCAAAGCGGCCCTCTGCCTGGATGAGGTCGAGGACGTGGTCCATCAGCTCCTGCGGAAGCCATTTCTTGGCATTGAGGCTTTCGGCCTGCCCACGAAGAAGACGCCGGTCGGTTTCCAGACGAGTCTTCTGGCGCTGGGCGTCCCGCCTCACTTTCTGAGCGTATTTCTCAACCAGAAGCTGAAGCTCCGACTCCTCTAGCTGGCGCTCGAACTCTTCAGGGCTGAGGGTCTTGGCCGGCGCGACCTGGCCTGCCGTTGTCGTCGTGCTTCCGGATGGCGGGGCATCCTGGGACTGTGGGGCAGTGTCGTCGTTGGCCGTGCTCGGCAGGGTCTCGTCAGCGGCTTCAGCGGGGTCGAGCCTAGGCTTCGAAGCGACCGAGGTAGTAGCAAAGCCGCGGGCGGGATTTGCGGCGGGTTTCTTGGTCTTCTTTTTGCCGGCCATGATCGCGAGTAGCGAGTATGGAGTTTGTGGTGGTGCGAGACAGGAAGCGGCCAGCAGGGCAATGACTGACGCCGTTGTCACAGCCTGGGCAGCCTCTTAGGCGCTCCAGCAGGGTCCGAATCCACTGCAGGCGAGCCCTGAAATTTTCGATGAGTCGCGCAGCTTCGGCTGGCGAAAAGGCGACCGCTTGCCGCTTTGGGCGCAAGACCCCACCGCTGCCAAAAGGGAGGAAGCCGCTATTCAGACAGGGGTTGGGGTGATTCAGCGTTCCAACTGGTCGGCGGGATATCGGCTTGCGGGGAACCGTGGCGGGCTCAGAAGCCGTCCATAGCTGCGTCCTGGAATGGGTGCCGCACACATGTCCTGCAGTTGAGCGAGAGGTTTTGGGCAGCGGTGGCAACAATGCGAATGTCGGAGTGTCAGATTTTGAGTTGTCAAAAAAACATGAAGCTGCAGTTCTGTGGAGCTGGAGAAGGCGGGGTGAAAGGCGGGACCAAGCATGAAAGCGTGTTCTATCAGTGGTACACACAGTGCGATTAGCTGTCGCAACTGCCATCTGCAGTGTGCAGCCCACTTTGCGAAATGTGAGTCGTCGCCGAAATTCAGCACTTGGGAGACTCGATTTCGACCAAACCGCAGGACCCTGAACGACCCAGCGCACGGCAGACACGTGTGATATACCCGAGTCCTCGGTTGCTCGACCATGTCAACACACGACGACACATAGCAAACGCAGCAACATGACCGAAGTGGCCGTCGACAGTGCCCCGGGCGGGCTCGACCTGAAGCTGGCGAAAGCAGCCCTCACGTCGTCGTCAACCGCCGCCAGAACCGCCCAATTGCGGATAATTGACGAGAAGCTGTCCCACAAATGTGAGCCCAAGCCCCCCATGGCCCCCACAGCTATCGTGGCCAGTTCTAACACCTCGCTACCTCTCTCTGCCAGCTCTCGACCGGGCCACTACGCTGGGCCTTCTCAAGACTATCTTCTGGACCCACGCCTTCTATACCGACCGCCCCTCTCGAATCGCTGTCCAAAAATGCCTGGTCTCGCTATGCAAGACAGGGGAGGCAGAGACCATTACGCCGCTGGTTGCGGCGGTCCGACAGGAGGCCCAGAAGCAGGGCATCGCCCCGGGCAGCGCCTTCGTTTTGGTTGAGTGGTGCGGCTTGTTCATTCAGAACCTCGCCGGCACGCCACTCTGGGAGAAGCTTGGGAACGATATCCTTTTGGCGACAGCCGACTCTCTTGAGAAGTGTTTACAGCCCACATCGAGAGGGACTGTGGGAAGCTCGGCCCTTGTGATTACGAGGAGGGGTTTCCGGAGTCTGGTCTTAGGAGAGAACACCGACAAGGTTGTAAGCGCCGCCGTGGCATCTCTTGCCACAAAGGGAGCGCAGCCCACGGCCAAGAATGCTCCCTTGCTGGGCGTCATAGCTGGCGTTTGTTCAAGAAAGGCACACGCGAAGCCTATCCTGGAAAAGCTCAAGAGCCAATATCTCACTTTCTACACCCGAGAAATCGTCGGTTCGCGGGCGCCGCTCCCGAAGCATCTGGCGGGCGGGCTCGCGGACTTTTTTTCTGCCTTCGTCTCTCCAGAAGATCTGGAAAAGGAGGTGTTCCCCGCTCTGGAAAAGGGCTTGTTGAGAGCCCCTGAGGTGGTTCTCAATGATCTGATCACCCCCCTGGTTCACTCTCTTCCAGAAGAGTTCGATCTCTCCAAGGCACTAACCGGGCGGTTTATTAAGCCGCTACTCTCAAACATCAAATCATCCAACGCTGATATCCGCACTGGCGCTGTCACGGCTTTTAAAGAGCTAGTCAGCGGGAGCCGGGATTTCGGCCGCCTCGAGGAAGTGGCGGATGAGGTTCTGGGCCCTCTGAAATCGGGAAAGCTCGCGTCTGCCGACCACAGAATTCTTCACTCCGAGATGCTTATTGCTTTGCCTACTACAACTGGGATAGCGTCTAAGATTGCCGCTGGGCTGCCCGCCTTAACCAACAAAGAAGGAAACGAACACGCCCTGGCCGCCGAAACTCTGGCACTGAACGCAAGCGCAATTGCTCTCTTTCCCAGCGATGCCGAGGTTCCCAAGGCTTTGATTGATGCTTATGTCAAAGGACTTGCCGAAAAAAAACTGCCGGTCAGGCGCATCTGGATTCTGCGCAGCGGTGAGGTGCTCTACACTTTCTCTCAAGACGCCGATGCAACTCTTCCTACTAGCTTTGTCAAGTTCGCCGAGGCAATTATCACCCCCCTTCTGGCCATATTCAGCGAGGTTGCTGCAAATCCCACTGCCGCTGCACAAACTGGTCAGGTCACTGGTGCTCTAGTCCTCTGCGGCGTCGGCTCCCTCCTCCAGCGACCGGAGCTAGCCAGCCTACACGCTTCTGCCAAGAAGGCTGCTATACAAAAGACTAGCTTGACGCTGGATCCCAAACCCTCTTACCTGCTCAATCAGCGAATCTACAGCAAATTTGCGGAAGATGACCTTAAATGGCTTTCCCGGGCCCTCTCGGCAGTTGCGCCCGCTCTCGGTGGTGGTTCTGCGTCGGTAAAAACTGCCTGGGCACAAGCATTTTTCTTTTTAGTTTGCTCTGCTACTGCATCACCGAACCTGCGGAGACAAGTGACAAATACCCTGTCCGACCTCTACGTTCGCTCCACAGCCAACTCTGAAGATGTTTCCGTTGTTACCGAGGCAATCATAAGTGGTCTTTGGCACTGGGTAGAGGCCACTGAGGCAGGCGACAGAGAGAGTGCCGCCGCGTTGGCCAAGTCTGAAAACTCAAATCTGCATCTTATTCTCAGGTCCATATGCCTGACCCCCAAGGAATATGCGGACCGAGCCGGTGTTGACCCTGTCAAGTCGCAACTGGAGTCACAGATGTGTTCTTTGCTTGTCCTTGCAAAAGTAGAACTCATCCCGAAGGCGAGCTGGATCGAACTCTGCCTCAAGGTCGAGACAGATCCAGGAGAGCTTGCTAAGAAGTATGAAGATCGTCTGGTTGAAGAAATTGTGGCGAGGACTGGGTTTGAGGAAAAGGTAAACTCACCCAAGTGTTTAGTGTGACCCCCTTGCTAACAGCCATTCACAGTCAACATTGGTGAAGAAGGCAGCGTACAGTGCCGCGGCTGAACTCGTATTTGTCGCGCCCGAAACCATGACCCCCCGGATTGTGGACCTCATCCTTCAAGATTTGGACGTCTCTGAGGCACGGAAGGTTGGCCCTCTTGAGGCAGCTATTTTCCGCACTCCAGAAGGCACGGCGTTTGTAGATGTTCTGGCAAAGAAGCAAAACGTAGTACCAGACAAGAACACGAAAGACTACGAGACGCTGAAGTGGGAGACCGAGCTCAGAGAGCAGCTGGCACAGAAGAAAGGCACGCAAAAGAAGCTCACAGCAGAAGAGAACGCCAAGGTCAACGCCCAGCTCAAAAAGGAGGCCGAAATCCGTCAGGACGTCCGCCATATTGCCGCAAAGCTCGAACGTGGCTTTGGGGTTGTTCATGGCCTCGCGACTGGGCCTCCAACAGACGCCAGCCGGTGGATGGGCCCTTCGGTCAAGGCGATTTTGGACGTCATCGATTCCGGCGCCTGTTCAATCACCGGAGCCACGGGGCCGGACGCATTTCTTGCATGCGCTGACCAGGTTGCTTCTCGGCTTGGAACCATCCGTCCCTTTATTGGAATTGCTACTATGAGAGCACATGATGTCTCTGCTCTGCCCGAGAACGTGACGCAGGAGCCATTCGTTGACCTCGTCACCCGAGTGCTTTACCGCCTTCGCTTCTCTGGCGAGCAGCGCCCCTTCGACACAGTCTCCCTGATCTACATGCTGCCGCTTGTTTTGCTGGTTCTTCAGAAGGGTGGCTTTGGGGAGGGTCCCGATGACCGAGACGCCCAGCTAATCTTGGCTATCGAGTTTCTTTCCTTCCACACAGGCATTTATGCGGACGAGGCGATTCCGCGCGCCGACATTCTCTCCACTCTCATATACTCGCTACAGCAGTATAACCAACACTACAAGATTCTCAGGGACTGCTTCGTCGACACGGTCCGCTGTGTTGCGCCAAACATCAACCCTGACGAGATCGCAGTGCTGGCTCGTGGCACTATTGTGCCCCAAGCCAGCGTGCGAACTGCAGTTCTTCAAGCAATTAGCTCCGATGTTGATATGAGTGACGCTCTGACTTCGGAGGAAATATGGCTTGCCTCTCACGACGACAACGAAGAAAATGTCGAACTCGGCCAGGATATTTGGGAAGAGAGTGGATTCAAGGTGTCAGACGATCTTCCGCTCAAGTTACTGCCTTATTTGCAGGGCAAGGACTCACAACTTCGTCGCGCCACTGCGCGAGCTCTCGCAGAGGCATTGAGCAAGAATCTGTCGGTCGTCAATCTCGTTCTTGAGAAGTTGAGGCTCTCGTATGCTGAGCTGGCGAAGCCTCGTGTTCCCCAGCTCGACGAGTTTGGCATGCCGAGGAAAATGGACTTGTCAGATCCATGGGAGGCCCGTCACGGAATTGCACTTGCATTCCAAGAGCTGGCACCGCACCTCAAGTTGGCGCAGCTGGATCCTTTCTTCAGCTTTCTCATTGAGGGCGGCCCCCTGGGTGACCAGAACGGGACCGTTCGCTCGCAGATGCTCGAGGCGGCAAACGCAGCAATCGAAACACACGGAAAGGCCATCCTTGACAAGCTGATGAAGATGTTTGAGCGCGCTCTGGAAGCACCCGATAAGGGCTCCGAGGCTGCCGACCGTGTAAATGAGGCCGTCATCATCATGTACGGCGCTTTGGCGCGCCATCTCAAGCACGGCGATGCCAAGATTCCTATCGTTATAGGCAGACTGCTGGCAACACTCAGCACACCATCCGAGACCGTCCAGTACGCAATCGCCGAGTGTCTCCCCCCCTTGGTCCGAACATGTGGAGACAAGTCGTCGAAATACTTTGATCAAATCCTGGAGACCTTGTTGACATCCAAGAAGTATGCGGAGCAACGAGGTGCCGCATACGGCCTCGCAGGCCTCGTTCTAGGACGCGGCATCAACTCCTTGAGGGAGTACAGAATTGTTATTACGCTGAAAAGCGCGCTTGACAACAAAAAGGAAACCAACCAGCGCGAGGCTGCCATGCTTGCATTCGAGCTTCTGTCAACAATCTTGGGGAGACTCTTCGAGCCCTATGTCATCCAAATCGTGCCCCAGTTTCTGGCAGGTTTCGGCGACAGCAACGCCAACGTCCGTGAAGCGGCTCTGGCTGCAGCAAAGGCTTGCTTTGCGAAGCTGAGCTCCTACGGTGTGAAGCAGATCCTGCCAACACTGCTGAATGGCCTGGACGACGATCAATGGAGAAGTAAGAAGGGAGCCTGCGATTTGCTTGGTGCCATGGCATATCTTGATCCCGAGCAGCTCGCATCGAGTCTGCCAGAGATTATCCCTCCTCTGACGGCCGTTCTCAATGACAGTCACAAGGAGGTTCGTTCTGCTGCCAACAAGAGCTTGAAGCGGTTCGGCGAGGTCATCAACAATCCCGAGATTCACAGCCTTGTGGATATTCTTCTCAAGGCCCTCAGCGACCCGACAAAGTACACCGACGAGGCGTTGGACTCTCTTATCAAGGTCCAGTTCGTTCACTATTTGGACGCGCCCTCCCTGGCTCTCGTCAGTCGCATTCTCCAACGTGGTTTGGGAGATCGCTCCAACACCAAGCGAAAGGCTGCACAGGTCATTGGCAGTCTTGCTCATCTTACAGAGCGCAAGGACCTTGTGGCACATTTGCCCGTCCTCGTCGCTGGCCTCAAGGTCGCTATCGTCGACCCAGTACCAACAACTCGCGCTACTGCGTCGCGCGCGCTCGGCTCTCTTGTCGAGAAGCTCGGCGAAGATGCGCTACCAGACCTTATCCCTGGCCTCATGCAAACCCTCAAGTCAGACACTGGAGCCGGAGACAGACTCGGCTCAGCGCAGGCACTCAGCGAAGTCCTTGCTGGTCTGGGAACCTCCAGACTGGAAGAGACACTGCCAACCATCCTACAAAACGTCGAGTCCTCCAAGCCTGCCGTCCGCGAAGGCTTCATGTCACTCTTTATCTTCTTGCCTGTATGCTTCGGCAACAGTTTCGCCAACTACCTGGCCAAGATCATCCCTCCTATTCTCTCTGGTCTTGCCGATGACGTCGAGTCGATTCGCGAGACGGCCCTCCGTGCCGGTAGACTTCTCGTCAAGAACTTCGCAGTCAGGGCTGTTGATCTCTTGTTGCCCGAGCTCGAGCGCGGCTTGGCTGATGACAGCTACCGCATCAGACTCAGCTCCGTGGAGCTTGTGGGAGACTTGCTCTTCAATCTTACCGGCATCAAAGCGTCGGATGATGATGAGGAAGAAGAGGAAGACCAAGAGGCCGTCAAGGAGGCTGGCGTTTCTCTTCGCGAGATCCTTGGCGAAGAGAAGAGGAACAAGATTCTCTCCGCGCTCTACGTCTGCCGCTGTGATACCTCGGGCGCTGTGCGCGCAGCAGCTGTCAATGTCTGGAAGGCACTTGTTCACAGCCCGCGCATCCTCAAGGAGCTTGTCCCGACCCTTACTCAGCTCATCATTCGTCGCCTCGGCAATTCTAACATGGAACACAAGGTTATTGCCAGCAACGCCCTGGGAGAGCTCATCAGGAAGGCCGGAGATGGCGTCCTGGCCACTCTACTTCCCACATTGGAGGAGGGTCTCCAGACAACTAGCGATGTGGATGCCAAGGAGGGTATTTGCCTTGCTCTCAAGGAACTCATTGCATCCGCCTCCCCCGAGGCTTTGGAAGACCACGAGAAGACTCTCATCTCGGTCATCCGAACTGCCCTCACCGATTCTGACGAGAACGTTAGAGAAGCTGCTGCAGAGGCCTTCGACTCGTTGCAGCAGATTGTGGGCAAGCGTGCCATCGATCAGGTGCTGCCCTTCCTCCTCAACCTTCTCCGCACCGAAGAGGAAGCCGACAACGCTCTCGCTGCCCTGCTTACTCTTCTAACAGAGACTACCCGTTCCAACATTATCCTCCCCAACCTCATTCCGACTCTTATTACGCCGCCAATCTCCGCATTCAATGCCAAGGCCCTGGCTTCGTTGTCGAAGGTGGCTGGTGCGGCTATGAACCGCCGCCTCCCCAACATTATCAACTCCCTCATGGACAACATCGTGAACTGCGAGGAGGAAGGTCTGCGCGAGGATCTTGATGTGTCGTTCGACACTGTCATTCTCTCCATTGATGAGTATGATGGCCTCAACGTGGTGATGAACGTTCTCCTGCAGCTCCTCAAGCACGAAGATCACCGCAAGAGATCGGCTACGGCAACCCATCTGGCCAAGTTCTTCGCCGAGGCGGATGTCGACTATTCTCGCTACAACCAAGACATAATCCGCGCCCTGTTAATATCTTTCGATGATAGGGATAAGGGAGTTGTCAAGGCATCCTGGAGCGCACTTAGCGAATTCACAAAGAAGCTCAAGAAGGAAGAGATGGAGGCACTCGTTCCATCAACTCGGCAAACGCTCTTGCAAGTTGGCGTTGCCGGCCACAACCTGGCAGGCTTCGAGCTGCCCAAGGGGATCAACGCCATTCTGCCAATTTTCCTGCAGGGTCTCATGAATGGCACTACCGATCAGAGGGTATCGGCTGCTCTGGCCATCTCGGATATCGTCGACAGGACCAGCGAGGCCTCCCTCAAGCCATTTGTAACACAAATTACAGGTCCTCTCATTCGTGTTGTCTCCGAGCGCTCCACAGATGTCAAGTCTGCGATTCTTCTCACACTCAACAACCTCCTGGAGAAGATGCCTACGGCTCTCAAGCCTTTCCTGCCCCAATTGCAGCGCACCTTCGCGAAGTCGCTGGCTGATACATCCAGCGATCTGTTGCGTAGCCGTGCTGCAAAGGCACTGGGTACACTTATCAAGTTCACGCCTCGTGTGGACCCGCTGATTGCCGAGCTGGTGACAGGATCCAAGACAACTGATCCCGGCGTCAAGACGGCGATGCTCAAAGCCCTGTACGAAGTTATTAGCAAGGCAGGGTCTAACATGGGTGAGACTTCACGCGCCGCGGTCCTGGGTCTCATCGATACAGAGTCAGACGAAAGGGACGACGCGATGACAATGACAAACGCCAAGCTCTTCGGAGCCCTAATCAAGAACGTCTCGGAGGATGTTGCAACAGGCATGCTAAAGAACAGGGTCATGACCAAGGACTTCAGTCATTCCAGCGTCTTGGCACTCAACGCCGTTCTGCACGAGAGCCCTGATTCGCTCTTGGGCTCCTCGTTGGTGGACGACTTGCCCGAGTTGCTCTGCCAAGGCATGGTGAACAAGAACGTGAGTACTCTCTGCTAACCCTGTCTTCACTAAATTTGAACAGGCGCTGACAATAAACCCCTCCAGACCTTCATTGCCGACAATTTCATCCTCGCAACTGGCAAGTTCCTCCTCAGCGACGCCCCCAAGCCCTTCGAAATCACCAAGCAGATCTTCTCGACCATCGCCAACATCATCCCCCCCGGTGGTTCAGTCGACTCGCGCCGTTTGGCACTGGTTATCGTACGCACCCTCTCACGAACCAACCCTGACATGGTCCGCCCGCACCTCGGCCTACTCGCGCCACCTGTATTCGCATCGGTGCGTGATATGGTCATCCCCGTCAAGCTGGGTGCCGAGGCAGCCTTCGTGCAGCTGTTTGCTGTTGCCGACGAAGAGAGCAAGGTCTTCGACAAGTGGATCAACGCCACAGATTTGCCAGCCAACACGAAGAGGAGCATGCAGGATTACTTCAAGCGTGTCGCCCTGCGACTTGGCGCCCAGGTACGAGAGCGGAGGGAGGCCGAGGGCGGCGAAGGCGGATTGGGCCTGTCCAATGACGAGGTCGAGGACGAGAAGGAAATCATGGCCGTTGGCAAGGTGGACTCCGAGGCTGGGCTGTTTGACGCGGAGTGAGTGTAGTAGCTTTGCGATCGATAGAGTGTCTGGGAGGTGGATATCACGGATGTGATGCGATTTGTCTTGGTCAAAATCGTCTACATAGGAACCTAGCATAAGGAATGGAAAAGCGTTTCTTTGCCAGCTCTACCTGCAATTGTATCCAGTAATGTGACTGACATAGCAAAACGTCGTCCCCTTGTTCTCATCCCGTTGAACTTGACAGAGAGCAACACATTGGAGGATCCCTTCCTTGCAAAGCAGCACATAACAGACTGGGAACTTCAAAGCAGTCAACGTTAAGACAAGATAGGTAACAGACGCACGCTTCTATTGGGATCACAAGTTGGCCATTATTTTCGGATTTGGGTTCATCGGGGTGCTATAACTGTATTGACCTGCCGGCCCTGACATGATCATGCGTTTTCCCAGCTCCCCTTCTTTCATTCTTTTTCATGAAAGAGACCAAAAGCGAGACAAGCATTCCGAAGTACGCCCCCACCATGGAATCCGTCGAAAGTGCCGTGCCCTGCACACGCAGCGATGCAAAACCCTCTCGAAGCAAACACGTCTCCACCCAGTCATAACGACATATCCTCTTATGCCCGAGACATGACACCCCACGCGCGGATGATGTTGTCAGTGTAGCCAGCGAACAGGGTCTGGCCATCGGCGCTCCACGCCAAGCTGACGCACTCAGGCTCGCGGCTCTTCTTGCCGATGTTCTGGAACTCAGGCTTGAGCTCATCAACCTTGCTCTTCTTCTCGAGGTCAAAGATGATGATGCTGCTGGCAGTGGCAGCGCACAGCCAGTACCTGTTGGGGGAGAAGACGAGGGCATGGATCTCGTCATTGGCGTTGAGGGAGTACAGGTGCTTGGACTCGTTAAGATCCCAGAGCATGGTGGTACCGTCCTTACCACCGGAGGCGCAGAGGGAACCATCGGGGGAGATGGTGACGGTGTTGATGTATCCGGTGTGGCCGATGTGGTCGGTCTGGAGCTTGCAGCTAGAGAGCTCCCAAACCTGCCCCGTTGTGTTAGCCGCAATTTGCAACAAGGCTAATGGGTGACAAAAATGTATTGAGGATCATGTAGAATCAGAGCTGTGTGTTGGTCTCATTGCCTGCAAAGCAGGCTCTGAAGTAGCAAATACTTTTGAGAAAGTTGCAACATCATTTAGGGATCCGGGGGTGTGCGGTGGGAGCAATCTGTAGACACATACCTTGACGAGCTTGTCCCAGCCAGAGGAGACGATGACGGGGTTCTGGGGGTTCGGCGAGAAGCGAACGCACGAAACCCACTCGGTGTGGCCCTTCTCGGTGATGGTGAACTTGCAGTCACCGAGGGTGTTCCACAGCTTGATGCTCCGGTCGCGCGAGCCGGAAACGATCTGGCGGTTGTCGGCGGAGAACGAGACGGAGAGGACATCGTTGGTGTGGCCAACGAAACGGCGGGTGGTGGTGCCAGTGGAGAGCTCCCAAAGGCGGAGAGTCTTGTCCCACGAGGCAGAGAGAGCGTAGGCGCCGTCCGACGAGATCACCTGCCAAGCCAATCAGCAAAACCGATCCTGCGTCTGCCTCGCTGGGTGCAGTTCCGCCGGAAAAACATACGCAGTCAGAGACGATGTGGGAGTGGCCGTGGAGCGACCGCTTGGGGTAGCCGTACTGGGTCTCATCGCGGGTGAGGTTCCAGATGATGAGGGTCTTGTCTCGGCTGCCGGAGAGAAGCATGTTGGGGCTGTAGACATGGTAAGCGGATGTCCTTGAAGACGCAATTGAGTCGGCCGCGGCCAGATTCGTACTTCTCCATCGACGTGGCCAAGCTGGTGACCCAGCCATTCTGCAGAAATCGCCATCAGCTCCAGCTCCGTGATGCCCGCTGCCGCGCGACAGCAGCAGCAGCAGCAGCGCGATGCACAAATAATGTGCAGTTGCCAGAGGAAACTTACGTGGCCCTCCAGGGTGCCCTTGAGAATGAGTTGCTCAGCCATCTTGGAGACCTTTCTGCCTCTTCTGGATGTTCAGAGGATCGGTGGGAAGAATGGTGAGCTGTTTCCTCTCGGGGATGGAATTCGTCGACGCTCAAACGGAAGCTAGAGAAAATCCGAAATTTTTGTGCGGCGGAAAATAGGGTCGGCCAGATCGTGGGGTCGGAAGCCCGTTCCAAGTCAAAGTGGGGTCGCCGAACTTTCATCTTGCCGGTCCGCCGCCGCCTGTCAACCGAGAGCTCAACCTTATCGCGCAAAGCTTGACCTGTTGACCTCGGTCTGGCTCACGCTATCTATCCACCATATCCCACCCAGAATTGAATATCGAGGGGACATTGCCTAAGGAATACGCTGGTTATCTAAGGTAGGTTATGACATTTGCGCTAAACCATACACCGTTAATTCTATCGGGTATCTAATTTCAATCAACATTGAGCGTACAAAACAACGCTCGCAGGCCATGTTTGCCTGATGCAGTCCCCCAAACTCCAGTCCCAGCCTTCCAAGGCGAGCTTTGTTCCCAGCATAATTCACCCATCCCAACCGATCACCCCCTGCTAGAGACTACTTCCGATGGCATGGGAACTTTCCTGCTTCCTGCTCTCACGGCCTCCCTCCTCTGGTGCCCTCTCTCGGCGTTCACAATCATGCTGTGGTCTGCAATTCCTTCCCGACCCTTCTCGCCATGCATCTCTGCTGGCGCGATCTCCTGCCCTTTACTTCTCGCGTCCTCTTCAATAAGCTCCCTCATAGCCGACTCCCAAAGGTCGTACCGGTCTCGTCGCGCAGGGTCCCTCTGCGCCGAAGCCCAAGACTCCTTCTGGCTGGCAACTTTGCTAGCACGCATCAACTTCCGTAGAGCCTCCTCCCCTGCCTTGGCCTCCTTCGCGGCCGCCTCTCGCATCTTCTTAGGATCGCCGTACGGGATCTCATTTGGTGCCAACGGCCACTCGACCTTTTGCTGTTTCTGCCCGCTCGACTGTGATGCTGGCTCGATCGTAGGCTCTTTCAGCACTGTGACAGCGTCGACGCTCTCGGGTGTGTATTTAAATGTATGGATGCTGGGAAAAGCAGGGAATGACGTGGGAATGTAAATTTTTTCGTCCTTGTCCTTAGATCCGTCCAGTTCTTCGCCAAGGATGGGCAGGTCGAGCTCGACCGAGTCATCTATGTCTAGCGGCTCGTATGTGGGTAATCGTTTCGATCTTGGGATGGGCGGCTTTCGGTGAGGCTGTAGCTGTGATGTGCTCAAGTTGTGGCGCTTCAGAGACCTCTCAAAGTCGCTCGGGAGCGGATGAGATCGACGCGCAGAGTTGGCAAAGGTCTTGACGTCCTCGGCAATGGAGGACAAGTCTGTAAACAGCGCTGTCAGTGGGCTGCCTCGTCAGACAGAAAAAAGAGGCAATCTTACATTCTTCCGTCATAGACACAAAGTTCTCCATCGCATCAGCCGTCGCGCCATCGAAGCCGACCTTTTCTAGGGCCAGAGCAATGCTGCGCCTCAGCCCCTTCCTTGCCAGCTCCTCCATCGTCGTCAGGGCTGCCGCGTGCTGTTTCGATTCCTTGGACACTTCGCTTCGCAATATTATTTGCGAGGTTGTCATGCGCTGTCTTTTCGGGCCCGGCTGGCCATCTCCTTCCTCCGCCGACCGTTTCCGTGACTCGAGCGCCATCGAAGTCGGCTCGTCGACGCGTGCTGGAAATGTAAAACGCGCTGTGTCCGTCAAAGTTCGAGGCAATGTCGCTCAATCAATATCAAAAGCGCGCTGGCTCAGTATTCTGCTTCGCCGAGCTTGCAGATTGATGATTGCTGCATCAGCGGGGCGATAACGTGGCTTGCGATAATTGTAGATGATGTGTTCCAGGCGTCGAAGGACGATGGCCGAGGATGGAATCTCGGGACGCACGGGCCACATGGAATTGGCTGCCGAAACGCTAAGCTTTTAGAGTTGGATGGGGGCCAACCTCAACCGGGTGCCGAGATGCCTCATAATGTTCAGAGCCATGCCTTATCGTTTTAAGGATCATTCTAAACGGTCTATACTTGTAGAAAAGAATGGTATCTTACTTCGTGATGAATTCTTCTTGTTCTGAAGCCTTTCACTTTCCCAAAACAAGAAGGAAAGGCTTCCTTGGTACAGCAAGCTAGAAGTGGGGCCACAGTGTCAAGGCTTACCGATACATTCATTGAGGTCTCTGACTCCGTCTCTCGCCCGAACAACCGCTTGAGAGATGCCTTGTTCAAGGCATAGCAAATATTCCGAAGTTGAACCCTTAAGGATGCACGACCTCCAGATTCTCAAAGATGGGGGCTATGGGGGTGCAGGACTCACAAAGCTCAAGCTGAACTGTGTGCTTTCCTCTTTCCCAGAACAAATCCTCGAGCTTGGTGACACACTGGAGGAACTTGATCTCTCCGGGACGGGGCTATCATCGCTCCCGGCAAGCTTTGGCACTGAACTCCCAAGTCTCAGGGTGGCCCGTTTTTCCGACTGCAAGTTCAAAACCTTTCCCAACGAGCTGGCATCATGTCCAAATCTCGAGGTGGTCTGCTTCCGCAGCAACGGCATGCTCGAAGTCCCTGAAGATGCCCTTCCTACAAGTCTCCGGTCGTTGGCCCTCACGGGCAACAACATCGCATCGCTTCCGCCCAGCATCGGCCGTTGCACCCACCTCGAGAAGGGCCTGCTTGCCGGCAACCAGCTGCGAGGCCTCCCTGTCGGGATGGCGCAGTGCACAAAGCTCCGTCTTTTACGTCTAAACTCCAACCGCCTCGAGTCTCTTCCCGAGTGGCTACTCACCCTTCCCGATCTAGCCTTCCTTTCCTTCACACGAAACCCTTGCGCATCTCCAGTCGTAAACGGGGCCAAGACCCCCTTCGGACTCGCCAGCATCAGCTGGACCGACATTGAAGTCCAGGACCTCTCGGAACGGGATCCCTCCCACCCCGCCTCGCAGGGTCTTTGGAAACAGTCGGAGCACTACGCAGAGGACGTCGCCATCCAGCTATTCCGCGGCAACCCCACTGACTCCGGCGCCCCAGCTGACGAGCTTGCAGCCCGCCTGGCCTCCGGCTCCCACGAGAGTCTGGTCACCATCCTCGGACAAGTCTACGAACACCCCGACGAAAACGACAGCACCGTCCCCCCACAGGCGGGAGCTTACCACGGCGGTATCGTAACACAGATTATCCCGCCCTGCTACACACCGCTGGGTCATCCGCCCTCCCCGGAGACTTACCCGCGCGATGGCTTCCCAGCGCAGGAGGGCACAGAGCTCAGTGCCTCCTGCGCCGTTTCCATGCTGACCGGGCTCGCCGGAGCGGCGGCGCACTTGCACGGCCGAGGGATTTCCCACGGCGACTTGTGCGCGCATAACATCCTCGCCAGCCGCGAGGACGAGCACGCTCTGCTGGGCGGCTTTGGCGCGGCTACCGTCTACGGACGCGATCACCCGCAGGGAGGGAGGATCGAAAAGGTTGAGGTGCTGGCGTTTGCACATCTGGTAGAGGATATGCTGGGACTGTTGAGTGCGGAAGATGCCGAGTTGAGCATTGAGGAGCTGAAGAAACTGCATGCGAAGTGTGCATCGGCCGAGGTTGACTCGCGGCCGACATTCGAGGAGATCGTAGAGGAGTTGGAGGGGATGATGGGCTGGAGAGGCATGATGCGAATTCCGACCGTGCCGGTTCCGAGCTAAGGGAGAAAGAAGGGAATCTACGATTGCGTGCGAGACTGCAACGCTGAGAAAGGTCGGTCGCGTCCGGGCTCGGGTTCGGGAGAACACGGTGTGACGGTGGCGGACGGTTGGCATGGCGTTTCTTGGAAGTCGCAGATGACACGGTAATGTCCGAGGCCTTTTGCGGTGTCCAAAAGCCATAACGTCCGGATCTACGAAGTATCAGCCCAGCAATACATGGATAGCCAAAGGAAAATCACTATGTACCAAGTAGACTCAACTGTCTCGCCAGCGGCACGCAATTGCAGGGCAGTCCAAGGGGCAAACTGCTTTGCCGACTTGCTGCATATGGCTCATCAACATTCATCTCGGATCACCGTTGTCCGGCTCTGACCCGCCGGTGGAAAGCCCGCTTCCCGATGTGGGCTCCCGTCCCTCGGCGTTGGCGACACAACAACCCTCGGTTGGACAAGCAGTCGCTGTGCAACACATCAGACACCGCGGGAAGCTGCTGCGAGCAAGCTGCAAAGGGTAGGTCTTTCGTGAGGTGTGCGTAGCATTCGACCTGATCTTGGGGGGCGTGTTCCTCTGCCGCCGAAGCCGAATCCCCCACATGCCGTTTGATCTCGAGCGCTCGCTTCCAGAAAGCACCAGAATGGGTTGGTTCGGCATGGCCCAGGCCACCTCGGCTATCCGGGCTTGTCAATGGAGGCTTCTGGGAAGATGGTGGTGCGGGAGTGCCAATTTTGGGGCGTTTGGGCCGTGAAATGTGCTCTCGCAGCGTGTTTAGACCAGAGGTGACGTCGGTATGCGTAGAGGTGTGGTATTGCAGATGAAAAACGTCCGTGATAGCCGCAGGTCTCGCTCTCCTTTACTTCCGAGTCCAGCCACGAAGTCCTCAGACCGGTGGCATTATCGTCAGCTACAAAGTAGCTATCAGGCCGTGCAACGGCAAAGTGCTCGTTCTCTCTGGTGGATATCCCGGCTGGTTCCGGACGGAATGCTTCTTTGATCCTGAGTCGGTGTGATTGATCCTCTGCAGAGGTCCCCAGGTCCCCCTTGCTCGCGCCTCCTCCATCATGTGACGCTTCGGAGACAATCTGGAAGCGCTGGGATTTCAGTGCGCAGTTGAGTGAGAATGATTTTGCTGTCTGTGTAACCGATGAGGCAGAGGACCAGCCACAAGATGTCGGTGCCCACAAAGGTCTAGCACTGTCTTGGATGCACAACCGAAGAGACAGATGCCATCGATGTACTCCGTATTTTCTTTTACGACAGTGCATATCCGGCGCTTAACGACGCAATCCTTCAAAGGAACCTAGCTCGTCGTGGGAGACAGAAATCCCGCCAACAGGACCTTGCTTGCATCAAGTTGCTATTGGGCTGGCGCACAGCCCTCGTGGGACGTCTGATGAAGAAACCGGTGAGAAGTCCCCGGCACTAATGTACAGGGTAAAAATACCACCTTTGGTAGCATGACGGCTCTCCGCTACGTTTCAACGATGTTGAGATTGCGATGTCCCAGTTGCGCTGGACCCTGAAATGGAACGCTCCTGCCCCTCGTTGGGGGATGATGGAGCTGGCTCCGCGCTGTTGTGAGTGGCTGGCTACGGTTGGATGGATGGAATGCGGCCTGCTGTTGGCCAAAACGCAGCTTCCAACGCTCCACTCGCTGATAACTTAGCGGGGCCTGCTCCGCAACTGCCAGCGTCTCTGCGACTGTGCTGCGGCGAGGAAAGCCAGGGTCGCTCGTGGCTGCGGGGCCGCGGCACGCGCCCGGCGCTCCCGGCGGAATGACAAGTCGAAAGAACTCCGCAGGGCTCCAATCTGAGATATCAGAGAAGCGCGGTTGATTCGATGATGGCTGTTGGGGGTTGTGGAGGTTGGGCATTTTTCTTTCAAATTCGGGAGGCAGGAGCGATAGGGGCACGAGAGGGTGACCGCCAAACCGTATCTCAGCCCTTTGCACGCCTCGCACAAATGCAAACCGGGTGATCTTCGCCCGATCCTTTGATCAGAGTCCATGGTTCCATCAGACCCCCTGGATCACTACAGCGAGCCGAGTTTGACCAACTCTCGGGTTGAGATTGACGCTCTGCAAGACCAGATCCATGCTACCTGGCTGCACTGATGCTACCGAGGTCATCTGAACATTGCACCGTATGGATGACCTTCCCGCCCTTGCACGACATCGGCCTTGGTGCCTCGTTGCACATCAGGTCGCCGCGCATCGACACAGGGCGATTTAGGTTCCTGCCGTCACGTCGTAAGCGGCGGGAAGATGCGAGACACAACCATAATCCTCACGTCCCACAGCAAATCGAGACGGCTAGCGGTAACCTCACATGAATCCAGGAGATGATGCGGGCACGGATGACGATGGGAGCGGCAGCAACGGCAGCAGCCCGCTAAGACATGCATGAGCGTTGCGGGCTCAGAGCCCAGAACGAGCCATCACGACAGCCAGGAAATCAGCCAGGAAATCAGCCCCATGGAGGTCGGTCTCATCGGCCACGGCTTGCGTTCGCCGATGAACTAACCCTCTGGCAACCGGGTTTGCAGGGACGATAAACAAGGGCGCTGGGACACTCTGGGCTGTCAACCTGGAGAGCTCGTCTGGTGAGGTAGGGTAGGGCCGGATGGGCCACGCTCTTGGCGAGTCCAAAGAAGAGGTTTTCCTACCCCACCATTTCGCACACAGCCCAGCCATGTCAGCGCCGCCGGACTGTCGACCGTTCAAAAAATGCCTGCCCGACTGCACGCTCGGTTTTGTCCGTCTGACTGGCCATCTCCTGCGCTTCTCCGCTTGCACGTTGGCCCAGGCTGCAGTCAAAGCCCCAGGTTTACTTGTAGCGTATCTCTCAACGTGCCGGGCTTCCGGACAGGTTTCGATACCTCCCACACTCCCCGCGCCAGGCCCCGTCGAGATCTGCGTCTCTCCACGGGCCTAGCCTAGCTCTGAACCGCCGCAGGTCAAAACAGCTTCGAGCCTCATGTTCCCTCGACCCTGTCTGGTACCTATCCTCGCTATCTTAGACACGCCAATTATACACCGCTGCCCCCGTCAGGAGCCCGCCCCCCACCGCCGCCTTGCTAACTTCCGTTCACTTCCGCCCTAATCACCACTGCCGATCCGTCCGCCCTATCTTCCTAACTCGTCTAGGAAAGCTGTATCTGCCACCACGGCGCGCATTGTTCGGGGCGTGGTATGCGGTACCCTGCCACTGCACCGATCCCTCTGGTTAAGGCCGGGTTCTCTACCCGACCGCTCCTCGTAATCTCTGCCTTCTTGCTCTTCCAGTCATGCCTTGGTGAACTGGTACTCTCTCTCAACATAAATCCGTTTTCCCTAAGCCCCGGCCGGCGCCACACGCTTCACTCATACGATCCGTCCAACAAATCACGGAATATTGGCATGATCGTACGTCGAACCGCTGCTGTCCCCAAACGTAGCGATCCCACCGTCCAGCGGCCACAGGACGGTGTGCTGACCTTCAAATAGCAAAAATAGCAACGTTAGCTCCGCTCTCTCTTGCTGTATTGTACAACATATCCGCTCCTGCTAGCAGCCATGCCTACCAACATGTTCCCCATCAACCTTTCGACCCTTCCCTTTGTGGCAACGCGCAAAGCCCTGCTGATTATCGATCTCCAAAATGACTTTATCTCTCCAGACGGAGCGCTTCCTGTCGAGAAGCCAGAAGCCTTTGTCCCTCGTACTCTCGAGCTGGCCAAGGCCTTTCGAGACTCTGGGGCCGGCGAGGTCATATGGATTCGCACCGAGTTTGAGCGACATTGTCCGCTACAGCCTGATGGAGATCAGATTATCGTTACGGACATCCCGATCCGCAGAATTCCCGCCCGAGGCCGTCGTCCAGCGTCTACGGCACACGATTCTGCCGTGCTAGAGGGCGACGATGAAGCATTTCTGAGCTTGTCTGTCACGGTGGAGAAGCCATTATGTGTCCGAAAGGAC
>Ga0247760_1001350_pt1 | contig 23071 bp, 20 predicted proteins | sample UWRJL171409R4_FD_179936 | JGI IMG/M metagenome (GOLD analysis project Ga0247760, IMG submission 179936) | Plant litter microbial communities from Arlington Agricultural Research Station in Wisconsin, United States - UWRJ-L171-409R-4 | ecosystem: Environmental > Terrestrial > Plant litter >... | reverse complement strand
TGTATCGCCGTGAGCAAACGGCTAGGCAATGCGTGGGGGACACTTTCATCAGCCTCAGTGACGGTATGTGCGATCGCAGCGGTGTGGTAGGATCCAGATGCGCCTAACAAACGGGCACCCTCAAGGGCATAGCCAAGGAGGAGCGGCGATTCGGCCATTATGTCTGGAACTCAACGACAGCGATCGGCACGTCCGGCCGACCCCACTTTATTGTTCGTAAAGCAGGTCTGCAGCCCACTTTATCCAGTTTCGGACAATAAAATGGGTCGAGAAGTGCCTTTGCGCAGCCGTCGCAGCACACGTGCGCGGCGAGCATCAGAGATACCGTTCGGTGAAATGTCATCTGCACTACATGGACCAGCGTGGTCACGGAAAATCGCTGCTCAGGCCACTTGGCCAGGCCCTCGTTGTCCTGGGACAGCCCGTTAATAGGAAATCGGCGGGCGCATATCAGCAGTGGCGCTTTTAGTCTCAATGCAGATGGCGAGAGGTGTTCGCGCCTCGTCACACAACGCTATACCTGGGATTTCTCACCTACAGCTCCTTTCGGTGTTAGCGGCGGGGACGTTGGCGGTGATAAGTTGGCTTGGACTGTGGCTGGGTGCGTCGTCGGGACATTGGTCGTCTTCATTGTTGGTGAATCTGTTGACGACTACGGATATGTCGACACATTTACTGGAGAACGAGCGAGTGCCTGACCATCGCGCCCCGCCCAGTCACTCATCCCCAACTGAGGTGGCCTGTCATACCTTCACAACAACAATTAGTATGTCTCTAGCGTGTCATCTGGAATCAGGACAAACACAATGAGCACCCCCAAAACCATCCTCCCGCCTATCCCCACCGTATCGGTGCGCACCGCCTTGCCTTACCAATCTTGTCTTATCTCGCCCTGCGTTGTCCCCCCTCTTCCGATTACGAGCGTTGAGTGGCATCCTACTGATAAGAGTATTGTTGCCGTGGCAGAAACCTGAACTGACTATGTGCTCCAAGGGGATAAACGCAGGTCGAGACAAGACAAGATTGGTAAGGCAAGGATAAAATCGTGCTCCACGATGAAAACCGTCTTATTTGCATGCATGATGAAGCGCGCGCTCTCTCAGTGCCCGAGGCGGGTGGGAACCGCTTTTATCTTGTCGGTCTTTGTCACGGCTGATGCGATGTAAGTGATTAAACTAGGGACGCCGCCGAGTGCCAGCAAGACCCAACGTATGGTGCGGCTTTTTTCCGTCACCCATTACTCGTGGCCTGTCCATCTCATAATCCATGCATCTCGTAGTCCATCTCTTTCCTCAAGGGTTTTCTGGAGCCAGAAGGTATCACAGAGCCCTATCAACAGCGGTAGGCTGGCTGCTCTCGTCCTGCTCGAGACCCAACATCTACTCATCGTAATAGAACATTGGTCAAGCTATACCAATTAGTGGACTCTACTTTAACAAATTACAAGTCGCGCATAGCTAAATTGTAAATCTCGAGGCCAAGGTAGTCACACAGTTATCACGAGTTCCGCAAATGAAGGCTGTCTCATCAATCACGGCAAGAGATACTTGGGGGTGCACGTCCGTTCCACCAGCCCTTCTATCACCTGCAAACCCTCGTCGGTCTTTCCCGTGGCGCGGAGTTATCTGCTGCTTGGTGGCTAACACCAGCGTCTCAACCCCGCAAGCGTTGTTGTTCTGCTATGGAATTCTAAAAAGAGCCGCGTTTAATAGTATATATCCCGTAAATAAAGTTCCCACTTCTAGTTACCATTTACCAAGTGTGTATGTAACGCGGCAGGCCGGCTGGCCAGCAGGCATCGACACATGTACAGACATATATACAGATTCTGATAATGGCGAGAATGTGGCGGTTCTGCTCCCAACTCTTCACATGGGGTATTTAGCTCGTGCTTGCTGCTCACCGCCGCTTGGAGCTTGCAGCGGAAATGCCAACAGAACTTGCCCACGATTCCACGATTAAGGGTACACATGCAGTTACCATAGCTGCTTTATCTGGAATCGCCACCCAGCTGTTCGAAGCCTGCTGCGTCGAGATCTCGGGTCGTGCCCAAACTTCCCCAGACGCCGAAAACTCAGTCCCAGACCAAGATCCTTAACACTGAGGCTCTGTTGAAGTTAGAACCTAGTCATTTGTCTTCTCTCAATATCACCAGACTTTAGGCAGCGAAGGTCCGGTGTATAGTTGACCCATTACTTCGTGGCCATGCCGTAAACCTCCGCGGTATATACATATCCTTAAAGCCCTGAAGGTATACATTGATTTCATTACTGGCTAAGTTGAACATTACACATTTAGTTCGGTTCTTTATAGCCTGGCCGGGAAAAGCTGCCCTCTAGAGTTGAAGCGGAACATCGGTTTCCAAGCTACTCGAGGAACGGCCAATTGTGCTGGAAGCAAAACTTGGACTGCTCCTACTGCTGGTAAAAGTCGATCTCGACAACCGGGCATCCCGGTAATTTGTGGTATGATCTCGAATTCCCGATTCTGTTTCCTAGAGGTCCTCTAGCCGCCTTTTTATCTACGCACCAGTCACCCCAACGTCACATTCGGACATGTCGCTCAACTTGCGAGCGCGATGACGGCCGAGAGGGCGTTTGTACGCTTGCACGGAAGCTAGCCCGAATAGCGGCGTGCACCTGTGGTGTCCGTGAGATTGACGCCCGGGATATCGTTAAGCTTCTGTCGAATTTGCGAGCCCAATTCCGTGACGCTGGAAAGTATGTATCTGTATGAATGATTCACGACGAGCTCTCGCTAATCTATAGAAGCATTGCTCCTACGTCTAGGTTTCACCATTCAGTCTACAGGTCCAGCTACTACATGGCGAGGCCATCGGAAGATCAACTGCCATCCCCCCTACGCGGCACTGCGAAGATAATCCCAGCGTACACTGCAGTGTCCATGAACCGAAAAATCATGCAAACCGTCAATTCACGCAATAGGACCTCGTGCTGAAGCTGAAGCATGAGCAACGTAATTTAAGTAGTACAGGCCGCCTGGGAATTGAGGGCGTAGTCCAGTTCATGGGAGATGAAACTGGAGCATGCGAGACGAAGGTAGATGTAGTTGGCGGTGGGTGGCTACCGATTAGTCCGCAGTGGAATTCCGTTCCCGTGAAAGCAACGAGAGCAACGCTTGGAACTGGATACTACCTACCACGCCACCGATGACGGCGCTTTTCGGGGTGGGTGTAAGTCCGGGAGAGGCTGGCGGCGCCGCTTTCCAAGTTACCGCTCGCGGCATGAATAGTGTATTCCACCAGTCGAACGAAGCAGCTAGCCCAACCATTATGAACGCGACAGGAAAAGCCATCCCGTGAAATCTTCGTAGTGTGTTGTTGTTGGCCCTGTCACGGGTATCTCATGTGAGGAACTGTCAGGAATATCAAAGGACAGCGTCACGTTGGGGTGACTTTTCAGATCCCCCAGTCAACTCAATCCAGTGTCGTCAACTTCGTCGTCGTCTTCAACTATCCCATTGCTTGGGATAAGCTACTTACGGCTTATGGCTTGTAATTCCGAGAATGTCTCCGGCTGGAGCTTGGCCGACGTTACGTTAAGACCCCGGGAAACGAATATAACATACTTTGCTTCGAGGGTATGACGCTCTAAACCAAAAAGAAAAACAAAAAACACACCTCGCAGCAGGAAACTGTCCCGAGAGAAGTTTTGCCCTGATATCCCTAATACGAGAATTCAGCCCTCTGGCCGCCGGCCTGGTAGCCAGGCCTTGCCCAAAGTATGCCGGGGACGAGTCTGGAAGCGAGGGTACCACTCTGGATGGGGGGTTGATAGCTGCCCAAACCTGGTAGGGAACTATACCTGTTAGCGATTTCCCTTGAATTTGAAGAGTACAAACGTTAGATCTATGCAGTGGCATTAGTATCAACGACGCGACCACTGCCCGACGACTGCGCGACCATTTCTTCAGCAAACAGCAGACCAACCATGCGTTGTGCGGTTTATTGCAAAGCTGTAACCGGCTCGTTGATGCAAGCCCAGCGGTGGCGGTGCGTGGATTTTGGATCGTTGATAGGTGAGATATGCCAATGGGAACCTTTGCTGGACGTGTTTTCCCAGCCGATGCCTATGTTCTTCGTGCCGACCTACGAGTACATGTACGTTGATAAAGAGCCATTATGTGCTGGCGTCGCGGTCTGAGTCGTCATGAAACAAAACCCCGGACAGCGGTGTAGACATCCATTGTTAACTGAATTGTCCATAGAAAAGAACCGTCGCAGTCCACGCAGAAGCCCCTCACCGTTGCATCCCTTACATATATACCTTCCTCTGCTCTTGCCAATCACCACTCCGCTCAACACGCAATTGCATCCATCTCTTATCATGCCGTTGACCGATCCATCGTCAAACTCTGCTTATCCCACTCCTAAACCGTTGACAATGCAACAGGCGCGCAGAATCCGCTTAGCTCGCCAACATGTTGATGACAACGGCGCCCCGCCTCAAGCTGGCTTACAGCCTCGCTCCCCATCTCCCAGCCTCGGTGTACATAACACCGACGATAAGAACCCGGACAAGAACTCGAATGCTAGACCTGCACACAACTGGCAAAACCATGTTACCCCCCCATCCGGCGCTTCTGCCCTGTCCACATCCCTAGCATCACTGATGGCGAGGACAACAACGGCAACAACAACAACAGCAACGGATAGCCCAGCTTATTCACACTTTCATGAGGAATTAAGGCGCTGTAGACGCAGAGATGTTGAAATTTTCTGATAAGCTGTGTCGGCCGTTGGTTATCTCTATTAGAGCAAGCGAATCTGCAGTGCCAATTGTGCTACTTGGCGTTGACGTTGGTGTTGGTTTCATGCTTGCGTTTTGCATTTTGTTAAAAAATAGAAAAAGGAAAAAAAGTCCCTTGCTTTGCATCACTGTGGCTTCCATTACAGTGAGATAGCACTTGCTTATCCTTCAACTTCCAGTCCCTTTCTAATCGCATGCGACAGGGTTAGGATGTAACTCCATCAGAGGCGGATCGAGCAGTGCCAAGATAAGGCTGCAGTCGAGTCGCGAGGCTACTTGCACTAACAAGGCTCGCATCACGCAGCACTGTCAATCACCAACACCATCCCAACGCCATTCGCACCACCGCCGATATTTTCCTACGCGCGCATGACCCAAAATGAATGCCAGCATCATCGTTTGAATTGCATCGCAAATGTAACTGTAGCTATGTTATTGTATCGGCGTTTCCATCGCCTCAATCAATTGCCTTAAAAAGAGACGGTGCAATTTTTGCGAGGGGAGGCCAGCAGCGCAGAGACGCAGGGCAGCGGGACTCTCCCGGGTCGTGTCGCGAATGCGAGCTATGCACGTGCCAAGTGTTACACTCTTCTCCTTTGTTTTAGACGTACGGGCCTGCTGACGGGAGTATGGATTCGTTTTTATTCATACGTTGTACTTATGAGTCACGGACGGGTACGTTTTCCGAAAGATGGATTTGGATTTTCCCAATCCGAAGAGCCGCGCCTGATTTCAGGCAGCCGCAGTTGGAGGCAATGTGTCATCCGATCACTCCTCTGCTGATAGTATCGCCAACCGCACGACAACGATAGCGCCAAATCTCACTCTCCACAAGCACTTTCTCATTCAGAGCGTAATTTTCGGTAGGCTACAAGGTGGCGATGGCCCAAAGGATGACGAAATAGCGGAAATAACTAGCTGCACTGATCGCGCGATATGTTGCATTCCATCTAACCTACTCCACTTTAAAACAACAACCGCACCCCCAAATAGCACTAGCCGCCCCAAAACCATCAATCCTCCTATACTAACCGCTTTATATAATCAACTCTCCCTCAATCCATACATATAATTTAAAGATATGGCCAAATTCCTTCGAAACGAGTTTAACATTAACTTAATACATTTTAGTATTAGGGTACTGAAAAAGGCTAAGTAGTTAAAAAAATATATATAAAATATTGCGCGCAAACGTAACCCTAATTTACAGGACGAATATATATACGAGATATCTTTCCTTTATTCTGAACAGCTTATCTTTATAAATAAAATAGGAGTAAATAGTGTCAGAAGCACGGCACCTCGAATCCAGTGTTTTTCTTGAGTATTGATTGTATTGTCTTGTGCTTTTCTTTCTGGCAGAGCCAGAAACCCCCCTTTTATAGACCTCTTTACATGATCCACCTGGCAACTAGCTTACACTGCCTTGGTGGCTTGGTGGTTGGATTGCTGGCTGTGCTAGGCATCCTCACGCAAGCTAACTATAGTGCCTGGGTTCGACCTAGGGGTCGAACTCCTATCTGTTGACAATGTGGTTGGGACCCCTTCTCTTTTGACAAATAGAAGTATTAAGATAAAGCGTAAGGGCTAGGCTCCCCGTAGAAAGCGGCCTTGTTAGATTAAGCGATTTTATTAAGGTCGGAGGTTTTAAATCCTCCCAACCTACACTTAGGACAGCGTTATATATTTTTGGGCATACAAGGGGTTTACGGATATTAAAATATTTAAATACTTTATTAAGTTTCTCCTACTGTACTACGGTAGGTAGCCTAAGCCGAAATCGGTTTTAATTATAAATAACGCCTTATTTCATTACTTGGAGAAAATAGAGTAGATATATACCTGCCTTTAAGTATCCGGCGTACCAGAGGCTACCTGCTCCGCATTGAGCCGAACCTCCCTTTTAGCGAGCCGAGTAGCGGTAGTTCAGGGGTACGGGTCTCTCCTATTTTCCATGGCCTTTTTTATATAGTTGAACGAGGCGTTAACCCTCGAGGTCTTGCTAATACGCAGAAGGTGGCTCTACGATTGGAGTTGCCTTTCCACTACTGCTAGTGAATCTGCAACTATTTAAGTGCTTTGTTATATCTCTCTCGGAGCGGTCGTTCACGGAGATGACAATCGTCGTTGTATCGGCTTTGTATGACTTGCCCGTCGACTGTACGATATTGGTGATCTTAGATGCTAGCTCCTGGTTCCAGAAGTCGCTCGGAGCTACGACGAGAATTTTTTCGGTTTGCTTGACCGCTGCTGTCTTGTTCAATGTCAACTTCCATTCCATGATGTAGCGTATATAAAAAAGTAGGGGTCCTTCATATGACCGGCTGAGTCCTAGTCCTCGTACGGCACGACAGAGGACAGGTGTTGTCTTAGCGTAGCAATCACGTGGTGGAGCGCCTGATCCCAAGCTGCACAGAACTTTGAGAACCAAGCAAGCCGAGCAGACTAAAACAATTTATTTGGCCACTTGGGCCTCTGAAGGTGAAATGTCGAAGTTGAGTTTGAAGTGCCGCTAGAAAATGCTAAGATTCCAAACTATTTATAAATTAACCCATCCTCTTTCCAGGCGGTTCTGGTGTCAAGCCAGAAAAAAGAAATAAGGAGGATGAATAGAGAGCATTTGAAATGGATTAGACATCGTAGGAGAAGCCAATCGTAAAAACCCGTCCCGAGTTACAACCGATAGATACCATCCGCCCTTGCACGGCAGAACAGTTTGGGCGGTATTCCGGTGGTAACCATAATACGTTTCGGCCGTTACAAATAATCCAGGTCTGGTCTTTCCCCAAATAATATCCATGATCCCCTAGATTATTTGGTGAGAAGGAAACCGAGTAAACCGAGGAGTAATGTCCTTTTAGTGTCTGGAGGCATTTTCCCGATACAAGATCCCAGATCTTGACGGTTTTGTCGTTAGAACCCGATGCGTGCCACTGACCATCCGTTGAGAAGGCAACCGACCGAACCGCGCTACTGTAGCCTTTGAGTGTTTGGAGGCATTTACCTAATACGGGGTCCCAGATCTTAACGGTTCTATTACCTGAACCCGATGTAAGCCGCTGGCCATTTGGCGAGGAGGCAACGACGTAAACCGAGTTACAATGGCCTTCGAGTGTTTGTAGACATTTTATTGATGTGGGATCCCAGATCTTGACGGTATTATCAAGTGAACCCGATGCGAGTTGCTGGCTATCCGGTGAGAAGGTAACTGAGTAAATTGAGTTGCGATGACCTCGGAGTATCTGGGGGTATTTCCCCGACGCGGGGTCCCAGATCTCAACGTTTCCGTAACCAAAACCTAATGCGAGCCGCTGGCTATTTGGTGAGAAGGCAATTGAGTAAACCGAGTAAACCGAGGCCTGGTCCTCTTTTAGCGTTTGAAGGCATTTCCCCAATATAGGATCCCAGATCTTAACGGTTTTATCACCCGAACCCGACGCGAGCCGCTGGCCATCCGGTGAGAAGGTAACTAAGTAAACCGAGTTACGATGGTTTCCGAGTACCTGGATGTATTTCTCCGACGTAGGATCCCAGATCTTGATGGTTTTGTTGTTAGAATTTGATGCGAGCTGCTGACCATCCGCTGAGAAGGTAACTGACCGAACCGAGCTACTGTGCCCTTTGAGTGTTTGGAGGCATTTCCTTAATACGGGGTCCCAGATCTTGAGGGTATTATTAAGTGAACCCGACGTAAGCTGCTTGCCATTGGGTGAGAAGGTGATTGAGTAAACCAAGCTACGATGGCCTTCGAGTGTTTGGAGGTATTTCCCTAATGCGAGGTTCCAGATCTTGACGGTATTATCATCAGAATCCGATGCGAGTTGTTGGCCATTCGGTGAGAAGGCGATTGAGTAAACTGGGTTATAATGGCCTTGGAGTGTCTGGAGGCACTTCCCTAATGCGGGATCCCAGATCTTAATAGTATTATCAAGTGAACCCGATGCGAGTTACTGGCCATTCGGTGAGAAGGCGACTGAGTAAACCGAGTTACGATGACCTTGGAGTGTTTGGAGGTATTTCCCTGACGCGAGATCTAAGATATTAATGATTTTATCGCCTGAACCCAATGCGAGCAGCTGACCATCCGGTGAGAAGGCGACTGAGTAAATAAAGTTACTGTGGCCGTGGTGTATCTGGAGGCCTTTCCCCGACGCGAGATCCCAGATCATGACGTTTTGGTTGTAAGAGCCCGATGCGAGCCGCTGGCCATCGGGCGAGAAGGCGACTGAGCAAACCAAGCTTATGTGACCTTTGAGTGTTTGGAGGCATGTATTCCAGTCCGTTTCTACTACTGGTTTTGTACTGATCCAGCTAGGCTCTTCCGCCTTAAATATCTTCTTTACTAGATTGTAAGCTAGCGTAAATACCAGGGCTGATATATACGTTTGAAGAGGAGCTTGCTCGATTATCTATTTATAAAAGAGAGCGAACCGGTATGCATCTCGAATAAAAGTTATTAGCCGCTTTTAATCAGTATACCCCTAAATCTTTATTAATATGGCTCTTTGGGGTTAGTAATTATATTTACAAATAGGTCCTTAAGCTATTTTATAGCGATAACACCCTCCGAGATTACTTGGAGTAAACTGAGAGCTTCGAGCCAGTAAAGGTACTTCTCCTTAAGGAAGGTGTAGACCGCATCCTGCGTCGCATCTTTACCGGATATCGAATCGCGGAAATGGTCAACCCAGAAGATGCACAAGTAACCTACTGTAGCTAGTGGGTCTGGAGATGGCGTTTGAACCTTGTCGATTGGGAATCCCGGCGCCTCTAAGCCATATATATCGTGTCGCAATGCTAAGGACATCGTATTAAGCGACCCCGAAAAAATGGTATAGTGTATATCCTCTATTCCTAGACGGAAGACCCAGTTAAATACGTCTCGAGGAGCTTGTTGCGTGCCCCCGTTAAGTAGAAAGTCTTTAGCTGATTGATAAATTAGGTAAATCTAGCTATTTCGGATTGTAAGAAACAACCTACATTTAGCCACGATTCTTTTCACATTCTCCGTCAACTTTGTAATCTGTTTTAATAATCCGGATATAGCGCTTATTTCGGCTAAGTGAAGTGGCTGGTATATTACCATCGCTATCGAGAGTATGCGCTGGTAGAGTTCCAAGTCCCGTCCGTGCTGTTTAATACCATTTAGCATGCGATTGTATATCCCGTTAAGGCCTGGAGGCACTTCTTCGACGATTTGCAAAATATACTAACTTTTAACATCCTTTTTGCGGAGTTCCTATAGGACAAGTACCACCTAGAGGAACGTACCGTTTGCCTTATCGCGTAAAATATCCTGTATTTAATCTTTCAGTAAGGCTTCGTCTTCTAACAGCGTATTATCCTAAAGCGGCTCGAGATCGGATAATTTATTATTAATATATATATTAACGGCGCAAGATACCTATACCGAATTTACCTTTAGCTTAAGACTAAGTCTCGTCCGCCTATTATTAGATCTTAGCTTCTTTTTGATAATAATCTCGTTCCGATTTAATAACAACTATTTTACCTTATCGGACGATATGCGGATAATGAAGTTTAAAAGCTTTAGTAGGTCGACGATGTATTTATTAAGAGCGTTAATAATAAGGTAGGTTACCTTTAGATTCGGATTTTTAAGCATTTCGCCTAAAATATCCGATAAAGCAACCTACGTATTTGTATCAGAAAGCGAATTCCCTACGTTAATATATTTCTGAATATAGGAAACGAGACTTAGTTACTAGCGGGTAAGAAGGTACGTTAAGCTACGTAGTACGGAGGTTGCGTTATTAATACGTAAGTTGGTAGCTTAATAGAAGAAATAAGCTAAGTTGTAATAGTGCCCCTTAGCAATAATAGATTGTTTTAACTTGTTTAACGATACTGCAAAGTAATATAGTTTTACCCTTACCGGAATCACCTTTGATCCAGAAAAGACGATTTTCCGGCCGGCTATGCCATCGGCGAAAGTTGGGGTTGTTGAGAACCTAGCGGTAAGCATTAACAAGTAGCCTACCCTTTGCCTCCTGGATGCGTTTTTTATTAAGGCGTAGATTGGTAGAATGTAGGTTGGCTAGGTATTGATTGTCCTTGCTGATCTCCTCGCGTAGCTACTTAAATGCTCTGTTTTCTCCCTTACTATAGAGAATGGGTATGTAGACATTAAAGATACCAAAGAGAAAGTATACTTTATTTTCCTTACGTGTTGTAGTACGGTTTTTAACCTACAATATACGCTTTTCAATGCTGAAATCGGATAATGTTTTGCTTTAAAGAGCTTTGAGGGAAATGCCGGTTACGTTGTGAATTTTATTCCCTAGTGACTGTTTATCTTTTAGGCGTACGCCCTTTACAGAGAAGAATTCAACGAGTGTTGGAGTAATAAGCTCCTGCAGAGTCTATCTACGTGTGAACCATCTGCAGTTCCGAAAAGCTAATTGCCAGCTAGAGTAGTCGTCGGCATCCTGCTTGTTGGTTGACAGGTCTGCGAGGTAGATATAGTATTTAGCCGCTTCGTGATACCACCGAAACATTGAGTTGAGAGTGTTTTGTAGCTCGGCAGCGTCGGATTTGTCGATGCAGTATGTATCGACCCAGAAATATTTCAGGCCATCCCGCCAGGCTTGATCTCCGCAGAATTGGATCTTGACATATCCCGCTTTCTTCTTGGCCGTACCGTCCTCCAGGTCTTTGAAGATGACCTCCTCGTTGCCCTATGTGTGTGAAAGTATCGCATAAGGCGGAATTTCGGGGATTGTATCGTTCGGGAGGTGTTTCGTTAGGCGGAACCCGCCAGTGTCGTCACGTTCCAGGAGCCGCATTACGTACGGTTATTATGCTCGGTCCCAACGGGTATCGTACGGGTGATGGGCGGTGGGTGCGCGGAGTGAGGGGGTTAACGTCGTGAATCTGTACATAGGGTTAATGCATTAGCTCAAGTGCGATAAAACTCCTAGGAAAAGGTAGGCAATACTACCTATTGTTGGTAGCCGAGGCGCACGGCGCACACCAAGGTGATCCCAATCGTACCTTGAACCTTGATGTTATTGTTGTGGCCGTCTTCGGCTGGACCGTTTCGCTGTCGAAATCACCAACCCCGCACATCAGGCATTTAAGTGGCTATCGCCTGGCGTTACCACCAGAAAGGCGCAGATCGCTTGGAATAGTGCAAAAATGGCTACTTTCCTGTTGTTGGAATTGATCTTGTGTGTGTATCTGGATTGATCTGGCTCTATCTCGAGGGCTCGCCCCTGTACTTTTTTCTACCCCGCTCGATCGGCCTAATTTGATCCGATCAGAAGTGCTGCCCGCCAACAATGGCGTTGGCGCCTGACGGCTGTCGCCGACTGCGCCTGCTCGAAGCATCATGATTTGTTGTATCCTGCTGGTAGGGCTTAGAACATCCCAAATCCTCCTGTGATTGACGACAATGGTGGGAAACACCTTTGTGGGAGTTGAAATGAGGAAACTGAGACGAGAAACAGACGAACGTGAATTTGGCGATCACAAGGTACATGCCTGAATAGAATAGCGACGTACCTGTCCGTGTGATTGCACTATGGGAGAAATCACGTAAGCGCCGCAAAGCTCTATTCGCCTAGCGCTACTTTTCGATACTTGCTTTGTCGGAATGTCAGCATACGAAAGCGGGAAAATGTCAGCCATTATTGGCGTCACGACGTACCTAAATGTCTCTGAGTACCGCTGGTCCGCGCCCAAACACATCAAAGAGTTGCAAGACCGGACGCCGGTTTCGCTCCTAGCTGTAACTCTACAAATCGCCATTTTGTCGAATTAACGCTTGGTCTGCACGTCAGCGGCGCCCTGGCTAGGTCTTATGTTTTCGTTGTCAAGTTTTTTGTAAGGGCGGGGACGGGGAGCGGGGAATGAGGAGTGGAGCGGGGAGTGGGAAGTGCGGGGCTGGGAAGCCGGATGTGGGGAGTGTGGAGTGCGGTGTACAGGATGCGAAGTCCGGAGCCCAGAGTACGGATTAAGGTGCGGAGGGCCGGACGGCTTGGTCGCGGCTCATGACAGCCCTCCAGCCGGGTGCACGACCCGGGGTCACCTTATACATAAACTCCGCTGCCAGACGCGACGCATCGTATCCACTCTAGCGAATCAAAGGGTTAAAACGCAGCCTACTCTCTTCAATTATAGCATTGTTTTTTTCTTCTTATACGGGCGGGTGACCATGAGACGGTCTGGCCTCGATTTGAACACTTCGATCAGACGGCAGTAGTGCTTGGCGCGCGAGGCATATACTATCTAGTTAGCATTAAACTATCTAGTACCGGCTTACTATAATACTCACTTAAAATGCACTTAAAATAGTAAAAACTTACTCAACTTAAAATACTTAGTACTATAGCTCTAGCTAGAGAGAAGACTATGTCCTCAAGTTGTCACGCAGCTATAAGCCCTCTAGGGAGTGATAGTTTGCCTAACATCTGCCACCTGGCCTACCTTTTTCAAGGTATTAACTAGCTGTCAGCCTTTTCCATAACCACCCAGCAAGAACTTTCCATTACTTTACAAAAGCTCCGGCAAAAAGAAAGAGTCACCCTGGGGCTCTCCAGCTAGCAACTACAAATACACAAGCTACTTCGCCGGCCCGTTCTCTACCCTAAACACCAGTACGCTTCAGCCCTATGCTCGCTAAATTGGTAACCAGGCAACCAATCTATCAGCTTATCAGAAACTAGCAACGGGTTAGTATGGCAGTATCGAATCTTAGTAATAAATAACTAAAGTAACTATTTCTTTTTACTAAAGCCTCCGTAAATAACGCTTCGAGGCTGCTACGCGCAACCTTGTAATAACGCATTCAATGCGTTACCAACTCAAACAAAGGCCATGATAAACCTTGCAAACTGGTAAACAGCTAGGCAAATAAGCGAAAAAAAAAAAAAACTTAAATTCCAGGTAAATCTTATCTTTAAATATTTATTTTTATTTACCTGATATTTAAGTATATTTGCTCACTTATATAGTACTAGTTTAAATCTTAGTCAGTACCATCTCTGGCCATTCTCTAACCCAAGGGTAGTCAAAGGCTCTTATTGATAAAGCCTTATCGACAAGATTGCCTATGTAGCAACGAGTTTGTGAAAATCTATACTTGTAATAATTATTGTCATTTACTGGTCGTACACCCCCATTTTTGGTATTCGCGTATCCCTAAATAAAAATAATTATTACTAAGTCTCCACACAACGCCCTTGTCCAGGCATAGTTACCAGACATGACTCATGCCCTAAAGGTATTATGTTGGTTTATATAGCCGGACCGTTTTGCAGTTGAGTACGTCATCGGTCTATTCAGTGCTTTTCCACTCTCTTTTTCCTTAGAGCTTGGGCGGGTTAGGTCTGAAGAGGTATTACAGAATATTAATTTTGCTTTAGTGATGATATGATTCGGGAACTGAATCCAGAGCCGAGCCCGCACAGGGAAGCAACCAACTAAGCGGTTGAATTGGTTGTGTGTAATATGGAAAAGAGCTGAATCAGACGTCTCGGCATCGAGGAACACGTCCCATTGTCATGAAATCGACTAAAACCGGCCAGCCAAAGGGGGAATCATGGGCATCATATCCTGCAACCCGGAAGCAGAACTAATTACCAAACCCGGAGCTACATTCTGCGCGTAGCCTTATGGCAAACTCCAATGCAGTTTGTCAGTTCGCCGAAAGCGGGTACGCTTTCTGGGCCACATAATCCAGTCGTTTCACGAGTCGTGGAGCACCGAGGCTGCTTAGCCCAGCGCGGAGTTGCTCCCTGCTCCCTCTCCTTGGCCATCTAAAGGGGTAAACCGTTTAACCAGAAAACACCACCTTAGTGACCCCTCCTATATCCCCACTGTCTACGGTGGTTTGATACCATTAAATTTGCTATCATGGATCCTTTACAGTTGAATATAGCTACGTATAACCCCCCCCCTACACCTACAATGAAGACATAACAAGAATGCAACCGCAGCAAATATATGGATCGACATGTAAGCAGGTACACCGCCGAGAGAGCTGGAATGGACATCTCTCTCGCTCCTTCAGGGTGGATATATTAAATATTGCCGATCCAGATAAGGTCCAGATGCAGAGCCAGTACGATATCCGCAACACACCCGCCTGGCAAACCTCGGGTGCTACTGTCCTTGCTGCCCCCCATTTATGACTACCATCACATGTGCATGTACATAACCAGGTTGAAGCTAAGCTTGGTCGATTTGCCAGTGCCAGTGCCAGAACCAGATATGGCTTCGTTACCTGCACATCTTGGGGTATTTATTTTTCAGCATCTCGAGGACAGTGGCCGGAGGACCCTCACAGGTGAGATTATACACTGAGGGTTAGGCCGATAGCGAGTACGCTTTGTTACTATCTAAGCTCGCTAAACCCCCTTGTCGATGCCATCCTGTTGTCCCGGCTTGACGTGACGGCAGAGGCAAAGGCACAGCTGCTATGGGATGGTTGGAATTAAGGCTCTACGAAGGAGAAAAGGGAGAAGTATCTGGATAGCAGTAAAAGGCCCCGCTTCAACTGGTCGAGGTAGCTAAGTTCTGGGCCCATAGATGCGGAGCCCCGAGGCCGGCGGGACGTGAGGCCGGCAGGAAGATGCACTCGTCAGCCACCAGGGTTAACAAGAGGCTCAACCCCCTAACACCTGGAGGCCAAAGTCCGCGCTCTTCTATTGCCATAACTGATTATCTTTGTAGAAATGCTTACTTGCGGTTATTAATTCTAGTCAAAACATCTACGGGCATCGCACTGCCAGCTATTCTTCAAGCACATACATCCCCTTACCAGAGTCAATATTAAAGACGCCTAGACGGAACAAATAAGACGACAAAATCTCTGTCGAAACGGACAATAACAACTAGCCGGCAGGTCAGTTAACGCATCATTTGTCTAGCGCTTTACTGTGTTGGGCATGGTGGTGGTGTGGTCGCTTTTGGTTTCGATCTCACAAATGCTGGACGATGTCGGACGTTGCGAGGCAACCTGGCCAAACTAGTCAGAAAGAACCCCAACCTTCCACCGTGACCTTCCGGGTGGCCCCATTTCAACGGTATTGGCTTCGGCTTCAGCTTTGGCTTCGAGTCCTCTTGGGTTCGGCTCAAGTGACGGCGACGATGATAGCGGCTGCGGTTGAGATTGATGCGGCGATGGCTACGGCGATGGCCATGACTTCAAAGATCCCTCAATCCCACCGTCTTCGGCAATTCTAGACTGTGGCTTCGCGATAGCCTCACAGCCATGGCGACCGAGTACGAACTTGTGAGCACTGCACCGTTCACTTTTGCATGCTACGCTTCAGGCTGATTGGTTCGGGCCGGCGCCTGAGACACCAGTTTTCAAGATCCGGAGCAAAAGAAAATCCTTAAGCTCTACACCATGTAGCGCTCGTATATGGCATCACAGTTTATGGCCTGGGCGATTGGCTTATTTGTTTCTTTCTTTCTTTATCAGCTGCGAGCAAGTTAGTCTCTTGATTCAACAAGGACCTTGAGGTTCGGCGGCAACAACAACACAGGGTAAGAGGCAGTAATCCGGTCAGAAGGACGTTCAAGCCACGATAGCTCAAGGAAACGATGGCGACGGCAACAAAACCTCAGTGCGGCAGAAGCAATTAACGAGGCTTCAAGCCTCCAACGTTCAGTACGGCAATTCCAAGCCTTCTCGCTCTCTGATCAGCGTGACAACAACGATTCGGGGCTGGCAAAACGCTGAACTGGTCAACAAGAACCCCCTATCTAGCCCCCAACGCCAGGGTCCTCCTATTTGCCGCAATCCAAGGCCTTCGTGTTTGTGGTAGCTTTAACGCAACCGCAGCCCTGGTGGCATCTAGGTTTAAGCGTACTAAATGCAGTACAAGAAGAATCTTTCAGCTACCACTTAACACTAGGATTCTTATTTTCAGCAGAAAGCCCCTTCGTAGTAACTTTATAGTAGTTGCCGCAACCCAAATTAAACGGCTTCATCGTACATAGCAAGAGCAATCCAGAAGCTCCCATCGCCATCTAATTAATTTGCATCAGCACTTCTAGGGCGACAAGAAGGTTCGGCTAGCTCCTGTACTGTACCTCCACAACACTAAGTCACTTTAGAATTAGGCTATTTAACAATCTCGTAATAGCTTCATCGTATTGGCTTAGCAAGGCGATTTCAAGCCTTCCAGCCCTCTGATCAGCTCAAACAATTACTCAAGATACCACTGTTTTTCTTACCTGGGCACCGCCTGGAAACAATATTTTTGGCACCGTTGAATTCGATTTCTTTCCTCTGGCAGTCTTCTAATTTCCAACCTCAAGAGTAGTTTCTCAGCATAGCTTGGGGCAAGGTTCCTTTTGGTGATGGATTTCTCGGACTCACGATGGGAACCTGAAAGTCACCACAACAGCCAAGGGCATCTTAACGGCACTGACTTTTTTTTTTCCTGGCGAACAACTTTCCAGCCATTGTTCTCATCGCCTGCCAGGGCGCGCCTGACCCCTGAGCTGCTGTGCATGGCAATAACATGGTGCCCAAGTACCCCCACTTTATTGTGTTCTTGACAATAAAGCGGGACGGACAATAAGACGGGTCCCGGTCCACTTTATCGAGTTGCATACCCCGCCTTATTGTATTTTAAACAATAAGGCAGGCCTTTGTCCCACTTTATTGTCTGGTTCATTTTATTGTGTTTCGGACAATAAAGCGGGGGCGGCCTACTTTACTGTTTTTCAGACAATACGAATAGATTGGGGCTGGATCAGTGGCCAAGCATCGGATCCAAGTGGGATCACGCACACACGTCTCCATCACCACTTCTGCGCATTGCCCCCGACGTGTTGGTTTGTCTCTGGACAATACTGCCCCCGCTCCACCATCGACACTGTATATCAGTAAAATGCGGGGGGCGATGATAACGCGGGTGCCGATGCTTCTTGTTGTCTGGGCTTCGAGTGTTCTCTTCTTCCCTTGCGTCGACGACTTGTGGTGCAGGTGCGCCGGTTGACCATCTCGTCGCCTTGTGACGTGTCGTGGACTTCAACGCTGAAATGAAACTCCAGGGGCCTTCATGCACCCGGAATTTCCAAGATGCGGTGAAGGTCCATGACGAAGCAATCCACGACAGACACGGCTGAAGTTGATGGCGACATGCGCCCGCCTCACCTTGTGCCGCATGCATCACCTTTCCCGACGTCCAGCGACATTGTCCGGGTGCAGCGCAGTTGGGTTGATCGCGCAGTTTATCAGTCAGGTGTCGTGCAGGTGGCCATGCAGCAGCAACCCTCTGGATTACCTGATGAAACACCGGAACTTCCAGGATGCGATGATGGTTATGCTATGACTAAATACCCCTCCAACAGCCCATTCGTAACTGGCGACCCGGTGTGCGATGCGACACGCAACACCATTGTCACTTCTCCAGTTACCTGGTTAGCTAATAGGGCATCAGATGTGATGACCCCTGACCAAGCAAGTTCAAGACCGATTCCGCTGATTAACTCATGGGGCACCGAACCTGGTGAAGGTTCATGATAAAGCAATTTCCAGGGGGTGCAGTCGCAACTTACAAGACTTCAATACGCTATACTATATCTAAATTAAAGCCAAGTAAAAAAAAAACTCACTAGCCCCATCCATGCAAATCGCCGCGAGGGTTGGGGTTTAACGGCGCAGCGGCTCCAAGTTAACTAGGGGTTGTGTAAATTGACGTCGAGTAAGACACGGATGAACAGCGAGTTGGATCCATGTTTCGGATTGACAGTGTTTTGAATCCATGACGTACTAGTAGACTTGTGTTTAAGCCCTGCAGTAGGCTCAGGTTGGGGAGTTACCATCTCTTTGTCACGTTACCCCTCAGAACTAATCATTCTCAGCTAGACATTAACAAGGAAGACCTAAAGGCCGAGGTCTAGTCGACCTCAGCAATTTGGTGGTTAAAATGAATTGAGAGGGGAAAGGGAAAACATGAAAACAAAAAACAAAAAAAAGGGCAAGAGTCACAGCCTGGCTGTCTCCTCGCCGTCCCATCCTTAGCCCGCACCACCAGAAAGGCATCTACGACACCGCTACCGGGTCCAAAAGCCTTGTAGGTCGACCTTCGAACAGAGGGATATTACCCTCCACCCGGTTTGGCCCCTTGAACGCGACCATATCGGACTCGCCATGCTGGGCGGTCCCAACAAAGCTCGGTGGCAGAGCAGCGCCGACAGAACTATTGGGTGGAATCATCGACTCAAAGCAGAGACCACAGTGCTTATTATCTCGGCCGTAGAGCCGGTACACTGCCTGTTCGCCGGTGGAGTGATGCTCGCCTTGATGGCGGAGATACTCGAGATCTTCACCCCTCATAAATGCTGCCGCTGGCACCACCGGCGCACTGAACTGGAGAGTACTCGGCCCCTAATCCTTCAACGTATTGTCCAAGCCGACAACAGCGACATCTTCCATCTTCATTGCAGCCTGCCTCCGGCCGTCGCCATCGTCCGCATCCGGCTCCAACTACACCCTCCTCCCGGCGCTTCAGCGCCCTCACAGGAATCCATAGTAGCGCGAGACCTAAAATCACCGCAGGTATCTCGCACACTGACCCCCCTCGGTATGTGCTTACCGATGACGGAAAATACTCCCGCGAATGCGTTGAGGACATCCCCCGGAAAGGTGAGCTCCCGCGGCGTATACCCCTCAACCAACCCTTGCAAGAACCAAACACGACACGCGCAGCGCCGTGTCGCCTGACTTTCCCGTCCGGCTGTTTACAAGATTACCGTCTAGTTGGCGGAGTTCGTGTAGGGTGAGACCCGGCGCGGTCATGGATTCGGGCTTGCCTGTATCGCAGATGGTGGTGCTTTTGACGCAGTGGAAGGAGACAGGCATCGGCGGAGATGTATATGCATCGCGCGCTGAGAGGACTCGTTCCTGGAAGGTCCATGCGCGGGTGTTCGTTCCATGGGGACGAGGCGATGGTGAGAGGTAGGCCGGGGGCGGATGCGGTAATGGTGATTTGTTCGACTTGGGTGCTGGATGGGTCGAGTTCGAGGGCTGGCAAGCGATTGGAGACGGATATGGTTGCGGATGGGAGGGGATACGAGTGTGGGGTTGGACGCCGGGGAGGCAGGAGAGGGCGATCGATGATGTTTGCAAAGGCACGGGAGTATACTTTGTCCATCTGCTTGATGTTTCGTTGCTTGGTGAGGTCTTCGTCTTGTACGATGCAGAGTGCGTCGACCCAGAGATAGCGCTCTCCGAGTGACTTGACCAGAGCGATTGCGTCGGTGATGGTTTGCGGGAGAGGGTTGGAGGGGTCGGATCGAAGCCCTCCTTTTGCGGGACGAGAGGTCAGATTTGACTTGAGGGTCTTTCCATGGGTATATACCTTGCCCCAGACGTAGCTGAGCGCGAAGTACTTGACCGTAGAGTTCGTTTGGACGAGGCACTCGCCGACCACGTTAACCTGCAACATATCGATCGCGGGAGTGAGGAGGCTAGCGAGCGCGTGCCTGTTGCACTGTCGACCGTGACTGCTATCACAGTCGTGAAGGGCGCACTGTAACCGTCATAGCGGTTGGTCTAGTCTTAACGCGGACCTGGCATGTTCGGTCTAACTATTACCAATACTCCGACCTCCCTCAAACCGTATGTGACCTGCACGATATGCTCTCTAGTTCCTAAGCGTTTCTCCAAGTCATCCATCCGCGCTTCCTCGAACGCGAACCCCTGAATCTCGAGGTCGATAGTAGCAAGTCTCGGATGCAAGCCGCCGTCAGAGCGTACGAGAGACAGGAGGAATCTGCTCTTTGGATTCTACTTCCAGCCATCGTCACGACAAGGTTCAAAGAAGGACCTTGACCTTTCGACAGACTCGACACAAGCGTGGGTTCGGATACATTCCCTCCTGCAACTCCTTTTGTCGAGTCTCTTTCTCCAGTTGCATCTCCTGCCGGACAAACTGATCGTGTGAAACGGGCGCCATGCTTTCGTAGCCATAGATTTCCTGCAACACCATGTGTGGCCATTCCATGATGGATTTCTTTGTGACAGCATCGCCGACAAGTGAGCAGACACCAAACTCGGTGCTGTACTCTGGCCAAGTCCATGGTGTTCTTTCCTTGGCAGCGTCCTTCGCAGCTTTGATCCGGTTATCTTCTGGTGCCCTTGCAATCTTCCCCAAGTACGCAGCGAGCCAAAGGGCCTTTTCCGAAGCTACCTCTGTTCTTCCGAACCGCACAGTTGTTCTCATTCCCGCACATCTTTTCCGCCTTCTCCACCACTGCAATAAGGTGATCAAGTCCACTAGTCAGAGTATAGCGACGTGTAAGCAAATCGCCGTAGAGCCATTGATCCACGTCCCGGCGGGTGTAGTCCTCTTTCGGCATGGCTGCCATCAGCTCGCCGGCCGTCTGGATCAGCGTCTCCAACTCGGCAACATCGCTGCTTTTGTCTGCGTTTTCCCGCGTGCAGAGGAGGTACTTCCGGAACCCTTGAATTTGGAGTGCAGAATCAGGGAGTGCTGCCTGTATACAGCCGAGCGGTGAATGCTCCCTGGTATGCTTTCGCCGATCAGGTGGTCCAAGAGATGCATTGCCTAATCATAATCTGCCGGCTTTTGAGACGTCTGATAACGCATCCACAACCGCGATGTTAAGTTCGAAAAGGCCAGCCAAGTAGAAATTGTTGTCTTTTGGCGCAATCGATATCAGCTCCCGTCCCGTTGAGATGGCGTCCTCTAGGTCCGCTTGGCGATGAAGGTGTTGGTAGCAGGTCGACTGCGAGCAACCCAGGCCATTGATGATCCTGAGGTACACGTCCTTGTTCTTGTTGGGGAAGTCCATGCGAACGGCCTCGTTCTTGGCCTGGAGGCTCAGCTCCACTGCTTGGTCAAGCAGAGCAGCCCCCATGAGAGATGTCGAATTCTGATACTCGTAAACTCGACAAGTGATCAAGATAGACGACTAGTTTGGGTGAGTCGTTGGGTAGGCAGCGTAAAATGGCTTCGAGGTGATCGATCGCACCATACAAGTGAGAAGGATTCTGCAATAGATTGAACATGCCCCAGAGCTCGTAGAAGTCTGTCTCACGCACTTCGATTTCTCGCTCGGGCGTGACTTGACCCCTCGACAGGATTCTGCTGAGCAAGCCCTGTCTCGAAGCTAGGGTTACTATGGCGTTCCAATGACTTCCAGGAAGAAGAGACTAGGAACTATGAAGATGAGTGTGGGGAGTTGACAAAGCCTTCGCTAAAGTTGAAATGGATGATGCACACAGCGGGGGTGTTTTCACAAAATCTCCGCTCCCTTCCCAGACTTGCGAAGGAGGCCAGCAATTCGGACTTGACACTTGTCAGAAGAATTCTAGCAGTGCCAAAGGATGGGTCCGCCAAGCCAAAGGAATACACAATACCGTGTCTGCCGATAGGTCTAAACAACGGAGTGGCAAAACAAAATTACACAAAGAGTAAGGACTCGATCGCAAAGGACGTGTGATGCTGTCAACTGTGATGGTAAAAGGTCCCCTATTCACCTACCAGAAGAGCTGGCTTGCAAGCTGATTCTTAAAAAAACCCGCCAAGCATTCGTCTAAGAGGAGACTTGCGAAATAGGCGGCAATACTCGAAATGGACGGGAACTTACCCAGCGGCTCAGTCAAGCGGCATGACGAAAAATTCAAGACAATTTTCTTGCAGGCGTTGAGATCAGCATATCCATAGACGACAAGCTGGCTATTAACGTGATATGAGGCTCGGTACTCGACGTCTTGCTTGCTGTCATACGGATCCTGCCGGGCTCAGTGCCTCTGCTCCCGATATCCTCCATCACGGCCGCGGACGTACTGGCACGACCAAAACAGTTGGCTGCAATTGTATGCGTGGTGACATGAGGCTTGGAGAGTCTATGCCATTTCATCGATGAGTTCGGATATTTCATCCGTAGCTCTGCTTAGGTTAAAGAAGCGCACAGCCCCCGCCGAGTCGTCAGGGCACCCAAATGGAAGCCTGATAGGGTTAAGGGGATGTGCTCTGGGCTGTAGGAAGCCTTCGTGGCAGCTCCTTGCGCTGGCGGTAGAGGTCGTGATGTAAGTCCATCCGGTAACGTGGTGTTTAGCGCTCGTCGTGGCGACAATGTGCTCTACTCCGGCTCGCAAAGCTCTCCGGATTAGGGCTGTGCCGACATTGGAGGCGCTGCCCCAGATTAGGAGGGTTAGTTTGTTCTCTCCTGGACATTAAATAGCGGGGGGTTAAAGGAGGAGATATTGCGAAGGGGAACAGAGGATCTAATATAGGATCAGAGCGGTAGTACCAACGGAGGAAGGCGAGGCGCGGCTTTGGTAAAGGAGA
>Ga0247760_1001349_pt1 | contig 23079 bp, 15 predicted proteins | sample UWRJL171409R4_FD_179936 | JGI IMG/M metagenome (GOLD analysis project Ga0247760, IMG submission 179936) | Plant litter microbial communities from Arlington Agricultural Research Station in Wisconsin, United States - UWRJ-L171-409R-4 | ecosystem: Environmental > Terrestrial > Plant litter >... | reverse complement strand
TTTGGGTGGGGGGGTGAGTCCAATGATGAGGACGGGGGCCGAGGGAGACGTCTTGGCTGGTTGGTGGTGGTTTGTGGTTGGATACCTAGCTTGAACATTCGATTACCTGCCCGCTATTTTGAGATCCCTTTGGGCTTCTGTTGTCGTCGTTTGATTCATGGCAAGTTCCGGTGTTGGGGGGGGAGGAAATCATATGTTCTTGCTACAAGGCAGTGCTGCAGCAACAATGTCATCCGCCAATGAGACTATAGCGAAGGTATTCTAGATCCATGAGGGATGTGCCTGCGACCAGAAATGAGGCACGTGAGGGATTTAGGCAGTCGTCCACCCCGCAGCCCGTCATGATCTTCTATCCTCCAACGCAGCTGCGCTTTGATTTACCACGCTCGACTTCCGGCCGCAACAATAACTTGCTCAAACAACTCTGCCATCATGGCGGCGCAACCTCGGAATCTTCTCCCTTTCTCCAGTATTTTCCCACCAATACGGATCGATCTCAACTCCCGCGAGATTCGCACGGTGACGTTGATGCCCGGAAGATGGACCGACCCAATTGTTTGCACCGTGGCGAAAGCCTGTCTCGACGATAATCCCGAGTATGACGCCCTCTCATATGTTTGGGGGGATCCAAGCGTCTGCAAGCCAATTTATGTCAACGACCGTGTTCGAAATGTCACAGTCAAGCTGTTCGCTGCGCTCTACCGTCTTCGAGGTGTGTCAGAACCAAGAACACTTGGCTGCTCTTGAATCAATGCACACATTTTCTTGGTAGACTCGAATCTGGACCGTCTAGGACGCTGTTCTTTCCCCAACTGCGACTCTTACCTGTGGATCTATGCGTGTGCCGTGGCAAGACTTCGATGATGCGGTGAGAGCCACATATTTGAGCGCCTGTGCTTATACTGGTGCTGTTGCATGGGAAGCCAAACGGCTCAAATCCTTGCTCATACAACTAAGTACGAATGTGTCACACATTTCATTGATTCGAGACCTCATAGCTGCCTATGGGATGCTTACATCCTATTTTTCAAATTATCTCAGCTCTCTTGTCCTTCATATTTTTCGACACAGAGGGGCGACCGAACTCAGGGACTATATATTTGGCATACTCGGGATGATGCCGGAATATGCAACAGCGGGAATCACACCCGACTACTCGGTGGACCATCGATTGGTTTTTTTGGATGCGGTTGCCAAACTGATTTGCAACACAAGGAGCCTCCAACATATATGGCGTTCGCGAGAATTTGGACGAGACACAGCACTCCCATCCTGGGTCTCGGACTGGTCAGCATAGACAAATGTGGAGGCCTGGCACGACGAAGAGAAGAATCACTGCGACGTGTATTACAATGCCACACTGGGTCGCCCTGCTACGATAGTGAAATACGGCTCTGCTGCAGGCTTACTCACGCTGGCCGGAAAGTTGATCGATACGATTGTAAGGGTATCTGAAGCCACGAAAGATGTGTTTGATAATGATCAGCTTCCACAAGAATGGTGAAGCTGCGCGACAAGGTTCAGCCTTTACCGCAAAGGGAGCGCCTATTCTGACGACTTTTGCAGACTCCTCATGAGGGATTTGATCTTTGACGAAAAAGACCACGAGTACAGACGGATGGGTCACGGAGACTTGAAGTCAGCCTTGCAGAGTGAAGGACTAGAAGTAGCCGGGATTGGCCCCCAAACACATCATTTGGCGATTTTCATAAACCAACAATTTTTCATCACAGAAGGGGGCTTGATCGGCCTGGGTCCGCATGACTCTTGCGTGGGGGACGAAGTTTGGGTTCTCCATGGTGCTGGACAACACTATATCCTTCGAGATGTGCCAAACCACGAGAAGAGGGCATATTACATCGGCGAGGCCTACGTTCAAGGAATCATGGATGGAGAGGCAGTGCCGGATGGGACAAAGGATGAATTTGTAACGTTGGTATAACCGCATGGAAGTTTGTCTTATTCGGTCGCAATGGGAAAGTACATTGCCTGTACAACTCAGCTATCGTCGTTTCCATGGTAGCGCCAAAATCATGATGGATGCCCGTGCAATGACGCGTAGACCCTGCAGCCAGAAAGGGATACGAGCCCCGGCGGATGCAACGCCGCATCCCACAGATCCTCCCGAGGGCAAACTTCCACTCGACCCTGTAAGTTGTCGAAGGCAGCGAAGGGCCACCAGACCCCGTCAAGCTCTTCAATACAGAAATCCCACATGGCTGCCCCCCACGTTCAAGATCTTGAAGCTCAGTGGAGTTGTGAGGAAGTCACAAACGGAGACTGGGGGAAATAGCGTCCTGATGCGACTTTGGTAGCGGTGCCAATAGCTCCGACAACCAGGGACCGCTTTACAAGTGTCTACGGGCGTCCCCATCTAGCTCCTATACGAGAAACTGGTTAGCGTCCCGCAGTGTCAATCATTTGCTGTTTACTCTTGTGTGCGGCTTGAGAGTGCTGATAGGGGAAGCATCAAGATTCATCAACTGAGATTTTAGTGATTGGGCCAGGACTCGGCCTTTTGGTTTCTTGAACCCCATTACGATATCAACTGTTTCTGTTGACACTTCGATCGCGCCAGGTCAGGCGAGAGCGCAGGCCAGTCAGGTGACAGTCACGTGGCCAGGCGAATGCTGTTGCCTACACAGCCCAGCACAACCCTAGGCAATGACGCGGCGGTGGGGGAGCCATCACCCCAAAAGGCCCCGCCAAGATCTGCCAATGCAGCGGCGGCCGATTCATCTGCACTTGAGCGGCCGCATTTCAGGAGTCCGAGTGGAATTGCATCCCCCTTTCTCCGTAGAAGTACCTGCGCGAAGATGCTAGCGGAATACGAAGTAGTATCGAAGCAGAGATGAATTGCGGTCGCAACCGCTCGATGTCGGAAGGATTCTCAATGCCTCCGTGTGTAGTTTGGTTCCTGCGGACAAACTTCAAGTTGAACGTCATCAAACAAAACCTCCAGGTCGGAGGCTACACGTGATCGCTCGCCCCTTTCCGATCTGGCCTGGCAGCAGATTTTTGCTGGGGTTTCGGGTTTCTCAGCCCCATGCGCTAGGCCGAAATTGCCGTCTCACATCAGTGTGGTAAAAGCAGTTTCAGCTCCTTGCCGCTGTCGTTGAGGCGTGCGAGGCTGCAAGGATCAGGTTTACGATATGTCAGCCAAGGGGGAATTGGTCCACGCGCCAGCAACAGGGCACCACACACATCGCTCAGAATCGCGCCTTGTGGGTCGGGAATTTCGCGGACAGCACCGATTCAGATGCCGAGTGGTGAATGCACACTGGGCGGAGCAAGCCAGTGCGGACGCCGGGAAGCACGGCAATGTCCACCTCTCGGTCCACCTCGTGTCGTGGAACATGGTTCAAGGATACGGATTCGTTATTTTGTCCGAAGAAGACACTGGCGAGCCAATTGTTTTGCAATTCTGAACTGACGCTCCTTGTGTGCAACAATGTGTGGAGACGTCAGTGACACCAAGCCAGGCAACGATTTACGCAGCACAGTGGGAGGAGCGTTCCACAGTCTACAGGGGAAAGAGCCACCCAATGCCGACTTCTGATGCGCTGCTGATGCTGGCCGGGAAGGCGCAGGTGAACGATGGTTTGCCAGGTTTGCTCAAGTTCGGCCAGTTCGCTTTCCTTGTCCGACTCTTGAAGTTTTCGTGCTGCTCTGCTCTGCTGAGCGCACTCTCCCCGGTTTCCTCCCCATTTTACGCACCTCGACAGCCTGCGACGCCGATTCTCGCACTCGTCGCAGGCGCGCGTAACATGTTGGCACCGCTGCGAGGGCGCTCGCGCGTCGCTGCGATTGTCTTCTTCTGCTTGTTTATCCTCGCCCTGTCGTTCCCGCTCTTGCGAACAGCGGCCCCCCGCGTCGTCTTCAACCTCGATCAGCCACCCGACTCCGAGATCCCCATACCGAAGCTGATCTGGCAGATTTTCTTCCCGCCACCAGGGACCCCGGTCCTCGACCATGACCTCGTGCATTCCAGCGAATGGATCGAGATGGCGCCCGGCTACACGTACACGCTGGTTGGCACCTCCGAGGCCGACAGGTTCATCGCCCTCAACTTCCATGACCGGCCGGAGATAGCAGCGACCTACCACGCCTTGAAGAATCCGGTGAGTTTGGCCGAGCGTTTGGCCTGTTCTCAGCAGCGCCCCACCTGCATGTCTCCAAAACAAAACTCCAACTGACGTCTGCCACAGGCCCTCAAATCCGACTTCCTGCGCTACCTGCTGCTGTACATTCGCGGTGGCATCTACGCCGATGTCGACACGAAGCCGATGGTCCGACTGGACGACTGGATCCCCCCAGAGCGTCGGCGCGAGGTGAAGCTGCTCCTCGCGATCGAGTACGACGAATCGATCGACCCACACCCCGCCGATTTCACGTACCCGGTGCAATTTTGTCAGTGGACCATTGCCGCGGCGCCAAATCACCCGGTCTTCGCACGGATGATCGACCGCGTCCTAGCGGGCCTGCATGATGTAGCGCGAGTGCAGGGCACGACGCTTGACAAGGCCAATATATCCGACTACCACGTCCTTAACACGACCGGGCCGGTGGCATGGACCGAAGTCGTCTTCTCGCTGCTGCGAGAGACGGCCCCGGACTCGAGCATCAAGTCTTTCGTCGACGTGGCGGGGATCAGGGAGGCGAGGTATCTCGGCAATGCGGTGATCTTGCCGCTTGAGAGCTTTAGGGCAGACTACCTCGACGATTGGGGGATCAGTTTGCGGAGGGGGCGGAAGGCCCTCGTCAGGCACTATTTCAAGGGTGCCTGGAAGAAGAAGCCGCCGCCTTGAAGAATGCGGAACATTAAATATTCGACAAAGCAGGTCGACGACGGAACCATGGCGCCGTGGCAGGACCCGCGCAGGGAACCGATCGATCACCGCCTCAGACTTGGTGCTTCTCAAGGCACTTGCGGCAGCATCCGGTTCACTGCGGGCTAGGATTAATAAGGGCGGGGTACGGCCCGCGTTATGGGATTTGATCGAACTCCAGCTTGGCGCTGGAGCGAGGGATCTCAGGGCCCGTCACAGTCACGTCACAGTCCCGTCACGTTAAACCCCGCGTTGGGAAAAGACTAGACGCGGAGAGCATGAGCTGGAAAATTCGGCCACTTTTTAAAGGACACGTTGGTGAAACCCCACCGTGCGATATTGAACCCAGCATTACGCAGTACCTAGGTACCTAATTAAATATACCCAGCCCAGTCTTCGGGCGCAATCTACTTTGCATACCTCCCTTCTCGATTTCGTGCATCGTGAGGGCGATATGTCGCAGTCCTTTCGCACACTGAGTGTCTGACTGTTACAGGGCGGATCGTCAAGACGTCAAAGCGCCAAGGCAGCCAGGCAACGACCATTTGGCGACGGGTGATGGGAGTGGATGGACTCGACGGCAGCATCACGGCGCGGTTGCCTCTTGCATCCCAATTTCTGTTCTGCCACGGTCTCAGGGGGCCTGCCGTAGCCAATCTAGGGCAACAAAATAATCTTTAAGTCGCACCCATGCAATCAATAGGACTCGTGAACGGGTCGAGAGGGCGGTCTTCATGAATCTCGCCTGTCCCAAGTCTGTGAATGTGAACTCGATTTGCACAGGGGGGACACTGCGGGCAAACCCTGCGAATTACTCAGTATTACTGAAGTTACGAAGCGCCAATTGCGGAGGGTCAGGGGCAGCCCGAATTTAGCCAGGGGTTGCGGGTGAGATGAGTGAGATGTTCCCGCTTCGAGAAAGGTGGTGGCCTATCAATTGCATGGTATGTACCTAGCTGCATCTCCAAGTGTGTCAGCAGCACAGTTAAGCTTAATTTCCTACGGTTGCTATTTTAGGTTGGCATGGGGTTTGAGGCTCAGTGCAAGGGGCTTGTCGGTCCAGGAGCAGAGATATGTTGACATGGATCTAGTAAACTCGGGGGAACTGCACTTTGATCAAGGATTTGGCTTCAGTTACCTCATTTTGGGCAATTGGTATAAGCAGGCAGTGGTTCCAACCATGAAATCTAAGAAGCATGAGACTCTGTATTCATTAAACAGTCCCTGCTGCATTTCCCAAATCTTCGCCATGCTTTCCAATACGCTGAGTCTTCTTATGGCCGTGATTATGGCATCACAGACAGTCTCTGCCTGCAACCCACCTCACCCGGCATCACATCCGACAGCACCATTCGTACATTGCACTCCTCCCACCCAATTCCAGCCTGTGGTCGAAGACCACTACTAATACCCGCCTTTAGATTTCTAGCTCTACAGCGACTCAGCTTACTGTAAGTCCACCCAAGACTTCAAAGTCGGCAACGTCAACTCGACTCGTGCCACACGACCAAAGCCTTCAAGGCCGTCGGCATGAGTGTCGGCCAGAGGATTTTCGGCAAGAAAACCCAGATAATGGTGTAACCCTCTGCCGACTGCACCGGAAACGGGTATTACCAGAAGCTTTCAAACTCTCTCCCTTCGTGTCTCCCTGTTCTTGAGCAGGGCGAGGCGGGGGTTGTCCTGAGGAGCTTCGCGCTTGTTGCGTTGCCCCACTAAAGCGGAATTTCGGTAGTGCGGTGTTGTTCTGGTTTACTTGGGGTTGATTGAAGAGAGGAGGTCTTCGTGTGATTTCGTTGAGGGCCGGTTTGCTGTGTCGGACCGGCTCGACTGGAATGCGCGGGCTCCAAGTCCGAGAAAAGCCGTGCGGTCTACAACCTGCAGGCGGTCTCGGGCCGTTACGCATCGTTCAAGGCACTGTGAATCAGCGTTGTATGCTAAGTGTTGTATTAATAAGCTATCTATCTATTTTCTTTTCAGTAGAGTTGCTGCCCACGTGGTTCATTACTCATGATGCCCAAGCCGAAAGTGGCGTCCGGGTAATGTTTCCGCTAGCCGTATATCCCCCCACGCGGGGCATACCTTATTAGTATTCCCGTCTTTCCCCCAACCTCTCCCGCGTTAGTATCAGTAATCTTGTCGCAGATTGCAGCGGAAACTTCTAAAATCTTCAATACCACCGTGACCTCCAACTTGCTTCACGCTATGAATTTACGATACACTCGGCCAACAACCAACATACCACCAAGACCCAACACACCAACTAGAACCCCAAACCCATAACAGACAATGCTCTACCTCCCCGGCCAAACCCCGCACAACCTCCCCTACGACCCCTTCAAAGCCTGCGTTGTCCCCCGCCCCATCGGCTGGATTTCCACCACCTCTGCCCCCTCACCCACTCCCTCCTCCCCGCCACAACACAACCTCGCGCCCTTCTCGCAATTCACAAACCTCACCTTCGACCCGCCCTACGTCCTCTTCGCTGCCAACCAAACCTCGGCCTCCACCCCGACCCGAAAAGACACCGTCGTCAACATCGAATGCACCGGGAAATTCGTCTGGAACCTCGCGACCTACGACCTCCGGAATGAGGTCAACATCTCGGCGCAGCAGTTCCCCTACGGCACGGATGAATTCGTCGCTGCGGGGCTGGAGAAGGAGTTCAGTGCGCACTTGCCGGGGGACAGTGGCAGCGAGGGAAATCCCGTGCCGATGGTGAAGCGCAGCCCGGTCAAGTTTGAGTGTTTGTATCACTCGACGTTGCGGCTGCCGGGGGATGGACCGCTGGGGAGCGTGGATGTGGTTGTGGGGCGGGTGGTGGCGGTGCATATTGCGGATTGGGCGGTCACGGAGGGGGGGAGGTTGGATGTGGCGAGGACGAAGCCGATTGCGAGGTTGGGGTATTTTGAGTATGTGGTTGTGGATGGAGAGAAGAGGTTTGAGATGGTGATTCCGGGCATGGATGAGGTTATTTTGGCGGGGTTGGAGGGGAGCCCCGGGAAGGTTGGGAGGGCGGAAGCGAGGGTGAAGGCGAGGGTGAAGGCCAAGTTGTGATGGGCCGGGTAACGTTGAGTTGGGTCACTGTAGGATGAAATGAATAACTGTCTATTAATCTACAGAGGTTTGAACGAAACTAAATAGTCATGTCTTAATTAACGCTACTACGAATTGCTAGATAAGATGCTAAAGGGTGATGTTCAGTCTGTCACATCTGCTGTAACTGGTTTCTCTACCTAAAGAACTCTGGGGTGGGCATCCGTGTTTACGTAAACAAACGTGACAGATAGAATCAAGACCACTACAGTTACGGCTGATTCTGCGTCGTGTGAATTTGATGGTACTTTGAGGGGTTGATGAAGGGGTAAAATAGGGTAGTATTCCTCGGCTCCCATAAATAAGGTACCTAGGGTAAGATACCTAGGTAGTAACTCGCCAAGGGGTGTAGGGCAGACTGCGGCTCCGGCCGGCCGCAAAAGGTGTCATTTCGCGCGGCGTGGGGGTATCTGTGTTTAGTTTGTTGCTACTTCAAAGAAGTGCCGCGAAAGGTGACAAGGTCGCCCAGGTATCTGCGTTTGGATGAAACAAGCCGGCCAATATACCGCGGCACTTTGACGGTGACCGAGGCAGTTTGTCATGTTGCGTTATGGCTCTTTGCACGGCAGTTGGGATAGAAGTCATCATCATTCTTGGCGACCCCCTTCTACTGCCGAGGCTTCCGTGCGGGTGCGGGACGGCGCATGTCAAATGCCGACTCTCCAAACTGTGGATATTGCCTCACTGAAAGGGCCCTTATCGGACCCGACCTCAAAAACGCTATCGACCGGGCGGAGGGACGGGCGGACAGTCTTGCTGCCGCAAGGGTCTTCGCGGCCCGCTGCATTACGTCGGGCGGATCCGCGCCAAGCACCGAGGTTCAACTCAGGTTGCATGATGTTATCGCGCACGATAAAAAATTGACGGGTGGATTCACGACTCTATTCACGGGGCGCAGTCGAAGAGCTCCATCACGATTTTGCAGCTAGGCCAATGGCGATCTCAAATTCCAGGATAAGGCAGTTGCTTCACCCAGGTTCGGATGGAAGTGGATCATCCACTCCACCGGGATCCCCCAAAATACCGCGGACCCGGTAGGGAGCGAAAGCGAGAGCATCCCATGTGGAATACACGGGATGAAAACAATAAAATACCCTGACTGCCGCTCTGCAGTGGTGTGCATCGAGTATTCCCGCCCACCAGACCGAACTGCTGCAACGCCTGACGCAGCAACGACCCTCCGCCGCGCCTGCCAACATGGGCCACCACGAGCCTGCGGGCGACACCGCCACTGGAGTGCCCCTTCCTAACTGGAATTACGACCAGAGCACCACGGGCGCGCCAAGCAACACCAGCAGCACCGCCGAACTCAGCAGCACGCTAGACGGCCACGACGGCCACGACGCCCGCCATGGCCTCACCGACATGCACGAGGCCGACGTCAATGAGCTCCAGCAAATCGCCACGGCCCTCTCGCGGCACCACACCAACGCCGGCCACGCTTTCTCGCGGGACACCGCCCTCGACCCCGCCAGCGCCGACTTCGACGTCGCCAAATGGGTGCGCGACTTCGTGCGCCAGATGCGCGCCAAAGGCTACACTGAGAACAAGCTCGGCGTCTGCGTCCGCGACCTCGACGTCTACGGCTCCGGCTCGGCGCTGCAGCTCCAAGACACAATCGGCTCCGTCCTCTCGGCACCATTACGCATCGGCGAGATGTTTGGTAGCCGGGGCAAAGGCGACAAGAAGAGCCAGCGGCGGCATATCCTGCAGGGCTTCAACGGGCTGCTGAAGAGCGGCGAGCTGCTGGCCGTGCTGGGCCGCCCGGGGTCCGGGTGCAGCACGTTCCTGAAGAGCATGTGTGGCGAGTTGTACGGGCTGGAGCTCGGCGACGCGTGCAAGGTGCACTATAACGGCATTGAGCAGGGCAGGATCAAGAAGGAGTTCAAGGGCGAGGTCATCTACAACCAGGAGGTCGACAAGCACTTCCCGCATCTAAGGGTCGGCCAGACGCTGGAGTTTGCCGCCGCGTGTCGGACACCCCAAGAACGCGTCCAGGACATGCAGAGGAATGAGTACTGCAAGTACATCACCCGGGTGTACATGGCCGTGTTTGGGCTGTCGCACACGTACAACACCAAGGTCGGCAACGATTACATCCGCGGCGTGTCGGGCGGCGAGCGGAAGCGTGTCAGCATTGCCGAGATGATGATTGCGGGATCGCCCATCTCGGCGTGGGACAACAGTACTCGTGGCTTGGACTCGGCCAGCTCGCTGAAGTTTGTGCACGCCCTGAGAATGTCGTCCGACATTGGCGCCCACGCCCACGCCGTCGCTATGTACCAGGCCAGCCAGGCCATCTACGACACCTTCGACAAGGTCACCGTGCTGTACGCCGGCCGCCAGATCTACTTCGGCCCTGCATCGACAGCCAGGGCCTTCTTCGAGCGCCAGGGCTGGTCCTGCCCGGCCCGCCAAACAACCGGCGACTTCCTCACCGCCGTCACCAACCCCGAGGAGCGAACCCCCCGCCAGGGGATGGAGGGCAAGGTCCCCCGGACCCCGGAGGACTTTGAGCGCTACTGGCGCGAATCCCCCGAGTTCAAGACCCTCCTCCAAGACATGGACCGCCACGACCACGACTACCAGGGTGACGAGACCAAAAAGAGCATCGCCACGCTCCGCACCCACAAGAACGCCATGCAGGCCAAGCATGTCCGGCCCAAGTCCCCCTATCTCATCAACATCGCCATGCAGGTCCGCCTCAACACCCGCCGCGCCTACCAACGCCTGTGGAACGACTTCTCAGCCACGCTGTCCCACATGATCGCACAGCTCGTCATCGCCTTCATCGTCGGCTCCATCTTCTACGGAAACCCCGACGCCACCATTGGCTTCGCCGGCAAGGGCTCCGTCCTCTTCATGGCCATCCTTCTCAACGCGCTGACCGCCATCTCCGAGATCGACGGGCTGTACGCGCAGCGGCCCATCGTCGAGAAGCACAACTCCTACGCCTTTTACCACCCCGCCACCGAAGCCGCTGCCGGCATCGTGGCCGACATCCCTATCAAACTCATGACCGCCACCGTGTTCAACCTAGTCGTCTACTTCCTCGCGGGTCTGCATCGCACACCAGGGCAGTTCTTCCTCTACTTCCTGATCTCCTACATCTCCACCTTCGTCATGTCCGCCGTCTTCCGCACCCTCGCGGCCATCACCAAGACCGTCTCGCAGGCCATGGCCCTCTCCGGAGTCCTGGTGCTCGCCCTCGTGAATTTCACCGGATTCACCCAGCCCCCACCGCAGATGCATGCCTGGTTCGGCTGGATCCGGTGGATCAACCCCATATTCTACGCCTTCGAAATCGTGATAGCGAATGAGTTCCACGGGCGGGAATTCACCTGCTCGAACATCTTCCCGCCGTACTCTCCCGAGGTCAGGGGCACTGGCACGTCCTGGATCTGTGCTAGCGTTGGCTCGGTTCCGGGACGGACGACGGTGAGCGGCGATGCTTACATAGAAGCGAACTTTGGGTACAGCTACTCGCACGTGTGGCGCAACTTTGGTATTCTCATTGGGTTCTTGGTGTTCTTCATGGCTGTCTATCTTGCAGCGGTGGAGCTGAACAGTTCGACATCGAGCACGGCCGAGGCACTTGTCTTTCCGAGAGGGAGGGTGCCGAAGAGCGTGCAGATGGGGATGAAGACCGCGGCGGGGGGAGGTAGTGGCGAGGATGGGACCACTACCTCGGCCGTGGAGCTGCATCAGAAGAATGTGGGGCAAGAGCAACAGGCGACGACCATCGAGCCGCAGAAGGATATCTTTACCTGGGGGGATGTGGTTTACGACATTGACATCAAGGGGACCGAGCGGAGGATATTGGACCACGTCTCGGGGTGGGTCAAGCCGGGGACGCTGACGGCGCTGATGGGAGCGTCGGGGGCCGGAAAGACCACACTCTTGGATGTCCTGGCGCAGAGGACTACGGTGGGCGTGGTCACGGGGGATATGTTGGTCAATGGGCGGCCGTTTGGGGCCGACTTTCAGCGCCAGACTGGTTATGTCCAGCAGCAGGGTGAGTGCTACCGCAGGCTTTTGCATTCCGCGCGAAGCCGTTCTGATGCTAACAATTCTCAGATCTCCATCTCGACACTGCCACGGTACGAGAGAGTCTTCGCTTCAGCGCCATGCTTCGTCGGCCAAAGTCGGTCAGCAAGAAGGAAAAGTTTGACTTCGTCGAGGAGGTCATCAAGATGCTCGGCATGGAGGAGTATGCCGATGCCGTCGTTGGCATCCCGGGAGAAGGCCTGAACGTGGAACAGCGCAAGCTTCTCACCATTGGTGTTGAGCTGGTGGCTAAGCCGAAGCTGTTGCTCTTTCTGGATGAACCCACGAGCGGATTGGATTCTCAGAGCGCGTGGGCCATCTGCAACTTCCTTCGCAAGCTTGCCGATGCCGGACAGGCTATCCTCTGCACGATCCATCAGCCTAACGCCATTCTGTTCCAACAGTTCGACCGGTTGCTATTCATGGCCAAGGGTGGAAAGACGGTCTACTTTGGCGACATTGGACAGAACTCGCACACACTCCTCAACTACTTTGAGGCCAATGGCGGCCGGCGCTGCGGCGACGACGAGAATCCGGCTGAGTACATGCTCGAGATCGTCGAGACGGGCGCCAACAAAAGGGGCGAGGACTGGCATTCCGTCTGGAAGTCCAGCCCCGAGTTCCAGGGTGTCAGGGCCGAAATTGGCAACATCCATCGGCAGCAGATCAGCAAAAACCCCGAGATTAGCCCCTCAGATGGGGACGCTTCGTCCGAGTTTGCCGTTTCCTTCCCGGCCCAACTGTGGGCCGTGACGGAGCGCATCTTCCAGCAATACTGGCGCATGCCAGCTTACGTACTCGCCAAGCTCATGCTCGGCATCGCCTCTGGTCTCTTCATCGGCTTCACCTTCTACCAACCCGCAACCACCCAGGCCGGCACCCGCGACATGATGTTCGCCGTGTTCATGCTCACAACCATCTTCACCACCCTTGTCCAGCAAATCCAGCCTCTCTTCGTAACCCAACGATCCCTCTACGAGGTCCGCGAGCGCCCCAGCAAGGCCTACTCCTGGAAAGCCTTCATCATCGCCAACATTGCCGTCGAAATGCCCTGGCAGATCCTCACCGGCATCCTGACCTACGCGTGCTTCTACTACCCCGTCGCAGGTGTCCAGTCATCCGAACGGCAGGGCCTCGTCCTCCTCTTCGTCATCCAGCTATTTATCTACGCCTCCTCCTTCGCGCACCTCACCATCACCGCTCTTCCAGACGCCCAGTCCGCTGCCGGGCTGGTCATCCTCTTCACCATGATGAGCACCATCTTCAGCGGCGTGCTGCAGTCGAAAACCGCGCTTCCTGGCTTTTGGACCTTTATGTACCGCGTCTCGCCATTCACGTACTGGATCGGCGGGATCGTTTCGACACTCGTCCACGAGCGTCCGATCATCTGCTACGCGGCCGAGATGCTCGTCTTCGACCCCCCGGCGGGCGCCACATGCGCGCAGTACCTGTCGCCAATTATGGAACAAGCGCAAGGGACGCTGATGAATCCCGACGCGGGCGAGGCGTGCGAGTACTGCACGGTCAAGGTGGCGGATCAGTTCCTTGCGAGCGTGGATATCTTCTGGACGGAGCGGTGGAGGAACTTTGGGCTGATGTGGGTGTACATTGTGTTTAATATTGCGGTGGCCATTGGAGCGTATTATGTGTTTAGGGTGAAGAGGAGGGATTCCAAGGGGAAGGGGAAGAAGGGAGAGGATAGGAAGGTGTAAAGTTAGATAATAGAGGTTGCGGGGGTGTCAGTCTTTTCATTTCTCATGTCTAAATTAGGGACACGACATAGGATAAAGGTTGAATTTAGACTTTCTTTTGTTTAGACACGATACCTAATTATTACCTAGGCGGGACTAGCTCATTTCTTTGTTAATGTTTTTTCTTCTCTAGAATCGCAATGGTGCTGCGTCGATGTGGACTGGGGGCATGGAGATGGGATTTGGGAGATGGCTGACTGTTAGGGCTAGGATTGCGTGTGGTCCGACAAAGTCCGCCGTCTTCAACTCCACAACCCCTGAACTCCGCATCCGCAAAGTCCGCATTCCGCAACTCCGTCGCGCAGGCTGCCACATCGACGAATCACTTCTCTGACCACGCGAAGCAATAAAATGAATTGATTTCCTCCCATTTAATGGGAATTAGTTCTCCCACAAGTCCATATCAATAAGTTGCCTCTCCGACTTGGTTTCACTGCCTTCAGATCGCCAAACCCCTTGATTCCACTCCCACCACCGCCACCATGCCATCCCCAACAAAACTCTCCATCCTCATAACCGGGTGTTCGTCCGGCGGAATGGGTGCCGCCCTCGCCATCTCCTTTCACAATGCCGGCCACCGCGTCTTCGCCACAGCGCGAAACCCGTCCAAGCTCTCCCCGCTCACCTCGCTCGGAATCGAAACCTTGCCTCTGGATATAACTTCATCTTCATCCATCGCCTCGGCCGTCACAGCCATCTCATCCTCCCTCGGCACCGCCGGCCTAAACATGCTCATCAACAACGCCGCAGGAAGCTACACCATGCCCGTCGCCGACGCTTCCCTCTCGTCCGCCCGCGCCCTCTTCGACGTGAACGTCTGGTCACAAATCGCTGTTACGCAGGCCTTCATCCCATTGCTTCTCCTCGCAACAGCCGTCCCCTCTTCTGAGAACCACCGCCCACTACCCGCCCACTCCATGATCGTCAACCACACCTCTGTCGGCTCCATGGCTGCACTGCCCTTCCAAGGAATCTACAACTCCTCTAAGGCCGCACTGGCAATGCTCACCTCCACACTCCGAATGGAGCTCGCGCCCTTTGGGATAACCGTCATCGACCTTAAGACCGCGGGCGTAAAAACCAACATGATCACCAACAACAACGTCAACTCCAACTCTGACCGCCTCCCTGAAGGTTCGATCTACGAACCTGCAAGAAAGGTGGTGGAAGAGGCGATGAGCCAGGATGGCTTGAGGGATAAGGGGATTTCGGCGGATGAATGGGCGGGGGAGGTGAGTGGGGTGTTGCTGGGGAGGGATCCCCCGGCGGAGATTTGGAAGGGGGAGGGGGCGAGGTTGGTGAGGGTTGCGGTGGGGATGCCGGGGAGGGTGTTTGAGGGGGCGGTGAAGAAGATGACGAAGATGGATGTGGTGGAGGGGATTATTAAGGAGGGGAGGAGATAGCGTTGGGGGGAAAGGGGGTGGATGTCACGCCCTGATTGATGGGGTCGCTGTGTTGGGTAACTGGCTTTGGGCGGCTAGGCAGTAATTGTAAAGAAAGGAAAGACATACTCTATTGTTAAGGTACATTTCAAGAAGCCGAGTAGTACTTAGTGAAAGTGAAAATCGATCCGTCCAGCACCCCAACAGTTTGCACCCGAAACTCTGTGCCACCTACGACTGGGCAATGGCAGTCCTGTGAGCCGCGATCATGTCAGTGAGAAGCTTGGCCCCTCGTTGCGCCGTGACATCAGCACTGGTGCCCCTGCGCTGAGCCACTGCACCTAAATACATGCCCACCGCTACGCCTGTTCTCAGGCCTAACACAAAGTTGGCTGGCCCGTCGTCACTCTCTTCGTCGTCAGACGTCTCGCTTCCACTCTCATTCATACCATCACCAAAATCATCACCCAAAGCATCGCCAGAACCACCAACCCCGTTGCCGTCATCTTCATCATCATCGTCACCCCCGTCGTTATCATCTACCTCCTCCTCCTCCTCATCGTCACACAAACCTGGACCCTCGGCACAAACTCGGTCCCTTCGGCATCCCACTCCGCCCCAGGTTCCAACCTCAGCCACCTCCCCTCCCAAAGATCATACGCAAAGTCCCCCCCCTCCGTGAGAAGTCCTCGGACAAAAATCCTCAGCATCCTCAACTTCGGGGCATGCACCAAAATATCCGACGCCGCGTCCTCCACTTCCATCCGATGACCAGGTTTGGTACCGCACGCCACAAACCTGCCTTTATTGATCGCAACCAGATTATGGTGGAAATTGCACGGGACGACCTGGCCGGCGATCTCCTTTGGCCCAGTCGCGGTGAGAGTCACGGGCGCGAGCTGCATGTTGACGACCACCTCTTCTAGATTCTGCAGCACCCCGGCGGCATGGTAGTCAAATCCCACCGGCACCTCGAACAGCCTCGCGCAAACGCGGTCGAGGCGCAGGTGGATCTTCCGGAGAGCGGGGGAGTGCAGGATCAGATCGTTGACAGCGGCGCAGAGGTGTACGCTCGTGACGCAGCCCATTCGCATGTTGGCGGGAGAGCCGGCAGCGTCGAGGACGAGCGAGGTGAGGTTGCGCAGGGAGAGGAGCGGGATGAGGGCGGCTTCCGAGAGGTAGGTCTCCGGCCCGGGGCGGGTGGTGAATGTTAGGTGTTTGAGGTGGGTGCATTTTGCGAGGGTTGAGGCGAGAGACGCAACGGCGGATTGCTGCTGGGCGATCTAGGCTTCATCATTAGGAAGTGGTTGGTCCGGAGCGTCCTCGAGCAGCGGGAGAGATGGGTTGACCGAGACGATGCTGGGTTGGCTGTGCGCGAGGACGGCGGGATTGGCGGTGAACTCGACGAGGTCGTTTGCTGTCTTGAGGCGCAGGTTGCCATCGAGCACCCGCCAAGCACATTCTAGCCAGCGTCGGGACACGGCCAGACGGGAGATGTCGTCGGCGAAGAAGTCGGGGCCCACGAAGCCGAGGATGTGGAGGAGCGTCTCGGTGGGGAGGCCAGAGAGTGATGCCATTGTTATTGTGGTGATGCCACTTCAAGGATGGCATGGAATGTTGGTGTTGGCAGTTGTCGTTTTGCGGGGAAAAGTGGGAAGCGACGGTGGTGGGGGGCGCCAGTGAGTTTTGTTCCCTGCTGGTGCGTTAGCCCTGCGTTCATCATGTGATGGTGATGGAAGCTCGCCTTTCTTTTCCGCCTCCGACAGACGACGGACATGGAACGGACGCCACATGGCCTATTTCGGCGCAAACAAAACAATCTGACCCAACCAATCGCGGATCACCCCAAGTACCTGAAAGCGGTTTGCATCGGGACCGCCCAGCGACCATTGCAGCGTGGCGAGCATGGCGTCACACATGACACGGTGGCGTCCCCGCCATCTCGAGCGTTTGCGAGGAGGACCGTTTCCCCAAAAATACCAGCTAACAACATGAAGACCGAGGGAAAAGGCGAAAAACGAAAGAGTCAAAGAAATGAATGCGTTGACCAGGAGAGAAGAGGGAGGTGGGTTAGCATCAAAGTGCCCGCTATTAATTACACCTTGTGCCTTATCGACGCGCAGGCAGGCCCTAAACCAAGCTCGGCAGGGATCGCAGAGGTTTTGGTGTCGAGGAGAGATATCACTTTTTCCATCGCAATCCCGATGAAGTTAACGAGACAATGAATTTGTGGACTGTCAAGCGGATGGCGGTAAGTATCATCCCGTGAAAGAGTCTGGTCACAACTGCAGCGATGCCTAGCCACTCTGTCAGGAGACGGAACCCCATTCCCTACCCCTACCCGAGCAAGTCCTCAACCCCCAACCTCCATCAGCAACACAACAGGCCGAATGGCGCAATGGTCGCGCGTTACTTTCCGGTTCATCACTGATGGTAAAGGTTCTGGGTTCGAGCCCCAGTTTGGTCGATTATTTTTGCCTTTGCTTCCATAAAACCTCGCATGGTGAATCCACTTATATTTTTGACGTTTACGAGAGCTGGACCAATTCTTGGCGTCGGTTGGTATCTTGAGAAACGGGCACGAAATCCCCTGTAGAACGGGACTAGTAGGTTGGATAAACAGGCGGAGCGCAAGTTACTGTTCTCACAAATTTTAGAATACCCCCCTCTCCCAGTTCATCTAAAGTTACGGTGCATATCTGAATTGAATTGCAAGAGCTTTCAGTTACTCAGCATCTTTCCTTGAAACTTGTGGCGAGTTAATGGAATTCACCGCCTGATACAGGGTATCAGTGGGCGGAATGGTTTTGGCTAGCGTGGCTACCCTTCCAGTCCCGTCACGATTCATTTTTAACATGTCAATGCAATCCATCACAGAAATATCTGTCGTCAGAATCGCGTCCCCAATCCTCTATTATCTTACAATGCGTTGATTCTTTGTACGACGTAATAGCCGCGTTGTTATGCGGGTACATCGATTGTCTGGACTCGAGTACTCTCCACCCTCTTTTGTTCAGGCACTCGCTATTGTCTCTGACAACAGACTTGTGTGGGTAGGATCATTGTATTTCTTGGTGATGGGCAACACACCAATCGACCGAACAGTGTTGGTCAAGTTTATGAGGCAAATACTGGATCATTTCATATAAAAGACCACTAACTAGAATGCGGATCATACTAAACTCCCACAGACATCGTCCCCCAGTCACTCTCAGCAGGCAACCTAGTCACCCTTAGTGTACGAACTCAGAGCTTCCTCGCTATCATTAGCTACGTTCACTAGTTAAATAACTGTCCCATCTTGTACAAACTTACAATCTGTGGCATCCTATCATAAATAAACAACCTAGCTAGCAAAATGTAGTCTACCATCGCCGCCCTCACCCTTCTCTTCGCCACCGCCTTCCGGCTGTCCCCTATCCTTCCACGGGGGGGCGCCAACTCTGGGGTTTTCACAACCACCAATACGAAGTCGGCAACTGCTGTCACAACAATGCTGTCTGCAACAGCGGGAACAACGCGGCAACGATCTCAGTTTCTGCCACGGTGGCAGAGGGGCAGATGGCATCACGTCAACGTATGCAAAATACTCACTCGCCACCTGAGTGCTACTGCTGTCACCTGGTTCATTGCCCGGCTAGCACAGACAAGACCTTAGCACAGAGGGCGGATTTAGCATCTTACAAGGGGTGACTGGGTGGAAGGATAGTATAGTGGGTCTTGGTCGAGGAAATACGGCGGAGAAAGCATAATCTGCCCTGAACAAAGGCTACAACGAATCGGTACTCCCGTTCTTGGACCTATTCGTAATCCGTTATATAAAATGAGCCAAAGTTGCAGTAACCATAGGAACGGTCCCTAACTGCTACGAGATACTAATGTACATGATCGAAAACGGGTAGGTAAGTCAGAGATAAACTGAAATCTAAGTAGCTAGGTAAACTATAGGTATAAACCGCCAAAAGATGTGCTGTAAACTTCTCGCTGGGTCTTTCCGCCCTTATTTATCCTACGTTGTTCAATCCACGTAACAGTTCTCCCTTAACATACAAATTTCAAGGTGTCGAACTGAGGCGCTAGGCGCGCAGGCGCCCTGCCGCTCCTATACTTAGCTGGAGCGCAGGGGCCTTAGATCATACGCTCTCCCCACACACAGGGAGCTTCCGTATATATATATAACTGGGGGGTGCTTCGCACTCCCCTTTTCTACCTAATCAAGTCACTTTATAACTGTACTTCCACTGCTCGCAAGCCCTTCGTTCCTCAGTCAAACGTTCCACAAAAGGGTTAGCAGATTCACATCAGCCAGGGTTGGGTACCTTGCAATTAACCCTAGTCTTAGCCTTCAGTTGAAATTGTGCCCGACGCTCACGGGCCTACTGCTCCAACAACCTCAACAGCCCCCAACTCGGCAACATCTTCTGGTATGGAGCTCTCCTGTAGCGTAGTAAGCAAAGAAAACCTCCCAGCATGCAACGAAACAATGTGATCGAAGAAGCGCATTACGTCTTGCGTCGACGAGTTCAAGTAGTCATGCAATAGATCAGGTCTGTGGTTTTCCAACAACACCCGCAATGTCTCCCTTGCCTTTGACTCCATGTCGGCCCCCTCCAACGTGTTACCCAGGGCAATCATCACTTGCGACAGCGCAAAAGTGGCTCTGGTCAGATTTACCGTTGGCCACTTCGCGCTTTGTGCAGATGCTGCCACATGCTGAAGATTCGCCCTGCGTGTAATCCAATATGTCAGCTCACTTTACCACCGATGTATGGGACAGGAAGATGATCTTTGATAGCATTTCTCACCTTGCATCCAACAATCTGTTTGTTTTCCAGTCGATAAACCCAACCGCGTAATAACTATTCAGGGTGTGTTCGTGATGTTCGCCGAAGACTTGGTCTTTGCGCGACCGCATTACCTTTTGGTGGATCTGGAGAGACTCTTCTATCCTTCCGCTAGTGTATAGGACGCAACCAAGGTGGAAGAGATGAAGTTGGTAGGCGGCTGACGACTCCCGGTAGACATCCAAGGCAAGTTCCGTTGCGCGTCTCATGTTCGTCACGGCATCTTGGCACTGGTCCTTTGCCAAGAGCACGTACGAAATGTTTTTGAAAGCTTCCGCAAACTCGGCTTTGAACTTGTCTTCCGTCCCACAGGCCCTCTTAAGGGCCAATGCTTCCCGCAGTGGTGATTCAGCTTCCCAGTAGCTGGAGTCATGGAGAAGTCCGCAGGCGAAGTCATTGAAACCGTTGGCGAGGAGAAATCTGTCACCATTGCTGACCATGTCGCGGGGGATCATGGCGAAATGCTGTTTCCGAAGTTCCAATACTTGCCCAAAGTACTCCCGCCCTTCGCTCCGCCCGGTGATTCCACCTCCACATAATAAACATGCCATGAGGCAGAGTGTTTTGGCATATTCCTTGTCGTCGCGCGTGTCGTGGGAGGGGCTTATGGATTCGAAAACCGCTTTCGCGGTCTGGAGCATCGCGAGGCCGTCATCCCTCCGCTCTTGTTCCCAGAGGTAATTTCCTGCATCACAAAGCATGCTTACAAACTCCTCTGAGCCCTTGAGTGGTGGATTTGCATCGGAAAAGACCTTCCAGAGGGACCAAATGTGGGGCATATACTTTTCATATTCGATCCAGTCGTGGTTGACTGGATTCATCCACAAGTTCTGCCGGGGAAAGACCTTCCGTATCATGTCTTGGGCCTGGGCGAAAATCTTGCGGAATCTGGCATCGTCCTTACGAAGCTCGTGCAAGATATAATTGTGTACCGAGCGGTGGACTCGGAGGACCTTTTGATGTTGTACTGTTTCCGAGTCGATGAGGTAACGGGATCGGAGGTGTCGCTTCGCTCCGATGTATCTTGGCCTAGAGCGACGAGTCAATTTAATCTTTTGTGTTCGCGGATGTAAGAAGGGAGCTGTCGGCCTACTTTTTCCAAGCAGAGAGGTGGCCGCCAAGCAACATTGGCTCTGGAATTGAATCAGGGCTGAGAAGTGACAGCATGTCGATGAAATCTCTCGAGTCGCTGGGCATGTTGTTGATAGCCATGGAAAATACGGTGAGCATGCTCTTGGAGTATTGAGACATAGATATCCCTTCGCCGCTTGCCCAGACCTCGAAGCTGTCCTGTTTTGCAAGAAACTCGTCCACAAAGTCCGAGAGCTCGCAGTCATCATCCACACCTTGCATAAAACCAACGATAAGAGCCAATGCAAGGGGAAGTCCAGACACAGACATAGACACTTGTTTTGCCACCTCGCGGTCTTTTTCTTCCTTGTTGAGGCCGTTCAGGAGGAAGGTGGCACCCTGATCAGGTGACATACCCTGGAGGTGAAGTTGTGATATAATAGCTGACGAGTCGTTTGCGATTGCTCGATTCTGAGTTGTGAAGATAGCTTGTCCGCCTACTGCGGAGAGGCCCCAGTACTTCCGCAACGTTGATGATGTCTCGATGTTGTCAAAGATCAGAAGCCAACGCTTATCTGTGTGGGTATTTAATGGTCAGCAACCTCTAAATCTGATTAAAAACTCTTTTTGGAAACTCATTCGCCCGACATACCTGTCCCGTTGAGCCAATCGCGAACGTATTCAGCGCACCGGTTTTGATCGGCGAGATTGTCTGTAAGCCCCAGCTTCCGCGCAATATCGGCATAGTCCTTCGCCAACTCGAACTCGGTCTCGGCACTCAGCCAGAACACTGCGTCGTAATTCTCCCGAAAACGATGCGCGTACTCAATGGCGAGTTGTGTCTTTCCAAGACCACCCAAACCATGGATGACGCATGAGGTTGGCCCTCGCCCCGGCTTTTTCTCGAGTTCGCCTCGCAAGGTTTGGAGCTCTTGTTCACGGGCGGTAAAACGAGGATTGGTGGAGTATGGGACTCTGAAGATAGGGAACTCTACTTCCGGGGCCCGTTGGGTGTTGGGTAGCGAGGATCGTTGAATGTTGGAAACAATATGAGCGATCGAGTTTTGCACTTGTGCCCCGTTGAGGAAGGTCTGTCGCATAAATTCTTCATTTTGACTTTGTAAGGTGCTTATCAACTTCGTGAACTCGGCTTGGAATTTTGCCCGCCTGGTACTAGGAATAAAGATTGATGTAGCTGGGAAGGAAGATATTAGTATCATATTCGGCGGATGTGAGCAGGGAACTTCTCGTCGCAAGGACCCGTTATGAGATCGGGGATCAACTATTCAACACACCTTGGCTTCGGTGGGTGAGATATTGGACTGCCGTGACGCAGAATTTGACATATGTATCATATACCTGGGCCAAGAGCGACTGCAGTCTCTCACTCGAAGGGTATTGGTCCATAAACTCCTCGAACTGCGGAAGTGTTCGTGAAAACTGTCCCAGGAGGTCCAATATCGTCTCCGATGTCTCGGTGGCAGTGATGGCCATCTGGTCACAACCGAAACGTGAGCACAACGAACGCGCAACGCCCTTCTGTTAGCCGGAGAGACATACCTCGATGGGGAGTTGGAGCAGGCCCCAGACTAACATGGCCGGATTGACACCCATGGCACCCATCCCCTGGGTGATGTTCGTGATTGCCGACTCGAATTGTTTCAAGGTGAGTAAAAAAGAGTCGAGGAAACCGACTGCCTTCATGCTCCGGGTTTCGTTATGCTTCTTGACCAGCTCCTTGATCATTTGATGACAAGAGGAGTAAGTAGCCGAGGATAGCACACTGCGAAGGCGCCTCAACGCCGGCTCGGGAAGAGTGGCAATGTTGTCTTCGACGATTTTATCCCACGGGCGTGAGACTGATACCTTGTCCCAGGATGGAGCCCTGGCCAAGGACGAAGATGTTGCCATCCCGATTGTTGCTCTGATCGAGGGTTACTTCGAGGTACCAAGGGATTGTTGGGCTCAGATGAAAGCAAACTCGGACTGAAATGGGTTGCTGGGGCAGGGGGGGGGGGGGGGTAAAAGGGGGCCTGCCGGCCAAAGCCAGTCCAGCGTTCCC
>Ga0247760_1001348_pt1 | contig 23086 bp, 6 predicted proteins | sample UWRJL171409R4_FD_179936 | JGI IMG/M metagenome (GOLD analysis project Ga0247760, IMG submission 179936) | Plant litter microbial communities from Arlington Agricultural Research Station in Wisconsin, United States - UWRJ-L171-409R-4 | ecosystem: Environmental > Terrestrial > Plant litter >... | reverse complement strand
GATCGGTATAACTGAAAGATTTCGCTTCAGGGGGTTTTAGCGGACATTATAGTGGGGTAGCGAAAGTGGCCTGTGCACACAGACTTTTTGAGGGTCACTGTAGTCAAACCGCCAAAGGTAAAAAAGCCAACCTCACAAGGCAAATCTCCGACCTCAGTATATCAAAGCATCAGTCACAAATGGCACAACTTGGCTGAAGACTTTTCTCTGTTGTCGGTTTGCGCCGGACTTCCGCGGGGCTTGTTGCAGACGGGCCGAGGTGAAATTGTGAAATTGGCAAGGAGTTCGTCAAAAGATGACGGCAGCGTCGCAGGGCAGCCCTTGTGGCGGTCAACCTGGCGTGTTTCCCACGTTTTTCGGACTCGAAATGAGGTTAGGCGTGGCGATATCAAAAGTTCTGCCAGAAAAGTCCGCCCACATGCGAGATATACGCGCTCCAAGTGAACAAGTGAGGCGGATCAGCGCGACTGACAGCCCATCGACGACTGTCCCGGCCAGGGCCGAAGATTTTTCCAGCCCGTCACCTTCGAGTACGTTGACTCTGCTCTGTAACCAGGGTTAGCGTCGGGTAGCAGACGCGCGTGTGGGGTGACGACCTCGGTATCTCTCAGGTTTGCGATGCCTGACGTTGGGGGCGTCGTGGTTGGCTTTGCGGATCGTTCCGCAATTCTTGGCTGCGAGCACGACATCGGAGAATTGTATCGACTTGGTCGTCCGCCACCAAAGCCTAAGCATTTGCTTACCGTTGCCAAGGGCCGCCAAGGGTACATCACCTGTCCACCTGCCTGATCTGGGTCGACAATGCGCAAAGGATGAGCATCGGTTGGCCCATGACAGCTGCCCCATACACAGCTTCCTTCAGCATTCGAGCTTTTGGTCTGCGGCAGGCCTGGCAGGTGCAGTGGGAAGCTCTTGCACCTACCTGCCTAGCGCCATCAACACCACCCTGTTGCTGGAGCTGCTCCCGATGTGCACCGCGCATGCACCACCGAGAGTCGCACCGCGCCCGGTAGTGGCCAGTGACACACCACCTTCCCGCCGCGACCCCGCCCGAACGGGATACCGATCCTCCTGCAGGTCTCGCAGCTCATCCTGCGGTCGATGCATGGCCCGAGGGCATTTCCATTGCGTAAAAGAAGCAGCCCAGGGCAGCCTCCAGGAGCTCGGTCAGCCCGAAACATCACGTCGGGAAGATGGGGGTCGCGGCGGGAGCGCGTTGGAGATCACGAGCATCGCGCCCCGGCCTGCGACCCATCTGCGGCTCAACCTTGATGGTGCCACCGCAGTGTCGCAGCGGAAGCGCGGCATGTAATTGGAACCGAGTAGGTCCCCTAAGATTTGCCATGGATGACGCCAACTGCTAATGCCGTCAGATCAAACCTTGGTCCCAGCAGTCCTATCCAACTTAAAAAGAGGGGGCCCATCCTACACTACGAAAGTGGTCGCCCGTCTGTACCACTTTTAATATCCGGGATCCCAGCATTTTGTCTCGTTTCTGCGCAGGCAACGATCGTGACTGAACCGCCAGTATGGGCTCCTCGGACAAGGAAGTCAGCGATGACGTGCCCGTCCACAAGACCGCGGTACCGACTTACGGAAACCACACCACCGGCAGTGAGGATGCGGTCGGTGAGGTACAGGACGAGAACACGTATGCCTACGATGACTCGCGCAAGCTGGGCATCACCGGCGCCGTTTTCCTCATCCTCAACAAGATGATCGGAACCGGTATCTTCTCGACACCATCGGGTATTTTTGCCGCCACAGGGAGTGTGGGCATCAGCTTGTTTCTGTGGGTTATCGGTAAGGTCAAGCCCTATTCTAGTGGCACCGCCACGAACCTTTCTCACACGTGTGCGCGCAGGTGGTATCTTGACCTTTTGCGGCCTCAGCGTCTGGCTTGAATATGGCCTCGCGATCCCTCGCTCCGGAGGCGAGAAGAACTACCTGGAGCATGTCTACCGCCACCCCAAGTACCTGGCCACATGTGTGCTCGCATCGCAGATGATTCTGCTTGGGTTTTCGTCAGGCAACGCGCTGGCTTTCGGCCGCTACATCCTCTACGCCGCCGGAAACGAGCTCAAGGATACCTACAAGGGCCGCGCCATCGGTGTTGCCTGCGTGACGTTCGCCGTGGTGCTGCACGCCGTCGCGCCCAAGTGGGGTGTACGCCTTTTCAACGTCCTCGGCGTCTTCAAGGTCATTGTCCTGCTCTTCATCGTCTTCGCCGGGTTTGCCGCCCTTGCGGGACACCGCCTCGTGGAAAACCCGCACAACTTTGACAATGCCTTCGACATCACTTCAGGCGACGGCTATGGCGGCGGCGGTGCGTATCAGTACTCGAACGCGCTGCTCAACATTGTCTACAGCTACAAGGGCTGGGAGAACGCGAACTACGTCCTGGGCGAGATCAAGGACCCCCGCCGCACCCTAACCATTGCTGCCCCTCTGGCTGTCGGGGGCGTGACAATCCTCTATGTTTTGGCAAATGTCGCTTACTTCGCTGCCATTCCGAAGGCCGAGCTCGCTAACTCGGACGTCATTGTCGCCGGTCTGTTCTTCAAGAACGTGTTTGGTGATAGCGCCGCTGCCCGCAGCTTGCCTGTGTTTGTTGCGCTGAGCAACTTGGGAAATGTGCTGGCAGTCAGCTTTGCGCACGCCCGTCTCAACCAGGAGCTGGGCAAGGAGGGTCTCCTCCCGCTCAGTAGAGTCTGGGGCTCCAACAAGCCGTTCAACTCGCCCGCTGCTGCTGTAAGCTGGACCCCTGCTCCCTTCACCGTACATAATTCTCTAACGCAGATTGCAGCTCTTCCTCCACTGGATCGTAACCATTATTGTCCTTCTCGCTCCTCCTCCCGGCCCAGCCTACAATTTCATCGTTAATCTGTAAGTCATAGCCTTTTACTTCCACCCCCACAGGGACATAGACTAACCACCCGCAGCTACACCTATCCCGGCGCTTGGATCAACTCCTTCGTCGCCGCCGGCCTCATCTACCTGCACTACAAGAAATCCGAAAACTGGACCTCCGGCTGGTACACCTACTTACCTGTCATCGTGCTTTTCCTACTCAGCAACCTGTTCCTCGTCATCGTGCCGTTCATCCCGCCGGATGGCGACTGGAACGCCGACGGTTACCCGTACTATGTCTTCCCTGTCGTGGGTGTCGCGGTGCTGCTGCTGGGCGCGGTGTATTGGACCCTGTGGACCAAGGTGTGGCCTGCGGTGAAGGGGCATAAGATTGTGAGCGAGAGGATTGTCGACGAGGAAGGTGTGGAGGTTATTCGGTATCGGAAGATCAAGACTAGGGTTGATTAGGGCTGGGAGGGCTGAGAGGAAGAGGAGGAGACAAGGAGTTGGATACAGGAGATGGAAGGATGCTATATACCCTCGACATGATTTGGTAGTTGCTAATTGAATATTGGTTGTAATTTTGAATGGCGGAGTCTCGAACTCACAATTCTTATCCCCTGCTAATAACCTCTGGGATGGTATGTTTTCAAATCTTGGCCTTGATCATATTAAACTCGGGGCTGGAAGTTTATGGCTCATGGTGGCCTTGTTTGGACGAGTGAGAACTCGTTAGTGAATATCCGGTGCAGCCTGGCTGTTGGCACTCAAGGGGTTTATTGCAAACCCGCCGTCTGACGGCTAGCTCCTTCGTAGTACCCTAACAAGCAGTACGAATATGGAGCTCAGAGAGCTTTGAATCTTCCGGGGTGACCAAAACGCCGGCAGGAAATCAACTCGCTTCGTTTCCGAATTCTCTTGGCACTATTTTGGGGTCAAGAAAGTGAGTGTGAGGGGCCGAGTAAGGTGGATACCGTTACTTGGTGACTGAATCGATTATGGTTTCTATGAAGAAGAAGATCAAGAGTAGATACAGGAGCTGCGCAGAGCGCAGCTATATAGGCAGAGACCCGCCTCCATGGGAGCGGTGGTCTGGGCTCTCAGCCCAGACCCACTTTAGGGCCTTAGCCCCGTAACATCACCCCCCTATTAGAGCCCCACTAGGCCCGTGCTCTCGCGCGCGTGCGCGTAGGCGCGCGTAATCTACCAGTAGATAGTAATTTCTTCGCGTAATTACCTTTATTGTTTTTCTTCTTCTTTTCTTCTTCTTTAGCCGTTACCTAACGTAAGTAATCCCTCCCGTTCTTAAAGATTCTATGTAACGTTCCTTACCGATTAAACCGCTTACTAACAAGTGGAGTTACTAGTTAATTATTAAAAAGTATAGACTCTGCTACTGTAACTCTAATCACTCCTACTCGTTACGTTACCACTTCACCTACTGGCTCTGTACGCTCCTTAAAACGCACTTAAGGACTTGCCCCCTTACCCCTCCTTCCTATTACTATAAGTGTAAACTTATTAGTTTCAGTTATTACTTTTATAAATAGGTATTTTAGTAAACTAATAGTTATTATACTAATTATTATAATATAGGAAGACGTTTTTACTAATACGTTATTTACCCTACTATTACCTCCCTTTACCTCTCTTAAAGAGGAGGTTATCCTCTTTAAAGTAGAGCTCTCCCCTCCCTTATCCCTTTTACTATATACTAACTTTTTAAAATTAAGTAATAAGTCTATAGCTGTAAAGACCTTTTATCACTCTTACACGTTAGGTGCTCCTATTTAAGTGTATTTACACTTTACTATTAAATATCCTGTAAGTATTATCCTTACTTTTTAAAGGATAGAGTTTAATTAACTATTATTATATAACCCTTTAATATAAACCTAGTGCTTTATACCCGTTATATAAGATTAGACTTCCCCTGTAAAGTCCATTCTAAACTTAAAAGTAACGTGTATTTCTGTTATATTACAGATTAGCGCTTTTATAAAGGCGTTACCTTAAAGGTGCTATTACGTTACTATATTACTTAAATCGTAACTAACTACTTTAAGGAAAGTGCCCCTTAAGTTAACTTTATTACTGTTATAGTAATAATAAACAGGCTTTACTAGCTTACTAAACATTAAATGTACCTTATCCTGTAAGTCCCCTTTTATAAAAGTAGTTTTTTAAACGTAACTAACTCTTATATACATTATAAGCTCTCCAGACTTAGTTTTCTCTAAAGAGCTGTTAATAGTTATACCATTACTGTTATTATCCCCCACTCCCTTAGCCCTGCCTGCTTCCACAGTCCCTACTCCCACTCTTATTAGTGTAAAGGCCTTTGCTGCTGTTTTAATAAGGCTTTTAAGCCTTAAGGAGGCTTATAACGCTTTAATGTAAGGAGGAATTTAATAATGTTTTTTACTTTTTTATTTTATTAATAGTTTATTAACTGTTTACCTTATTAAAAGGGCTCTTTACTCCCCTGTAAGCGCATTATTATAAGCGCCCTTTAAGGCTGAAATTAATTTAGCTACAGCTTTACCACTTTTTAGCTGTTTTTACACCTTCTTCTCCTAACCTGTAAATCGTTCCCTTAACTTATCCTCTGTTACTATAAAGCTGTAAAGTTCCTTATACTCTTATAAGGTAACAGTACCTTTAATATTAGCTATAAGCTCTTATATAAGCATAATGTATCCAGTTTATTTAATAAGGGTTTTACACTGTAAGCTTTATCCTGTCTTATAAGTTCTTATATAATGGATTTCGTTAATATTATACATATTTAGTGTAACTGTTAATAGTTAAAGGTCTGTTTATATCTAGCTAGGGAGGGGGTCTCCTTTAGCCTTGTAAAGGAGGTTTATATAAAAATAAGGGTAAATCCCTTATAGTATATCTTAAAGTTCCATTACATAAAAGCCCTTTACTGTTAAAACGGTAAACTTTACATAAAGCCAGTTAAGCTTCTTCTTCAGCTTTATAAAGGTGTAATTACGTAGGTTAAGCTACACCTTATCCCTTACTGTAAACTATTAAGCAGGTATATGTTTTTAATTAACGTACCGCTCTTAATTAAACACAGTAGCAGTTATAGCAGCTTTATATAGCTTTATAATATCTTTTATACGTTTAATATAGTTCTTAACTAGCGTTTTAAGGGCATTAAGGCGGTACTCTTCCATATACACATCGCTAGCGATTAGTATTAAGGAAGCTAGTTTATAACTGTACGTTATTAAAAAGGGGGATATATTAATAAAGCTGTTTATCTTACAGTTAATAGCTAACTAAGTAATAACGCTATATATATCCCAGTTATCTTAATTCAGAGTAATATAAGCTCTTAAGTAAGTTTAAACCTTTTAATTTATCTATTCTAAGCCTCTGTCCGTTTAGGGGTAGTAAGCTGTACTTAACTGTTATTTAATATTTAACAGCTTACATATATGCACCTAGAATTTATTAGTCCAGTTTAACCCTTAATCGTTAATAATACGTTTAGGCTAGTTATAATAATATACTTAACAGAAAAGAAAATAGGTTACACACTCCTTTACGTTTATAAAAACAGTAGGTTCTAAAACGATATACTTACTAAAGCGGTCCTTAATAACCTATAAGTTCCAGTAGCTGTTAGTTAAGGGGAGGTTAGTGATAAAGTCCATTTAGATATCTGTAAAAAAACACTCTAATACTGGAAGTGGTTTTAAGAGGCCTTTTTTATATTCTCTTTAAATTTTATTACAGCTACACACGTTATAATTATAAAGGAAGCGGCATATATAATAGTAAAGTAAGGGCTAGGAAAACTGCTTATTAACTGCTATTAAGGTGCCTTCTCTCCTAGGGTGGCTTATTACGTTAAAGTTATAAACTACCTATATAAGCTAAGTTTTAAGTATGTTCCACTTTAATAATTATAAAGGGAGTTCTTATTCTGCTTATTTAAAGGCTACCAGCACTCCAGGGACCTAGATCTAGTCCCTGTAAGTTAAGTGCCTTATTTTATCAATCTTACAGTTTAAAATTTAAACTTTAAAGACTACTTTACTGTTTAAAGTGTAGTCCCCTTTCTTTACTATGTAATATACATCTCTATAAAAGGTATCTGTTTCCACCACTTTATTTTAAAGTAACTGTAATTCTTCGTCTTTAAACACCTTAGTATAGGGAATTAGTTCTTCTACTATCTTAATTACAGAGATCTATACGTAGTTTTAAAGGGCACTCTTAAGAATAAGCTATATATCTTATACCTCCCAGTCTTCTATAGTTACTCTATCTTAATCCCTATGGGAGAGAGTGTCTAATATTATTACTTCTTTACCAGAGTAATATTTTAATTTAAAATTAAAGCAAGAGAGGTATTTAACTTAATAAACTTACCATTCTAAAAGGTTCTTTTATATAATAAAATATTCTAAGTTATAATAGTTTATAAGTATAATAAAGCCTTTATAACTACAGAGTTCTACTAACTATTACTTTAAATAATAAACTAGTGCAATGATACAACAGGGAAGAAACCACAAGGAGAACCACAACCACAAAACGGTGCTGTCAGCCTGAAAAGCCAACTCCCAGGCCACTGGTCCTCCGATCAGAGGGACACAAATGCAACTAACGTAGAAAAACAGATACATACCTAATATAGAACAAAACCTAATATATAACGGTGCCTAGCATAAAACAGAGCCTAATATAGAACAATAAAAGAAACGTAACCGTAAATCAGGTTATCTTCCTTCAATTAAAGGGCCAGAATGTCACTGGGCTTTTAATGGGAGGTCTTCGTAATGAAAATCGTCGGAATAATAATTGTTAAAAGAAGCGCAGTTTAAAGAACCGCATAGCATAACCCCTTTTTAACAGTAGCACACGCTAAAGAACGTATTACTATATATATAAACAGTTATAATAATATTACATACAGAGCTTAAAAAGAACGACAGGGTCGGCCTAAATAAACACCTTAAGTCACACTTCCCCTTAAAACTAGCCGTTAGTCCCACTTATATAACAGTCTTAAATATAAACTAACTCTCTTAAGACTTCTAATTATAAGAATAGCGTAACAGTCTATAATAACTAATCCTCCTTATTACTTACCTAATCCTTTAATACCTCCTATCCTTCTTATAACCTATCCCATCTATTAAAGTCCAACTAATACGTAGGAGGTAAAAACAGCTTTAAGGTCTAAGGGAAATAAAGTCCCGTTCACTCTTTAAGTTTAAGAACCTCCTCCTATTACTTAAACTGTCCAGTCTAACAGCTAAGCTGGTAATAAGCACGTTAAAGCCTAATTAAAGGTGTATTAATAACAGCTTTAACAGGTTCTTTTACAGACTTCTTTATAAGCTTAAAAGCAGATTTAATTTCCTTCTTAATAGGTTTAAACTTTAAAACCTTCACGCTTAACTTAACTATTTTAACCTTTAAGTCTATAATAAGTTAAGGGACTAAAGCACCCTTAGAAGTAGCTTTTAAAACCTGTTAATCTTTACTAACAGATAAAACATTTAAGTTTAAAACTCTTTAATTAAAATACTTCTTTAAATTAAGGAGTTAATATATTATAACTAAATTTATAAGACTTCTTAAAACCTTATTAATTATTCCCTTAATACAAGCTGTTTATTTAAGCTTACTTAAGACTGTAAACTTAAAGGAGCTAACTCCCTTCCCTTTAGTTAAAAAAGCCGTATACTTTACCATATAATCACTATAGTTATAATAAGTAATAAACCCCTTATCTTTTAAACTTAACTTCTTCTTCTTATAAAGTGTAACATTTAAGGTTATCTAAAAAGCGTTTAAAATAACTTTTACCTAATATTAAGGTATATTTAAGGTAATATTCTTTTTATTTAACCCTTTTTTTAATTAAAAGAAAAAGTATATTAAAGACGTAAAGGTATTAATCTAAGGGACGTTATAACTAACTATTATTAACTCTTATAAGATTATTCTCACTACCTTTACAGCTATAAGGCTACACTTTAACCTATACACCTATTATAACACCTACACCCATTTAATATTAATGTTATTAAGTGTTATAATTAACAGTAATAACATTATAATCTAAGGTACCACTTTACTATAAAGGCACTAAAGAGTAATTTACTTTTATTACTTAAAAGTCTTCCCTTACTTAAGAGAATTAATACCGTAAAAAATCCTAAGGTAATTATCGTACACAGCTATTACCTAATACTTATTATTTTCGTTTACAGGGAGGTATTAAAACCGTTAAAACGCCATCCGCTCTTACTTTTTATAGTTATAAATAAGGTTATAAAATTAAGTAAAGACACCCTTAAAAGTAATCCAGACTTTATCTTCTAATCCTTAAAGAGCATAAGCGATAAGGGTGCCTACCTTAAAGTTATTTAGCTAGATTTCACAGCTAACTTTAATATAAGTGTTATAAAGCTATAAGGCATAAGTAAGCCACCTTTCTCTAAAGACTGTCTTACTGTAAACGTAAGTATTCTTAAGAAAGTGAATCTAGTATATCTTATCCTTAACCTTAAATCTAATTAGATTATAAAACATTAGCTAGTTATAAACTGCTATTTTAAGGTAATTAATAAGTTAATTTTAAAGTAATAAGATTTAATTCTTTAAAATAATTATAAGTGTTAATAACTACCTGTTAAAAAGCTTAACATAGTATTAATAGTGTAATTAAAAGATTAAGGTAAAGAAGGAATAAGTCTAATTATTAATAATAAACATAATTAAACTTTTAAACTTTAAGCTTTTAATAAGGTTATAATTAAAGAAGGGGGAGTAGACTTCTAAAAGGTTTAGGAAATTTCTTAAGGGAGGGAAGAGCTTTAATTAAGTATTAAGAGTAAGGATTCACTTAGTAACACATTACTTAGTAGGAGTGGCAGGAGTTATAGTATATACCTTAATAAGGGTTTATAAAGCGGGCAAAGCTATTTTAAGTAGTAAAAAGCACCGTTTTACCTTAAAAAGAATATAAATCTTATAATAGTTTTATTTAATTAAAGGAAAGGAATAATAAGAAGGAGGTAAAGTGTATATAGTGTTAGGTTATAAGAGTAGTTAAAAGAGTGTGTAGTTTAGTAGAAGTTTAAGGTTTAAAGTTAGAAGTAGTTAAAGAGGTTAAAATAACTTTTTAAACTGGCTTATTTTAACTAGCTAGCCAAAAAGGTAAACGCTCTCTTTCTATCTAATTAAAGGAAGGAGTAAGTGTTTACATTTAATAATAACTGTGGAAATAAAACTTAACTTACTTTTAGAACTTCCTCCTCTTTTTAACACTACTTTTCTTCTTATAACCTTTAACTTTTTTACTACTTACCACTATAATAATAGCTTTAAACTTTTCATCTCTACTCTCTTTTATCTCTAATCGGAAGATACCTAAACGTCTAATGTTAGTGTGTAAGACACCAGAACATAATTTAACACTAATATAGTTTACACCCTTTAAACCTGTAAACCTCACTTTTATCCTAAAGTTAAAAGGTATAATAGTGCCCTCTTAATTTATTTAAGTTCTTAACTTTAGATCTCTACTTTAAGATATTAAGATAATCCCTAATAACGCACTGTAATAAATTCAGATAAGCTTTAACCACTTTTTCACTATATTATCGTACCTTAAAATCTTTAAAGTAAAAGGGGCTTTCTTAGATATATATATAGCTTAATTAGTTCCTAACAGTAAAGATGGAGTTAAAAAACTCTTTACTTACCTTAACCTTTATAAGGCTTAACTTAAGCTTTTTAACGGAACTTATCTCCCTTTACTTAACATAATGTATATTAAGGTATATAACAGCAGCTCACTTAACTATTAACTTTACTAAGTTACTAATTATTTTAAGCATGTAAAAGGCTTATTTATTTAAGTATTTAAAAGGTTATAAATATCCCTTTTTACTTAATTAAATATATATAAGTTAACTAAGTCTTTTTAATAAGAACTTTAACCCTTACTTTAAGTGTAAGGAATCCTTTTACCGTTTATTCTGTAAGATTAATAATTAGAAGGTTTAGTTAATATAACCTTTTTTTAAGTGTTTATTATACTTAGACATTAATAATAATTCTCGTATTAAGTAATATAGGAACTGCCAGTTTAATAACTGTATTTACAGTTATAAAAACTAAAATCTTCCTTTAAAAGTGAAGTTATAAAGGGTAACTCTACTATTAAGAAACTCTCTGTTAAACTTTATAACTATACTGTTAAAGGATAAGTTAAAGTTTAACTTAAGTAAGGTTTAGGAGTAATAAGAGGCTTTTAAAAAGGGGAAGAAGTAAGGGAAGAAGTAGAAATAAAATCTTATATAAGAAGATAAAGGTAAGGGATATATATATTTTGTAAAATAAAAATAAACTTATTACCTTTTTCCTTTATATTACTTTAAGGTATAATAAAAGTGATAACATATTAAGACATACACCTAAATTATTAAAGGGAAGAAATAAAATAAGAGAAGAAAAAAAAAGAAACTAGAGAGTTAAGCTCCTTTTAATTAAAATACTTATACTGTTTTAAAAGAACTGTAAGTTATTAAGGTTATATAATAATACTTCCCCTTAAATATTACTATAAGGTTTAAAAGTAATATATAAATAACCTTAAAATATAAAATTAACAGTAAGAAGGTAGAAGACATTTAAGAAAGGAAACCTATATTACTCCTCTAATCTTAAAAGCTAAAAGGCTTCCTTTATAGAATTTTAACTTTAAACTTACTTAACTTAAAGATTTAAATTTACTTCCCCTTATTAATTAAAAGTGGGATACTATTTTACCTAATAACTTCTTACTTATACTTAACTTTCTTATTTTATATAATATCTTTTTCCTCTTAATTAAAGATAAGTTTACTATTCTTATTAAATATTAATATTAAGATATCCTTTACATTTAAATCTTTTAAGTTATACTTATTAAGATTAGGGTTTTTAAAAGTAAAAATAACCTTATTATTAAACTTTATATAAACACTATTTATTTAAAAGAACTTTTTAACTCTTTTTAATAAGTAAAAGGTCCTGAATTATACTTTATTAAACGTCTTAAGAATGTAAGTTAACTTAAGCCTAACCTTTTTAACTCTGTAAAGGTTATACTATTAATACGTTAACTTTTAATATATAGATATATTAATCTCCCGTACATTATCCCAGATTAAGATAAGGTCTCTTTCTCTAATTAAAGTAGATTAAAGTTAAAACTTATATATAAACTTCTTCTTTTAGTAATTAGCCTACTTTTACTTTATAGCTATAACTTAATTTATTATAATACTTATATTATATTAAGCTTTATTAAAGTATCTTACTCTAGTAACTATTAACGTAGCTTTAGCTTTAAGATTAGGTTACTTTTTATTTAATTAAATAAAGATAATTACATCTTATTTAATAAGACGTTAAAAAGGGTAATTAACTTTAACTTTAAATACTAAGTTAAAACCTTTTACTAAATAAAAAAAGGTTATCTTATAACTCTTTTTAAAACTTGTCTTATTAATATAAAGGATATAAGAAAGTTATTTCTTAAATCTAATAACGTTTCTATTAATAAGTTTAATTAATATTAAGGTAATCTAATAATAACCTTCTTTATTTAATCCGTTAACTTTTAAATTATATAGGGATATAATAATACGTTTAATGTAAAGTTCTTTAAAGTATTCTTTTAAGAACCTTTTAAACTTAAAGCTACTGTTTACTAAGACTTCTAACAGCTATCCCTACTGTAAAATAATGTAATTTATTATAAAGGTTTTTATTACTTTTAAACTCTTAATATAGAGGACTTTTACTTCTAGGTACTTAGAGAGATCATCTTATCCTTTAATCACTTATATCTTCTTACCTTTAAGCCTAGATATAAAGATTTAAAGGTTAAAAGTCCACTTCGTAAACGGCTATAAGGATAATATATTATATTTTAATCTTTCTTTATAACACCTATTACTATAACGTTAACAGTTAAAATAACTTTTAATCCAGTTCTTAATTATAATATATATTCCCTTCTAGTAATAATACTTAATAATCTAATTATAAGTAACCTTATGTCCTTAATAGCCAGAGAGCTTATAAAAACGTAATTAAATCTGTTTTTACAGCTTTAAACAGTTTATAATTCTCCGTAAAAGGATACTTATACCTTTAAATAGCCGTGTTTAAAGGATCTTATACTTAATAATATACTTATAACACCCAGCTTTCCACTTCTAAATTACTAAACGTAACTTCTTTATAACCTTAAGTAGAACAGTAAAGTTAGTTAAGTAAGTTATAATATTGTAGGACTTCTTTTTCCACATATTATTAAGTAATAATCTAGTTTAAAGGTTTATATTAACGGTTTTCTAAGTAAAGATCTAAATGTTAATAAAGTTATTAATATCCTCTTCAAGCTTAAGTGTTATTAGATTAAAGGTATTAACAGGCTTTTATAATAACCTGTTAATTATAATGTTTTTAAAACTAGGTATATGTTTAATATTAAAGTTAAAGTTCCGGATTTAAGTAATCCATCTTATAAAAAGGGTATTAAATATATCGTTAGTAACTCCGTTTAGCTAATAAACTAGAATAAGAGTATTAGTTTTAATAATAAACTTAACCTTATAAAGGTAGTAATAAGTTTACTTTAATATATTTAACAGTTCCTTAAGTTCTTACTTAGTAACGTTATAGCGTTTTTTAATATTAAACTATATTCTACTTTTAAAGCGGTAAAGGTGCCGTTTCTTATTTAGCTTAACTTACTTAATAACTCCTCCTTATCCTTTAAGGTTAATATTAATAATTATAAAGATAAAGCTATATTAAGGGTTATTATAGGTTATTACTGCTAAGATTAAAGTAGTGGTAACCTTCTTTTATAAGAACTCTATCACTATCTGCTCTTTTTCAGTCTATTCTTATTACATATCCTTTTTTATTAACGTGTATAGTAATATTATAACTTATCTAAATAACTTAATCTAAACTTAATAAAATTTAATTATTTTTATAAATAACTAGACTTCTTTAACGTTTAAGCAGGTTCTTTACTTATTTACTTTAATAACCTTTATCTAATTAAGGGAACGTCTGTCTAATAAACATAGGTAACTTAATAAAACAGCTTTTACTTAAACCTATTATAACTTAACTAGAGTGATAGTTACTCCTACCAGTTTACAGTTAATAAGTATAACGTTTAAGTTTATTAAGTACTTAATTACGTAACGTTATAAACTAGGTTTAAGCTTTTCTTTATTATAATTATACCATAGCCCTTTAATATAAATATCGTTAAGAAACAGCTAACACTTATATAAAATAAAGTTATAAAGTATTCAAATTACAGCTTATATAAACTAAGTTATTAAGTTTATTACTCCTTAAGGAAAAGTACACATTTTAAAAAGTCTAATTAAAGTAAAGAAAGTTATTATATCTTTACTTATAACGTCTAACTTAACGTGGTTATAACCAGAGAAAAGATCTAAAAGTAAGATAAGCTTACAGCCTTTAAACTCCTTATTAAACTCTTCTACACCTAATAAGCTAAAGGTATTATAAACTGTAACTTTATTTATCTTTTAGGTATTATTAATTAGATAAAGACTGTTATCCTTTTTCTAAACTATAAACTAATTATTACAGTATATTATATAAAACTCCTTTAAAACTCCTTACTATACCTTATCTTTAAAGACTTAAATAACCTTAAGGATAAGAGGCTTTAAGATAGGAATATAACCAGACTGTTAAGCCTTATAAGGGATAATCTTAATCTTTTATAAAGGTATAATCTTTAAACTAATCCAGCTGCTTTTTATAAAATCCTATAAAAGAGCTATTTCTTTATTATAAAAGATATAAATAAATAGTTTAACTTCTTTTAAAGTTAAGTTTTTTATAACTTTATTAAGGATGTCTTATAACCTCTCCTTTATTAACCTTATCCCTTATTTAATTAAAAAGAACTTTAATAAGTAATACTTATTAAACTTACTACTGTATTATATATATTTTTTTACTTTAACTATTCGTTTACACTTCCAGTCTAGATCTCCTTTAAGAACAAAGCCGTTAGATAAAGCAGTATTAACTAATTTAACCTTCTTATCAGCTTACTTATATATAATAAAGCTTTTAATTAAAACAGGCAGTTCCTTTATATTTAACTAGTAAGGTTCTTTCTTCTTATAACACTTACACATCCCTAAAACCTCTTATAACTAGTAAATTTCTTCCTTTAAAGTTATCTTCTTCTAATTAAAGGTAAAATTATCTAATAATTAAAAGGAAAGAGCTTTATATTATAAGTTATTAACTAACAGTAAGGTAGAACGTTTAAAAATATCGTTAAAAATAACCTTACTACTTTTATCATTTAAAAATCTAATAAGTTCTTTACCTTTCTTTAAACCTACCTATTTAAAGACATACTTTTATACTATAAGGTATATTAATCCCTTTAACATATAGGTATACTTATTAAACGTACTGTTTTTCAGTTTAATTAAAACTACTAACCACTAATACTATAATATAAACGTTATTAAATAAAACCTTAACAGCCATAATACACTTAAGTTCTTTAAAATCTCCAGAGTGTACCTAGTTTAATTAAGTGTTATTAAAAAAAGGGACCTTAAAAAGTAAATTATAATTTATAACCTTATATTTAAAGACGAAAAAGTGAATTAGATATAGCTTTCCATAAAGGAATAGTAATATCTTTATCTCTTTAATAAAAGGAACAGGATCTATGCTATTAAGCCCTTATAACCGTATAGTTATATTAAAAATAAAGATATTAAGTGCCCTTATAAGTATATACATAATTATATTACACTTTAACCTAAAGTCTAAGAGAGCTAATACTTTCTTTAACTTAAAAGACTTAATATTAAGGTAAAGATTAGGGAGTAAATATAACCTTATAAACTTCCCCTTAACGTTTACTACTTTAATTAAAATAGTCTGTTATGTAAAAGTCCTTATAATATCTCTACTAAGGTTTTAAAAAGTGTTAATAGTAACCTTCCCTTTTTTAAGATCTCTTTACAACTTATTATAATATAAGTGTAACTTATTATTATTATTAATACCTATTATAACTGTAACTATATTCTCCTTAAACTTCCTTTAATTAAAAAGCTTTAAATAGCTTACTTTAACTGGGAGTTTACCTAAGATATTATTATCTGGTTTTACAAATCCTAAATATATAAGAATTAGCCAGTTTCCGTCGTTTTTAAGGTAAGACGTAAATGTAACTTTTAAAGGCAGTGAAAGTTCTAACAGTTTTAAAAACGATTCCTTTATCTTACTACTTAATAATTAATTAAGCCACTTATTAATAACCTTATCTAAGGGTTACCTGTAAGCTAAACCTTATAGGAGAATAATCTGTATTAGTGCCCTTTATTCCTTAATCCTTAAGGAAGTTATTAACATTTCTTTAACTTTTTCACTTATCTCTTATATATCTAAAGCCAGTTTCTTATAATTAAAGGTAAGTGTAACCTTAAGATTCAATCTAATCTTTAGTAATTACACACTTTATAATATAAAAGGAGCAGTGTTAATTATTCCTTCCCCCTAACTTTCACCATCCTTAACTTCCTTAACTCTCCTTCTTTTAATAAGAGCAGTTAAAGCATACTATATACTTAAATCCACATCTAATCCTAAATCGTTATTAGGTTTAATATTAAAGTTAGGAAATTTTAAAGCTTAAATGTAAACTTAAGCACTTTATTAATACTTTACCACTATCTTAACCTTATATAGCTTAAGGTAGTTAATAATTAGTCTCCTGTTAGGACCAGAGAGGCAGTTAACACCCATCCAGGTAACATTAGGCTTTAGTTCTCCTTTAATTAAAGGATTAAGGACATCCTTATAGTTAAGCTCCGGCCCGCTTATTATTCTAACTAAGTTCTATTAGATTTAAAATCCCAGCTTTATATCTTTAAATTACCTATACCATTCTTTAAACCTAGCATAATAAGGCTTCTAAGGTTATAATATTAATATTATAATAATATAAGGTTTAAAAATTAATCTCTCCTTTATCTTTATAACCTCCTCTTTTAAAAGTCTATTATCCTAATTAGGTCTCCCTTACTTATTAGTAACTAAGCCTAAGTATAAATCACTGTAAGTATAATAAACCAGTCTTAACTGTAATAAGTAATTTATAATATAGTAAGTAATTATAATGTAACTAGGTTATAAACACTAATAACACATAAAAGTTATAAACCCTTAACTGTAAGCTAAAGATAAGTAAGTATCTCTTTACTTTCTTAATCGTTAAGTAAAGGTTATAATTAATTCCTCACTTTTAGCAAACTATACCACCTTTTATTAATATTAAGTATAGATTAATCTAACTTAAAAGATACTAGGCTGCTAAAGGATATTAATACTAGAATGTAACAGGTTTAGCTTTAATTACTTAAGGCTCTTAGTTAAAGCATCCACTTTCCTTTCCATTATTAAGGTTATAAGGTAAGGTTTTTTAATTCTAATTAAAGGGGGAGGACTTTTAATTTTAACCTCTAAGGTAAGAAGGAAGTCCTTTATACTATCCTTAACAGGGATAAAAGGGGTTTTTAAAGAAATGGTCACTTTAACCGCTCCTTTTAAGGGATTAAAAAGCTATAAGTAAGTAAACTCCCTATTTACTAAATAGCTATTAGATGTAAAGCTGATAAGCCACTCCCTAAACTTATTATAAGTGATAATCTTAACATCCTTATTAAATATATCCTTACACTAATAAATAACACTTTTAATAAAGGGATTAAATATATTATAAAAGTACTAAGTAACATCTTATTTAACCTTCCTATACTTATCTATATTTAATTAAGCTAAAAGTTAACTATATTCTTAAATAACTATAATAAGGCTTAAGGCCTTTTAATTAATAAAGTAGTTATAAAAACGGTAAAGGGCTTTAACTAACCTCTCTTTCTAATAAGGGTTTTAATACTTCCAGTACTTCTTTATTTAAGTCTTTAATCCATCTTATAAATATAATTCTATATTTTCCTTCTTATTACAGATCTCCACCTTCACGTCTTTCTTACACCATCTTATCCACTTAAAGAAGCGTGCCTTATCTGTAAGGCTAGTGTAATCTTTATAATACTTATTAAATGTTTCTAAGTAATTAGTAACACATTTTCCATTAAAGAGCTTATTAAGCCCTATATCTTAAGGAGTTAAGAACTGCTATTACAGTAGTATAGTGTTTTAATTAATAGGAGACTGCTTTAAAGAGACTGTGTTATCAGACAAAGTTATTAAAGTTATTAAGATTAACGTTTCCTTAATAAGGGTTTTTAACGTCTTAATAAGAAGTATTAATAAAGCTTATTAATACGTTTAACAACTGTAAAGGCTTCCTTTTTATAACCTAATTATAATATTAGTTTAATTAAAGGAAAACTAGTATTTTAAATCTAATAATACTATCCTTTTATCGTAAAAGTGCCTTATTACTAATCTAATTACTTAAGTAACGTACTATTTTCCAATTTATCTATTAAGGAGGACTCCTATTTTAAGGCAGACTGTTAAGATCACCACTATAATATTCTTAACTGATTTTAAAATTATAAAGCTAACAGTATTCTCACTTCTAAACTAAGTAGCTAACGTTAAGTTAAATTTAAGCTACAGCTAAATACCAGCTACTAGGTTCCCTAATCTCCAGTCCCACTTTCTTAAATCTGTTTAATTAAAGGAATAACGCTATTAAAGGACTTTAACAGTAAAAAACAGGACGTATTTTAATACTAGTGATATATAACTGTTTTTAATATTTAATTATAATCTTATAATTTCACTAAGTTCTTAACTTAACAGAATCTTCCTAAATGTTAAAAACGTACTCTACCCACTTCTAAAGGACCATAGTAGTTTAATTAAAGGGAGTAGTAATAAAGCATGCCCTTATAATAAGCAGGTATTAAGGATCTAAACATTTTATTATTATTATCGTTAATAATAGCCACACAGGGTTAAACCTATAACGTTATAATTTTAATAAGATATTAAGTATTACTTAATATTAATATTTACTTTAATTAATAATATTTTTATTATATTTAAGGAGCTTTTAAACTAGTTTAACCTAACTGCTAAGCAGCTCCCCAACAGAGCCCCTATTTAAACTGGTATAATAATGTAATAGGGAAAAAACTATAAAGAGAACTATAACTACAGAATAGTGCTGTTAGCCTAAAAAGCTGACTCCCAGGCCACTAGTCCTCCAATCGGAGGGACATAAATGTAACTAACGTAAAAAAACAGATATATACCTAATATGGAACAAAACCTAATATATAACAGTGCCTAGCATAAAACGGAGCCTAACATAAAATAATAAAGGAAACGCGACCGTAAATCAGGTTATCTTCCTTTAATCAAAGGGCCAGAATGTCACTGGGCTTTTAATAGGAGGTCTTCGTGGTGAAAATCGTTAGAATAATGATTGTTAAAAGAAGTGTGGTTTAAAGAACCGTGCGGCGCAGCCCCTTTTTGACAGTAGCACGCGCCAGAGAACGCATCGCTATATACATAAGCGGCTACAGTAATATTACATACAGAGCCTAAAAAGAACGACAGGGTCGGCCTAAACAAACACCCCGAGTCAATAGCAGATAATTATAAGTATCTCCTTATCGTAAATAAAGTAATTCCTTTTAACTACTATCAGCTTTTAAAAGTAGAACATTATTATAATACACTTACCTTCTTCCCCCTATATAAGGGCGCCGCCTAAGGTATAACTATTATAATCCGTCTTTAAGAACGTAGGCTTATTAGGGTCTTATTACGTAAGGATAAAGGCTTACGTGAAAAAAGTCTTTATTAATTAAAACATATACTCTTACCTCTCCCCCCACACGTAAAGGACCTCCTTCCCTATAAGCTTTATTAAAGGAGTAGTTATTTATAAGAAACTAAGGATAAATATTTAATAATAATTAGTAAAGTTAAAAAAGCTACACAGGCCTTTTACTATTATAAGAGCAGATTAATCTAAGATAATGCTAATCTTTATAAGGTCTGTTTAAATATTAATACTGATATTAATGATAAATCCTAAGTATTTAACCATTTTAACACCAAATTTACACTTCTTAAGGTTAAGGTGTAAGCCTGCCTTCTCTAAGCAAGTTAAAACCTTCCACACTTATATATTATACTCTTCCCTTATTCCGTTTATATAAATAAGGATGTTATTAATATAAGTGGTTATAAAGTTATTAAGGTAGTTATTAAGTATAAAGTTAATATACCGCTAGAATATAACTAAGGCTCCGTTTAAATTAAAAGGGGTTACTAGCTACTTAAATATGCTATACCTAATACAGAACGCCGTTTTCCATTCTTCACTTAAAGCGATTCGAATCTTATAAAACGCTTAAGCCACGTTAACTTTTATTACCTATTTAACGCCAGTAAGGTTATAAAGAGTCTTCCTAATTAGTAAAAGGGGGTATTAATCTGTAGCTATAATAACATTAAGCACTTTGTAATTATAATAAAATCTTAATCCTCCTCCTAACTTCCACATAAATAAAACTAAGGCTTTAGTTAAAGAGCTATTAGCTCTAATAAATCCTTTATCTAATAAGTCCTTAAGCGTTTTCTTTAAAATTAGGAGTTCTTCTTATAATATACTATAAAGTAAGCTAAATAATAGTGAGAGTTTATTCCTATTAACGTCTTTTTTAATACGGATTTTATAATTAACATTAAGCTTATAAAGGTTAAGCGTGTTAACTCCCCGCTTTAAGAAAAGTGGAAGCAGGTTATAGAATTCCTTAAGGATCCTAACCTTCAGTTTAGCTTCGGCTAAAGGGTATTTCTTTATAAGTGCTTATTCCACATCCTTTATAAAAAAGGTAAATATTAAGGTTTTAAGTACTTTACCTCCCTAAAAGCAGAGTAACTTCTTCACGTAGCCTTTTTAAATCGCTACCATTACTTTTATTATAAAGCGTAACTCTTCTAGCCGTAACGTGTGGGCAATGTTAACCCAGTACCGCACATATTAGCACGTAAAGCTAATTTAAAGCCTCTTTTTAACTAAGTTAGATTTCACTTTATATTACTCCATCTATAGTTTTCCCAGGATTATTAAGTTATTAAGTTTAAAAATAACGTACGTGTAAGTTAGTTATATTTAACTAGCCACTTTAATAAAGAAGTACATAATCCCTTACATTACCATTATAACTATACCTTTAGCTACCCCTTTTATTAAGCGTAGTGTTATAAGGATAATAATAAGGTTTAATTCATTTACTACCTCTTTACTAATTACAGAGTAATAAAGGCAGCCCTTATTAATAAAAGCCTAGTAAAGATCACTAAATCTAATTATAACTGGAATAAGCGTAGGTAAGCTTATTATATAACCGTTTTTTATAAAATTCTATACCTACTTAACTGCTAGTTCTTCTAACTCCAGACCTTATCTTTAATCTAAAGCTACGCTTTTCTTAAAGTGGAGATAACATCCTCCTTTAATTCCTTATCTCCCACTCTGTCCTTTAGCTATAGGGTAAAGAAGACCTTATTAACAGCTAGTTCCTTTAAGTATACTGTTAATCTGTAAAGGTAAGTTATAAGCTTATAACCAGACCCTCCGTAATAAATATAATGGCTGTTAATCTTACACTCCTCTCACTCCACTATAATTACCTATTTCACTTAAAGGGTTATAATTTTAAGCTTTATAAAGGTTTTTATTACAGAGCTATATTATCTGTAATTATTAAAGCGGTTCCTACCGTTTTAAAACTTAATAAAAGATATAATAACATCCTTATTAATATCCACGTAAAGTTAAGCAAGCAGCGCTTTTATTTATATAATAAAGTACTAATAAGTCACTTAATAGTAATTAACTTTAATAATCTTTAAGCCTCCCTTATACTTACAGATTAGTGATTTAAAGGCCTTAATACGTTCCTACTATACCATTATAAGGGAGTATTCCTAGATTAACAGCCTTAGTTCTGTAAATGGAGTTATTATAACTAACTCCCCTAAAAGTCCTTTTAAAAAGTAATTAGTAAACCACACTACTTTAACTTTATCGTTCTAGTCGTTACCACTAGCCTTTATTAAAAAGGCAGTTTAAAGCTATATAAAGCTGTAAAAGGTCTAGCCCTCTCCCTAATACGCAATAATAAGTTTATCACACATCTTCTCTAAAGCAGTAATAGTATTATTAAACGTAACCTTAATATAATTAATAAAATCCTTATAAAATAAAGCTTTAAACCTTTAATAATCCTTTACTAAATAACACTGTAAGTTTAAAAGGTTATTAATAATCACATACGTAATTACAGCGTTTCCACTAAACAGGTCCACCCCTATAAAGCTATTAACTTCCACTTTCTGTTAAAGTTAGTAAAGGTAAGACGTAAAAATAATACCATCCTTACCATCCTACTTTAACTAACTTAATAATTTTCAGTAGTGTTTATTAAAAGCCAGCACCTTAAAAGCAAGTTATAAAGCTCTTATTAAAAGTCCCCACGTCTAAAGGGGCCAGTTAAAACTAAAGGCTCCCATATTAGTTAAGCCTATAAGGGAAGTTAATGTAGTCGTTTAAATAATTAGTACTACCCCCTAGGGAGTAAGTTCGGTACCTTAATAAGTAAGGCCCGCTTCCTGGAAACCGGAAATTAACGTATTTAAAGCTCTAATAACTAAAAAGGTTTAAGAGGCTAATATAAAGAGCTTAAGTTCTTATCTTCTAACAGCTATTTCTACTTAAAAGGCTACTAACTTAACTACAGTAAACTCTTACTCTACCGCCTTTTTAACGTAGGATTCAACTTATACCATTTCCCTAAAAGCTACAAGCTATCGGCTAAAGTCTTCCTTTATAGACTGGATGTAAGCTTCTAGCGAAATTCCTTTTATCCTTATAAAGGGGTGGTCGTCTATTATTTCGTCGTGGGCGCTCCTAACGAAGGGGTCCCTTTACTGCGTGTTATGATCCATCTGATCCGGCGGTTTGATAGAAACCAGATGTAAGGGGCCGAGTAAGGTGGATACCGTTACTTGGTGACTGAATCGATTATGGTTTCTATAAAGAAGAAGATCAAGAGTAGATACAGGAGCTGCGCGGAGCGCAGCTATATAGGCGGAGACCCGCCTCCATGGGAGCGGT
>Ga0247760_1001347_pt1 | contig 23110 bp, 11 predicted proteins | sample UWRJL171409R4_FD_179936 | JGI IMG/M metagenome (GOLD analysis project Ga0247760, IMG submission 179936) | Plant litter microbial communities from Arlington Agricultural Research Station in Wisconsin, United States - UWRJ-L171-409R-4 | ecosystem: Environmental > Terrestrial > Plant litter >... | reverse complement strand
AAAAAAAAAAAAAAAAAAAGAGAGAGAGAAAGGAAGGAAAGGAAGGGAAGAGTGAACAGAAAAGGGAGCTTACCCCGGACAGCGAAGAAACCGCCAAGTCTGTCAACAATCTAACCGTCACCAGCGTCGCCAACCCCGTGTAATAAACAACCCGTCCCACACTCCCACCATTACCACCAGCCACGCCCTCCAACCTCGAAACCCACCAGTTACTAATTCCCTTGCGGACGGCCCTCAGCGGCTTGTCCAGCCATTGCTGCAGTCTCACCGTTCTCGTGATGACATTCAGCCCAATCATGACAATGGCCGCAACGCCGGATCCAAACGCGGGGGTATCAACAAACTTCCAGGCCAACGGGTCACTCGCATAATGCCACTGGACGTTTCGACTTAAAAAGTAAAAACACGCGGCTCTCGAGCCCGGAAGACTGGCGGATCCACTCGGGGGAATGCGGCTTCCCGGTTCGCGGTAGTGGATGTTGAAGTAGGCCCAGTTGAAGAATAAAGTCGGGATGATGGCGGCGATGAGGGCGCCCCCGAGAACAAACGCGCGGATGATACGCATCCACCGGATGAGTCCGGATTGGTCACCACGGAGGATGCTAAGCCCGGCGAGTTGTGTGAGGTGTGCGAACCAAGAGATCTGGACGACCAGCATGAAATGGTAGGCGGAAATGTCTTTGGAGAGACCGAGGAAACCGCAGCCGAGGAGGACGAGGCCGATGAAGGTTTGGATATCGCTAAGGAAGAGGACGGACTGGAGGAGATGGGGTTAGCGGTGATGTCGACGAGAACATTGGGGAGGGCAGGAGTTTGGAGGTTGGAAAGGCTTACCTTTGCCAGAGACTCCTGAGTTCGGGGTCTCGACTTTAGCCATCTCAAGAGCCAAGTAGGTGCTGCTAGCTGAGCGACAGCCGCGTCGGCGGGACTCGAGGGGCCATTCTCGGGGGAGGTAGAGGCGACGAGGTAGTGGAGGATGGTGGCGCCGATAGCGATCCAGGCTGTTCCTACAACAACGGTAATTACCTGTTTCCAGGCGGTCAGTCCTCAAAGTTAGTGTGACTGGGTAATCGGGTAGATATCTTACACCTGGGCCGCCGATGCCATCAAAAGGCTGGGGCTGCAACTGCTGCGCTTCATAGACACATTTGTCGGTATTCCAGAACGACATTCTGGCGGTGCCTCCTCGGCAGGAAATGGAACAAATAGTTGGGTTTTAATTAGTTGACGGGTCGACCATGTGCTTGTTGACCCGTAAACTAAACTAATCGGAAGGGGCGAAACGCCGATAATTATATTGAATCGTTGCGTGGTGTTAAACCACCAAATGTCTCCTCGACGAAACTGTCCTCTGAGAAAAGAGAGGGGAAGCGTCGTCATTATCAACCACCACCAAGCTGTCATGCGACGTGACCCAGGCAGAGTGATAAATCCCCACAATGCCCTGTCATGAACCATTATGCCTGGGTCCAGTTACCAATCACCAGTTACAGCCCTGGAAGGAAGGACGGATTGGGAAAATTAAGCGCCCCCCATGTGTGCCGTTTAGCGGGTTTCTCGGATCCTTCTGGCACTGTGGTAGGCTTATTCGGCAATCGGCATTGGAAACCGTGACAATTGATTGTTGTGGTGAAACGCGTCGCCAAGACAATGGGGGGGATAGGCGGGGCGGGCAGTGCTGGAACGCTAAAAACGCCTCGAGTCCGCCTTGCATCCATCCATCTGCAACTTTTCCGCATCTGCATCCCGTCGCTGTGGGTACATGTAACACTAGGGGGGAAAAAAGCTTACGCAACTCACACAGGCATCACTGCGTTGGTGATTGCATTGGCAAAAATCCAGTTTCAATCGGCAAATGTTTTGGCCGCAAATGATGATGCCTATGAGTTAAGGGATCAAGACTACCGAGTCGAGTACGTCAGATAGTTCTCCATCGCATCCGAGGGGTCCATTTCGTGATAGTTGTCCTTCAACTTTCTTGGGCTAGCAATTGCTCCAACTGCTCCAGTCAATACCACCCATGCCAGATTCAGAAGAGCTCATGATCAGATCGACGCGACGCCTTTGCGCTACATGCACCTTGCATGCACCCGGAAGCAATCATCCCAAACAATGGCGGCAAGTGGGTGGCATGGTCAACATCAGCACCGGGAAATGCCTTGCTCATCCTTCAATTGAGATCCGCCGAGGCTTGCAGAAGCGGCTTCGGGTTCCATGTTAGGACCGCAGGAGCAGGCCAAGTTGGCGTTGTTACACAAACTAGAGAAAATGCCATAGTTCCAGTCGGCGCAAAGATTCGGCGGGGTAGATTGGGATTGAGGATCAAAGCGGTGAGTGGCTGTGGTGTTGTTTGCTCCTCAAGGCACATGTGTATTGAAGACAATGCGGAGGGACCATGGGTTATAGTGCGAGCCCCCAGCGGCTGCACGGGCAAAGCTTGTGTCCAACCATTTTACAGTGCTTATTTCCCTCAGCGTTATCTCCGGCTTATGGTGGACATGGACACTGTACCCGCCGGCACTGCCATTACCATTTCCCGGATCTTGGTATCCCGGAGTCATGCGCTTCTAACTTGCGTTGCGTCTAGAACTGGAAAAGCTGAGGGAAGATGAACCATGCAGATATCATATCGGCTCATGCGGGCGCATACTAATGACTCTGCAACGACTGGACATATTTGTACACGGCCACGGGCTGGATTCATGTAACCTTGAACCTCGCCTCAACAAAATCTGCCCTTTCGGCTACTAACTGTGCAGTGTCCCAGCCCGTGCCAGACCACACTTGGCCTGGTGCGACCTGGGCACATGTATTCCATTTGATGGCAGCGAGAGTGCCTTGACTTCGCAGGAACTTGAGATATTCCTTTGAGAGTCAACCGTTTCCTGCAACTAACATGAAATATAGAGGGGTAAAGTTCAGCATGCTTTACGACAGAGTCTTGGGGATCCGCTGGCTGGTGTCGTTTGTTTGTTGTGACAAGATGCACAAGAAGCACGACTGCCTAGGTAGGTAACCTACGGGGTGTGATTGCCTTCGACTTAGCTGACCAATGCCGGGTATAGCTTCATGTTAGGACTTGGTTTTCTCTTTCTTCTGTCCCCTCTTCTTTTGCGCTCGGCACGATAATTTCATCGTCATTCATTGTTCGCCTCAATTGTCCACCAATGCAGGTTGTTTGTCCATCGTGGTCCTTTTTCTACATGTACTCAGCCTGTCGAATATGCTAAACGTTGGTATTTCGGGAGTTGAAGTGCACGCCGAATATGTCCCCAAATGATAAAGTGCGGCTCTTCCTGTCAAACTATTGGTGTCTTGATCTAGTATCATCAGAGCATGTAGTTACTGGCATGTTCCCTGTAAGTGCTAACCTACTACTAATTCACTTTTTATGTAAAGGGCGGGAAATTTCCACCTATGGTTAGCTGCTTTGCACGGACATGACAGCGGAGGGTTTCCAACCGTCTCGGCATCGGCTTATGTTGTGACAGGCGTGGGGGAGCCTGAGCCGATTACCCGGGAGTCTGGCAAGGCTTCTCAGTGGAGGAAATATTCCCTCCGGTAGATATTCGGCGGGAGAGAGAAGAGTGACAACACGGCGATCTCCGTCAATGAATGATTCAGTGTTAAGACAAAGGTTTGGTCTCTCTTGAGGGTTGCGCCCTCTCTGGGTCCATGTCAAGATTCAATATCTGGGTTCGACGATTGTGAGCATTCAACATCATCATGCTTTTCCTCACCCTGTCAGGTTTGTTCGCTGGAATTGTCGCCGGACAGTCCTGTGGAACTCTCCCAGAGACTATCAACTTCACTGGGCACCCACTCAGGTTGCCTGATCCCTTTACCTTTCTTAACGGCTCCAAAGTTACCAGCGAAGCCCAATGGCGTTGTCGACGTGATGAAATCAGCGCCATCATTCAGCGCTACGAACTCGGGCCCATGCCTGCCACCCCAGAGGTGAAGGCCTCCATCAGCAGCAACCGACTGTCCATCACCGTGACAGCCAATGGCAAGACTCTCACCATGAGCCCAACCATCCGCCTCCCCTCCTCTGGCCAATCACCGTATCCTGCCCTGATTGCCCTCGGCGGTGCATCGATTCCCGTTCCAAACACCGTCGCCCTCATCAGCTACAACAACGAAGAGATTGCCGCTACCGACCCCCGGGGCGTGGGAAAGTTCTTTGACTTGTACGGCAAGTCTGCTACAACCGGAGGTTTGTTAGCCTGGGGGTGGGGCGTCAGTCGCATCCTCGATGCGCTCGAACAACTCGGCCCCGAAGCGACAAAGATCGACGCAAAACGAGTTGCCGTCACGGGGTGTTCGCGAAATGGAAAAGGCGCCATGGTAGCCGGGGCTTTTGATCCACGAATCCGCCTGACGATTCCGCAGGAAGGAGGATCTGGGGCCATGGGATGTTGGCGGATCGTCAGCGATTTTAAGAAAAACGGCACAAAGACAGAAGATGCCGCTCAGATCGTCAATGGCGACCAGTGGTTTGCTACAGAGTTTTCAAAATATGTTAATGCGCTCGATAAGCTGCCGCATGATCACCACATGCTCGCCGCCATGATTGCGCCGCGGCCTTTCCTCGTCATTGAGAACTCCGGGATCGATTATCTAGGGCCTATCAGTTCGTATGGTTGTGCTACCGCAGCTAGGATGGTTTACGATTCGCTTGGAGCCCCGGACGCAATGGGCTTCAGTCAGGCTGCGCATGGAAGTTCGCACTGCCAGCTGCCGTCGAGCCAGAATGCTGATGTGGCCGCCTATTTTGATCGGTTCTTGTTGAATAAGGATGCAGCTGACACCAAGATCTGGAAGCCGGATTCTAAGCTTGTGCTTGACATGAAGCGTTGGGTTGACTGGACGGCACCGAAGCTGGTCTAACTTTGATAGGCGAGGGAATGGGCTGATGGAATACATACCCTGTTAAATGGCGATTTGAGTCAATACACCGCTTTAGATGTAGCTGCTCATGGTTGACAGCCATAATTACCCTAAAGAACTAGAAATTGACCCAAAAAGTCTGATTCGTACGTGGAGTTGGTTGGTTTAAAGCCTGTAAGTGGCTCAGCGATGCGTCTGCTATCTTTCACCTCATTGCAAAGCACATTCCCTAAATGTAATCATCGCTGCACATATCCGGTTTGGTTCCCAGGAAATCTTCGAAACGCCAGTTCGTTTCAGTGTGTATTAACAACCTGGAAGTCAACCCCCCACCAAGATCAACACTCCTGGAAAGTAGTTTATATTTCCAAGAAAATGTTTACGAGTATTCGGATAAGAAATAATTCCCAACTTGGAAACTCTTAAGTAATTAAGGCTTGTGATCCGGCGGGGTTGGCAATAGCACACACACGTATCTCACAAATTGTTTTATCCAAAGCTCTAGCGTAACAAATTAATAGACAAAGAACTTAATTACTTGCGTAAGGAACCGAGTCCGTCATGGCAGCGATTCTATTATCAGCACTTATAATAAACTATCTACCAAGGCCCAAGGTCCAGTTACTTTCCTTTGGGCCCAAGGCGACTCCTTTTGCGCCTCTCGTGATTGATCAGCTAATTAAAGGATCCAGTTACGACCTCTTATACCTCCACCCTGCCTGTACAGCCCCCGGGCCACACTGCTCGCGGTTAGATCGTGATAAGAAGTTAAAAAGTACGTTATTTGGGACATGTCACGGCACCAAAGGACGCAATGCGTAAACACCACAAAAAGTGGAACGTTGTGCAGTCAGGGAGGGCGCTGCACCGTAGTCCTTCTACATCTAGCTGCGTAGCCACAGGCAGGCAGCATCACGGTACCGTGACAGGATAATAAAACCTTAATTGAATACGATAAATTAGCCTAGGAAAATTTGTAGTAAGGATTTATTAATTCCTAAGTTAACTAAATACCCTAGACTTTTAAAGATTGTTTAGATTTAGAGCATGGAATTACGGGGTATTAGAACATGGTAGATTTGGCTTGTTTTTACTGCGTTGTAATTGTAGGGTAGGTGGTGAAAAAGTAGTGGTAAGGTTTGTCTGTACCTATTTTTTTGTCATAATGGAGATAGGCACCTTTGAGGCGTCACGCGAGACTAGAAAACTTTCGGATATAACAACTAGCGCGCCAAGGCAGCCACTGAACCTAAAAAGACGCCAAAGAAATTAGTGCTGCTTTAGGCATCCAAAATATAAATAAGCACTGCTCCTCCAAAAGCTACCTACTCCTAAACACTCACGATCTGCCACATCTCCCAGACCAACGACCTCCACACAACGAACCCCAGCATGTCGGCGACACCGAAGCCACTTTTCGTGTATGGCACGCTGCGTGCCCTGCCCCTGCTGGCATGGGCGTTGACCGGAGAAGCCACCCAGGTGGATGCGATCAGGGGGATGCTGCGCAAAGCCACGGTTTCGGGCTACAAGCGGTGTGCGCTGCACGGCTGTGATTACCCTGCGGCGATCAAGGATGAAAACTCATCTATCGACGGATATGTTCTCCTCCTAGAAACAACCTCACAGCGCCGCAAGCTGGACGATTTCGAAGGAGAAGTTTACAAGGTAACGCCAGTTACCGCTTCGGTCAAGCACTCGGAAGACGACAACGACAAAGAAGAAGATACAATCGAGGTCGACATGTATGTCTGGGATGGTGACATGGCCAATGTATCCCCAGAGCCTTGGGAGTTGGAACGATTTATCGCAGACCGGCTTGATGATTGGCTCGACCTTTTTGATGGGATGGAGTTGGTGGGTAGTTCGGAAGATTAGCTAGCAATCGACAGCCGCGGCTCTGCTCGTCAAGACAGCAGACCCCTTTCCCCGTTGGGTGCTCTTTCCCCCAGACGCTCTCTCCCCTCAGGAGGTAACAACCGGCCCCCAGATAGCAAGAGCTATCTCTAATTCAAGTGCAGCAACCACCCACCCTATAAAAAAAAAATCCAGCCATTCTGGAGTATATATTTCACGGATCTCAACCAGCAACTGTATAATAGGTTAGTTTGGTAATCCTTACTTCCTTGAACCCCTGTCCCGGCTAATTTTCGTATCCCAAAACCTGTTGCTATACTCGTTACAGGGGACTCACCCCAGTAACCTCCTATACTGGGCCTCACTAAGACCAGTCATGCTACCCAATTTAATACAAGGTAAGGAGAAAGAAGAAGGAGAAGAAGAAGAAGAAGAAGAAGAAGAAGAAGAAGAAGAAGAAGAAGGGCTGCAGCGGGGTTGCAGCTTTGGAGGTGCCGGGGCCCTACTGCAGGTTAGGACCATAGCACAACTAGAAATTGTCTAGGCGTTTGTAAAGGACTGTGACACGTGACTCCCTTGAGTGGTTCTTCCCCGCACGTTGCGGCTGAGCTGAGCTGATTGAGGAAGATTTCCACCCAACGTTCTTACACTACAATATTCGTACTGCTCACACAAATAACGACAACTCCAGGGACCGACGAGAATGCGCCTCCTTAATGCCCAAACATTGTCTCTCGTCGAGTTTTACGATCAAGACTCGACCCCTGACTATGCTATACTGTCTCACCGCTGGGAGACGGAGGAAGTCACCTTTCAGGAAATGACGGGAAGACCAAGTCGGACGACGAAAGCCAAGTTGGGATTCCAAAAAATTTGGCAATGCGCGCAAAGGGCCAAGAAGGACCGCATCGATTGGATTTGGGTAGATACCTGCTGCATCGACAAGCCAAGCAGTGCCGAGCTGTCGGAAGCCATCAACTCCATGTATCGCTGGTATGCCAACTCCAAAGTCTGCTATGCATTCTTGTCTGATGTGTCGCCAAAACCCCCAAAACGCTCCGACGACCATGCCTCTTGGCAACAAGAGTTTGAGGCATCGGCGTGGTTCACTCGGGGCTGGACTCTCCAGGAGCTAATTGCACCGCGGCGACTGGTTTTCGTCTCGCGCCAGTGGTCTACTATTGGAACGAAGGATGACATCGACCTCGGTATCGAGGATATTACCGGAATACCCCAGTACGTGCTCGACACTCAGGATGTATTCGATATTTCCCTCGCCAAGCGCATGAGCTGGGCGGCTGGGAGGACGACAACCAGAGTTGAAGACGCCGCCTACTGTCTTATGGGCCTCTTTGACGTGAACATGCCCATGCTGTACGGGGAGGGTGAGCGCGCATTCATTCGATTACAGGAAGCCATCATTAAGGACTCTGACGACATGTCCATCTTTGCGTGGACGGAAAGCCACCTCACGGCTCCGCCCAGCGCTTATCGAGGTCTTTTTGCCACATCACCTGCGTGCTTCGCCAGTGCGGGGCTAGTCAAATGGGAGCGTACAGAGCTGAACGCCCACTTTCACCTCACCAACCGGGGAATCAACCTATCTATTCCCCTCGTTCCCCGAGACGATCGGCCCGATGAGTTCATGGCGTTTCTGCCCGGGGTTCATCCTCCTCTTGGCCGTGCCGCAGTAGCCTTGGTGCTCGCCAAGGTTGATCATGACCAGTATGCCCGCGTGAATGTGGACACGGTGTGTGTGGCCGATTACCCAGAAGCGCAGTTGGAGCGATCCATGACCACCATCTTCGTCCGGCAACGTCCCGAGCCAGGCAGACTCGGTCATGTGTCCCGAGCGAACCTTATCCGGTTGAGCATCGACCGGGGGTTCAATGAAGGGGGGCGTATTACTTGCACAGACGCACGGCCAGCCCCATACTGGGATAGCACCCGAACCCAATTCGCTCCACCAACAACAAGCCGAGTGCTCACTCCACCAACAAGCCGAACGTTTCGGGAGGGAAGGGAACCCCCTCAGACCCTACCTCCTGCCGAACTCAAGTTCAAGGTAGAGGATCAAATGGGCCAGTGGGCAAAGGGGCCCTCAGCCCGCGTTCAAGAGCTTAGTCTGGTAGTTGATGTGAGCAAGCCATGGGAAGAGATTGCCCAGATCGGCCAAGGCTGGGATATAACTGCAAGAAGAGCCAAGAGCGCGTCTAGTTACGAACTCACTTGCGTCAAATCTGGTACACAGGACGAGTTTTGTCCTAAGATACGAATCACGCTGAAGAAGCAATTTTTGCGCCAGAACTTGGAATTGAGCGTGGTTGTGGAAGCAAGGATACCTATATTCGTATAGCGTCGCGATACAAAATACATGTACCGCCAACATGAAGTCATCAAACTCCATTCGCCTGCAGAAAATGGTCCAACCAAGCAATGACTAGGTACGTAGAAAAATCTTTTATGCGATATTGCCAGTGTATCATCAAAACCCTTTTCCTATACCATTCACATGCTCCTTCAACACCAACCCCTCAGGCCCATCAATAAGTTGCAGATACGTGCCCCGCGCTCGCCCTCTAAGCCCTTCATAGTCGCCAATATGACCCAAGCTTTGTTTCGTAGCTCCATCCAACGCACACAGCGTCGCCAGCGACGAGCTTCCCAGGGTTTCCGTCCTCGTTACCGTCGTCCAGATAATGATGGCCATCAAAAACAGACTCGACAAGGCTAACTCAACGAGAAGATATGCCAGCCACGGCCACCGAATGCTGACAAAGGTTGTCTCGACAAACACAGTTCCCTTGACGGGGCCGGAGGTGCGAGTATGGGCTTTCCAATCGGAGCGGATGCTGTGCAGAATTGTCAGCCAACGAAAAAGTCCAAGTACTAATAGGATAGGAATGATATTCAAGAAACACGAGAGGAAAGAGGATAATGGTGAAAAGAAAAAAAAAAAATCTCACAAATTCTCCAACCCCCCGGCCACGTTCGCCACCAAACTCTTCAACACGGCAAGCTGCCCGTCCCGTCCGACGGCTCCGCCAAAATCTCGGTATAGATTAATCGCAAACGCCATGCTCAAATCCCCCTGGATGCGAAAAAACTTGCGGCCCAACGCCATGAACATTCCCGAGGTTTCTCGAGAAATATCCCCTTCGCTTGTGCTGGCTAATTCTAGCGGAGAATGGACGCCGTTCCAAAAGGACATTGTGAGAAATGCGGAGAGGGAAAGAGAGGATAGCTCGTTCACTACAAGCGCTGGTGTCGGGCCCTTGGTGCTGGTAAACCCCGGGGGAGGGGATAAAGTTAGATTCCCCCATTTAAGAGACAAGGATTCTTCGCATTTTGTTGGCGTGAGTTCAAACACGCAGAGAATAAAATTGAGGTTAAGCGGCATGTTTACCGGCGCCGTGGTGGTGTTGTTGGTAATGGTAGAGGACTGGGATAGTTGCGTAAAGTGGGTTATGCCCGAGGTTACGTTGACCGAGTAGGATTTGGCGCACCAGTACCAGACCATTTCCACGGCGTTAAAGGACACGGTGGTTTCCTGGTTGGGGTCATCGAGGTTGAGCACGTTGGAGTAGATCATGAAAATGTTGCCAAAGGTTTGGGGTTTGAGATGTTGAAAGGCCAGGGATGGGGCAAGGTCGAGGACGAGGAAAAAGTCAAAGGCGAAAACGGTCGGGATGGTGAGGTTTTGTCCAGCGGGAAGTGCCGCTGACCACGTTTGGTTAGATGGAAGTCCCGGCATGTTGGGCCATTGCCGAGGTGGAAGCCTTGCGGTTTTGAGCTGGGAAGTAATGTCGGCAACATCGCTGCATACCCCAACAGTAACAAAGTCGGGAAACTGGCAGTCTCCCGTGGGGCACTGGATAGGATCTGGCGGGACTTTTTGCGTGGCTGGAGTGTACGCGCCTGCGGTTACATGCTGTTTCATATTCAGGATGCGTTGATAGTTGTCGTCTGTACCGTCCATGAAGAATTTGTCTGTATCAAAGACGGTAATGCGTGGGACCTCTACATGTGCGTTGGAAGGGTATGGGCGACTACGGTAATCGACCGCACCCTGTGTCACCGTCGACACCATCATGCTGGCAACCATGACTACCGCTGCTAGAAACCCAAGAAATCTGTTACGTGGTCGGGGATGTTAGATGATGCTCTTAGCAAATGGAGACTTTGCACATACCCTCCTTTCAGAGATACTAACAACCATATACTCCCAAATGCCCCCCTCGTTGCACCCTCAAAAAGCTCAAAATCATCAGCTCGCCGTGGTCTCTTGAACCACATCCAGCGCAGCTGTCCCAAGCCACTCGTAACGGGTATCAAAAAGGCGGCCTTGGCAATGGTTGCGAAAAACGCGAGAAATGTGTTCAGGGTGATGCCAGTGGCCACTGGGGAGATATTTTGCCATCGTATCTAGCGAGGACGATGAGGATGATTGCACCACATCCTAACCCTACACCGCAGAGAAGAATCTCTTTGATCCAGAACCGACGTAGTCGGTCGAAAAACCGACTTCTTTTTTGTCTGTTTCTGGCCAGTGGAATTTGTGGAGTGATGAGAGCAATGTCGGGTGTCGTAGTCGAAGTGTCAATGGTAAGATTTGGTCCCATGTAGGGTGGTGGTTGACCAAGTGAGTTTCGCATTTTGTTTTGTCAATTAGAAAGGCATGAAAAAAGAGGTCTGGTTTGTGTCTTCGACGGTGAGCATCCTCGAGTCTTATTGCCAGGCTTGATTGGAACCGTGCTAGCCAGTGCTGTGATGCCGAGGCTCGTTTATGTGAGATAGTGATGCAGGAAATCTTTCTTAGCAAGTTACAGAGAGCTCAACGCTGCTGACGGGTTGGATATCAGACAGCGTGTTGTGGTCAAAGTCTGTGCACGTGTTTCGCCCCCTGCCCCTACCTCTCTAGTGTGACCGTTGCAAACTCGCCCAATCACGAGTCTTGATTGTTTACGAGTTTCCGAGTTGGGAATTATTCCCTTTCCGAATACTCGTGAACGTTTCTTGGAAATGCAGACTATTTCAAGGAGTGTTGAATCTTGGTGGGGGTTGGCTTGTTATGCCTAAATAAGACGCACTGAAACGAACTGGGGTTTCGAAGTTTTCCTGGGAACCAAACCGTACATGTGCAGCGGTGATTGCCTAGGTACATTTAGGGAATGGGCTTTGCAACGAGGTGAGAGATGGCACCAAATTGGACGCGTCGCTGAGCCGGAAATGCCCAGAGAAGCCTGACTGGAAAAATAAGTAGGTAGATGGGAACTGTCCAAGTATTGCAGAAGATAGTAACCCTTCACAATCAAAGTCCCCTTGCCATAGCCAACCAACCTTAGGTGCGAATTCGACTTTCAAGTCAAATTTTCTGGTTCTTTATGATAGCCATAGCAGTCAACCATAAGCAGCTACATCTAAACGGTGTATTGACTCATTGCGCCATTTTACAGCCTGGTAATCTGCGACGAATCTGGGCATAAAAAATTTCCTTTTTTGTCCATCGTCCTGAGCTGGGGTGAGCTGTGGGTGATTTATCCTGAGATTCCCCTGATTCTTCCCTGAGCTAGGGTTATCCCATACACCATTGTATTGCCTGTTGAAGTCCTCTGGCGAAGCCAGAGAGCTCCTTATTATACTATTGTCAGAAGCACGGCACCTTTGATCCACGTGGGTTGTTCAGAAGGAACAGGTTGTATTGTGATTGTGATGTATGAACTTAATTTTCAACTCGCTGTCAAGCACTTCGAAACCAACTACAAGAATCCAACAATCCTCGTACCGAAAGGCAACTGAACGTCCGCGAGAGCACCGATATACCGCAAATATGTCTCCTCCCTATCATCACAGTCATCATCCAATCCATGACGCTCCTGTCCAGGATGAGGTCCAATTGGTTTGGGTTCCCGTGCCTATTAACTTCTTACCCGTTGCTCCGCACCTACCCCGGGATTAAATCTACCAACCAAAATCCCTCCCAGTCACATCTCAACTTTCACGCCATCAAGCTCGGCAACAGGGCCGCAAGTACCCGGCTGAGACTTGGGAGCAGTCCTCAACCTTGTCTTAGGGCTCCAGGGAAGCCCTGCCCTTGGAGCCACGCCCCCAGACTTTGATCTACCGCTTGACCTCTTCGAGACGGCTTCCAACAGCGGGTCTTTTACGCCCCCAGCCCTTATGGACATCCCGGAGCTTTGATCAAAACTTGGGTATCCCGCCTCTCTCTGCAGATTTCACTTTTGCCGACTCCTAGGCTTACCTGGTCAATACCTCACCAAGCCGCCGACTGGAGCGACGGCTCTCCAGGAATAACGACCCCACCAAACACCCCTCCGGCGCAGCACGTTGTGGAGCCGTACCCTCAGCTCCTCCCTTCGTCCGAACTTGACTCTTTCGACATTTTCTTCCAAACTGTTGGCCTTCCGTATGTCTAACCCTTATTTTATCCATTCCCGTATTACACCCATCCCAGCTAACACTTTTTCCCCTCCAGGAAACAGAAGAATCCTCAAGATTACAGCAACCTACGACTAGCACCTCACCGCTTCCACTACTCGCAATGCCCCAAAAAGCTTGTCCCAACCAGCGCACTCTAGACCACCACCTATAGTCTAAGCACCCGGAATACGCAAAGTGCAACGGCGTCAAATCGGTCAAGGGGAAATGTAGTCGATGCCCCTACGTAGCGCGCGTGGATAACGTACAGAGGCATAAAGAGGACAGTGCATGGGGTGGAGAAAAGGGGTCGGTAGGCACGGGACAGGGGAGGAGCAGGGGAAAAGAAGGTTGGGGGTGGATACTTGGAGTTTGGGGGTCTTGTCTTTTAGAATTCGATTGTGGAGTTTGTTGTTTATTTTTGTTTGTTGTATGAGACGAATCTCGGCGCACGAAATTTCCTTTTTGATTACCTCGCCCACGTAACGCTGCTCACCCCGGCTCAGACCCAGCTAACATACGACCCCGCTGTGTTGTTTATTGTGATGCCATCGCCAAAGGAACTAGGAGCAAGAGCTTGATTGTAGAATAGGGGGGTTGACGTGGGCGATACGAGCGAGGTAGACTTTCACCGGGTCGACACTTGTAAAGAGACCCTTAAAGAGACTGGTCTGTAAGTTATCGGTGGTGACGTCGATCAAACTTGGAAAGGGCTGGTCTTTAACGGTAGGATGGCTTCCTAGACTAGAGCTAATAATCTAGAGGGCTGCTGTGGCGACGAGGAGTGCTGCCAGCCTCGCCATGGTGAAGTGAGGCCGGCTAGATGGCACTTTGCTGGATGAAGTAGCTGGAGCATCATTGTCTTTTATAACCCTTATTATGCCTTTCCGACGTCGCCGAGTTAATAAGCCATCCGGTTTCCGGGAACTCGGGTCAAGGTCCATTTGGAGCGCGAGATAACAGCAGTAACCCGAGCAAGATGTCACGTCGAATGACTCGAACAGCAAAACACCCCGGATTCCAATTTCAAAGGCCGATATCACAATACATGCCGTAAAGTAATGTAATTGGAGTTCTGAGACGAGCCACAATGTAAACTTGGAGTTCTCGTTCGGCAGCCTGTTCGCGTACTCGCAGATGCCAAAACAAACGGAACAATTCTCTTGAGGTCAGACTGGAACCACGAAGCCCATTAACCCAACATGTTCTTTATATACCATGACAAACTGACACACCCACACTGCGTCGGCCATTCACTCCTACTCGTTCGCAATGTGAAGCTCAGGATTCAGCGCCAGGACCGGGACAGACGACTGCAAGGCACAGGCCAGACCGCGGTACACATGTGTTGCAGCAGCACCTGAAGCCCAGCTCGCAGGTCGTGTCGCCGCACTTTATCTTGGGGAGTTGAATCGGGTTGGCAGCCATAGCCGTGGCCGCGAAAAGGAGGCACAGGGAAGCGATGATGGTGCGGAGGCCGGCCATGGTTGGGATTATGGAGATAAGTGAGGCTGGCGACTAGTTAACAGCAGGACCGATTTCCTAGGAATAACCTACCAAGGTACTGAACGGATATTGATGAACAAATACTGGTGGTTGTGTTTGAATGGGGAAAGGAACGTTTTGACGAGCGAGCGATTGCTCAACCTTATAACACGCCACCTTACCGTTGACCTGGTGTGGTAACAACAGAACCGGCTGTGAGTAAGCTTAGCAAGACTGCTGACAGGAGGGATACCTTAGGTTTCATTAACGTGGTCAGAGCGACAATTCTACCGCATCAGGAAATTCGCTGCATCTGACGGACCTTATTTGCTAACATATAGGGGGTGCCAAGGCGCCACGAAATGAACAAAGCAGCTAGCCCAGTTGTTGTTGCCTCGTCACATATCAACAAGATACGGGCTGTGCGGGACGCTCGATGACTAATCTTCTCTCGCAATAATCGCTAGCCGGGTTTGTTGGCCTAAGAGGAAAATACAGAGCAAATAGCGTTGCCTTCTATCATTGGTGCCTGGAAAAGACGAAAACCTGGGGATGACCTCGAGGCGCTAAGAACAAGTCACACCATATAGAAAATTTGTCTCTGCAACAGGTCCGCAATGAGATACACTCTCAAGTTGGGTTTCTCCCATCATTATTCCCTCCAAGTAAGCCGGGACATGGAACTCATACTTGGGCGCTTCCCTTTTGCCAGCGGCATTCCTCAAAACAACGGGCAGACGACACCCGTAAAGAACACAAACCAATCCGCCTTGCTGTATATCGTCGCTCCCTAGCCCTGCATACCCACTCTCGGTCGTAAAGAAGCGTCGTTGGGACAAGCGAGAGAAGATGAAATCCAATGCCGAGGCAATTTCTGGTCTGGGCACCTGGAAGCCTTTTTTTCTCTGCCTCGATCATGCTGCGCCACATGGCCGCATGCGACCGAGCGCAGTTTTTCTGACTCTATCCCCGCCCGTCATGAGAAAGAACTTGGTCTCGAGCTCAGTGGATGGGCATTGGGATATCGGTTTCGCAGGCACTCAAACGCAGTGATGCAGAGTTTCTCAAGTGAGGCCGATGGGGTATCGCCTCGGGAGTTGGCCTTGAGCTTGTCCCAAGAAGTGTCGAATGGTCCTTGTACGCTAGTAAGTACAAACTATAGCCGGGAGAGTCTATCATGACATGAAGGCAGTGCACTCCCTCATCGGTAGAACATTTAATGGTGTATAGGATATACAGACCCAGCTTAGTCAGGTTCAGGAACGTGTAAGATGAGCTGGCGAGCAAGATGGGCGAGATTAAGGAGAACCAACGACAGTTCCAGAAGGAGATACAGACGCTGGCGGCAAACGTCTACAACATGGCCTGCTCCATATTTGCCGCCGACGGAAATATCAACCCCGTTGATGGTACTTGTAAGTGTTGAATCTCAATCTAACTGCGCGATAACTACCTACCTTACATAGAGGTACCTAAACAAAACACAACAGCAAAGGCTAATCGTTTCCGAATAGATATCCGCCGAATCGACTCCCACCCCACACAACCTCCCAAACGCACCGGCAGCATCCTCTTCTCCCTCGAACAATCCCGCTCCCTAGTCGACACCTGGTTATCCTCCGTCAATCCCATCGACCCCTCCCCCACCGCCCACATCAACATCCACCTCGCCGGCTTCAGGCTTCACCCGTTTGTCTCCCTCCGAAATGGACCGCACCCAATACATGCTCTCCTCTTCCCAACTTCAATCCTGGCTCACCTCCTCCCTCTTGGAAATCCACTCCGAATCCGCCCCCGAAGTAGAGGAGTTGGCGGGGTGGGTTTCGGAGGGAGGGCCGGTGGTGATGAAGATGTTGGTTACGGATACGCTGCCGAGTTGTCGGGTGAGGAGGTTGGCGGATTTGAGCTTGAGGGTGCCGGATGAGGTGGATGGGTGGAGGAATGGGGTTGGTGTGCGGTATTTGGAGGAGAGGAGGGAGAAGATGGTGGGGAGGTTTGTGAGGGAGAGGGGGGTGAATGAGTGAGGCGAGTGAAGAAGAAGAGGAGGATGATTTTGACAGTGATAGTAGTGATTCAGATAGTGACTAGGATTTTCAAGACGAGCGATAATGTCCGTTAAAGCCCCCGAAAGTCACACTCCCAGTAAAACTCAGTTGCCGTGCCTTCGGTCTTGAAGATCCGCTGACACCACATCCAGGTCGACTTTGCACCCTTCCACGCTTCGACGCGGATAGCCTTGTCAGACCCCCCATCTTGCACAACGCGGATGCCAATGACGATGTTGTTTACCTGGAATGGGCAGCCGTTGGCCTTGCAGAAGAGATCTTTTCGCTGAGAGATACAGTTCTTTTTCAGGTCCGGGAATTCCTTTTCACCGGCGTAGACCAGGTTGTCATCCCTGGAACAAATTCTTTTAGTGGCATGTCTTACACCCGGGCGAAGATGGCGGTATAGCGTCCTGGGTATCTCAGAGGGTGCTCACCATACTTTGAAGAAGGGCGTGCAAGCTTCGTCTACAAAAAAGTTGTTCGGCATCAGGTCCACCTTGTATCCTATGCGGACCAGGTAAGCATCTGTGATCCCAGCAGAAGCGACGAAAATTGCAATAGCCTTGGAGAGCTGCATGTTGCTGAGTGCTGGCGGGCTCCTTTGTGACGATTTAGGATTTTGAGCACTTGAATAGGCGATGTGAAGAAGAGAGAGAAAAGTCGAGAAAGCGCAAGGCAGTGCGTTATTTATCCTAGCTTTTAATTTTGCCCTGCAGTTTACGGGGAGTGTCGGTCTAGCCTCTGCAGAAAAGCTCTTCTGTCAGAAAGCACGCTGACTCAAGCAAGGGTTGCAGTGTTACTGATTGTCGCAGTGATTCTGAGTCCCTTGCCAACTTCCAGTGCCAAAATTGTCACTTGATACTGCAAATAGCAATTCCGCATAGCTCTAGTCACGATCTTCAGCCATTGCACTACCAGACATGACGGTTGTGTGGTTCCGTCGTTTTTCGGACCGCATTTTACGACGCCCCAAAAGTGGTAGCCATGTAATGCTGCGACGGCGAGCCGATGTGACACGGTGCAGGCGTGGAACGTCAAAGTGGGCCTATGGCCGCTAATCGTTCTATTCAATAATAATTGTCTATGGCCTCGAAGGTCCTTGCGGAGGAAAGCAGAGGAAAAACAAAAGAACTGCCTTCGAGGGAGGGGATCTATTCTTATACTGGAGGTCGGATTGACACGGTTCTGCCCTCGTGCCCGACTCTCCTCCATTCACCATTGGCCGTTTTGGCCTTGGCGCTGCCCCGCGTTGGCAGGCAACCCCGGCGTTGCCAGTTGGTCAGATCGAATTGTGGTAATTTTTCCTTCCCGGACTCCGGGCACACACAACGGCCACCGTTGAGATGTATGCCATAACACCATCCCCAACCACATCCTGTCCCGCGGCTAAAAACAGCCTTGATCCAGGGCGGCACAATCAGACACTTGGGAATGCCCAGACCCGTCTCATGCAACCAAGTTACTCTTTTTCGGCCCATTCGGACGATCTGAATACACACACACACACACACTACGTACAGCCTGTAACCGGCGAGATGGATAAGCTAGGATGGCGAAATAGCTCGGTAGCTGTTAGGTGCAGCCCAACTTTACGAGCCTCGGCCACGACGGCCATGACGGTGATTGAGTCTCCTCCCAAGTCGAAAAAGTTGTCATCCATCCCAATGCTTGCCACTTCGAGCTTCAGCACCCGTGCCCATATCTTCTGCATCTGTCGCTCGCTTTCCGATCTTGGCTGACGCTTTGGTCTCTGCCCGGCCCCTTCCGTTTGATTCTGTGCCAAGTCCTGGATAGAGAACGACGCACCAATCTCTCGTAGTCGTCTCCGGTCGACTTTCCCCGTGGCGGTTAGTGGTAACCCTCCCTGCGAAGAGATATAGGCACTTGGTCTCATGTGCCTTGGTAGCTGTTTCGCCAAGCTGGCCTCTACATCGGTGCTGATGCGTAGAATAGCAGGGCCGGCGTTTTCCGTCATGGTTGAGGCCCCAGCGTTGTGCATATAGACAAATGCAACCAGCGTAGGACCACCTGGGATTTCTCCGCGCGGTAGAATGACTTCGGCAGCTACTTGTTCGACTCCCGGCACGCAGCTACGAACGAAATGCTCGACTTCGGCAAGTTCGACTCGCTGCCCACGGATCTTGACCTGGGTATCCCTGCGCCCAAGGAAGGTAAGCCTTCCCTCTTTATCATACCGCACCAGATCTCCCGTCTTATATAGACGACCACGCCGGCCAGGGAACTTCGGGGTGCCCCGTAATAACCACGGCGGGTCGTGGATAAACGCGGCGACGGTTTTAGCTTCATCGTGGAGATATCCCCGGCCGACAAGAGGTCCCTCGAGAAGAAGCTCGCCGATGCATCCGGGGGGCAGCAGATGGTTGTGGTCTTGCTGCTGCACAATCCACGTAACCAGCCCAGCTCCTCGCCCGATGCTGACAGCCTCCTCTGGCGCCTTCAGCCGAGTATTGGCATTGATGGTGCTGATTCCGCACTCGGCCGGTCCATAGGCATTGACAACTCGAGCTCGGCCGGACCACCGTGCCGCGTCCTCAGCTGCGACCGCCTCTCCGGCCAGAATGAGGGTCCTCAGATGAGGCAAGGTAGACGGATCGATCAGCCGCGCCACTGAGGGCGTGAGATTCACAATCGTGGCTTCGGTGTCTATCAAGGCCTTGCCAAGATTGCCCCAGCGATCTTCCTCGGCTGGGACGCATAAACATCCTCCCGAGGTAAGCGTGGCAAAGATATTATGGACAGCGATATCGAAGGAATGGGCCGCAAAGTCGAACACTCTAGCGTCTGGGGTAAACCCAAGAAGCTCAGACTGATATTTCAGCCCGGAGAAAAAGCTGTCGTGGCTCATGATCACGCCTTTGGGGACCCCTGTGCTTCCGGACGTGAAGACGGCGAACATGGCGGTGGCGGGTGACTGTGCTGGTTCGGCCGATGCAGCAACCGCCGTCGTCATGCACTCCGTGTCTTCTGTCCACCACCCCGGGCCTACCTCGATGACCGTTTCGGCCGGCCCCCCCGAAACGATGGGCATGTTGACTGGAGAGGAGAGAATGATGTGGGAGCCAATTTGCCGAGCAATGGCCTGGAGACGGTGCGGGGGGAGGGAAGGCTCCAGAAGCACAAATCCAGCCCGCGCTTTCAGCACCGCGAGCGCTGCCACGGACGTCCACATGGACTTTTCAAAGCAGAGCGGGACAAGGGTGTCAGGCCGCACGCCGAGTTCAACAAGACGGCGGCTGATACGCCTAGCAAGTCGATCTAGCTCCTGGTAGGTCAGACGGCCGTCCCAGGCGTGTATGGCAGGAGCGTCGGGCTGCGCTCCCACGACTTGCTCGATGACGCGGTGAACGCATTGCTCCGCAGGCGCTGGCACAGTCTTGTTCCATCCCCATATCTGACCCAGTTCTCGCGGTGTCATGACTTGGATCTGGCCTACGGCCAGCGCATCGTCGGCAGCGTCGAGCTGCCCCAACACATATCGTAGGCGGTCCAGTATGCTCTGCACCTCGGGCGGCTCCACGACCCTGCTGTCAAAGCTCGCGCTGACCCGCATGTTTCCGGCGGCCCCAAGCCGGACCTCGAGCATCAGGGCATATGTGTTGAGCCATTGCTGCTGGGAGACCTCTTCCCAAGTGCCAAGCGCCTCTTGGGCCGCGTTGTTGTTGATCTCCTGGGGTGGTTGGATGACGAGCAGGGATTGGAACATGCAGGCATTCCGGCAGCCAGGAGATATCCGAGCGATGGCGCGCAATCCTGTCTGCTCAAAGGGAATCATGCCAATCGCCTGCTGCTGTACGGCTTGCAGATAGTTCGAAACCGTCTCGGCATCGTCCACCTTCACGCGCACCGGGACGGTTGCGAATGTTGGAGCGGCCATGGCCTCGATGCCGGCGATGGGCGCATTCCTGCCTGATACCGTGACGCCAAAAACGCCTTCCGTTGAAGACGTCATGCGGCTGATGATGAGAGCCCAGGCGGCGCGGATAAGCGCCGACACTGTGATATTTCTCCGGGACGTCCGAGGCTGTGGCATATCCGCCCACGCCGTCCCTTGTGCGAGAGGTTGATCGATTGAGGATGGCAAGAGCGGGAACGGCGGGCTTTCGCAGTCTGCCAGAGCCTCTTTCCAGTACTTTACGGACGCTTCACCATTGCCTTTCTCGACGTAGTCGATGAAGTTCTGGAAAGGGGGCCCTAGATTGACCGGCTCACCCTGAAGGGTGGCACCTAGGGCTTTCCTGATCAAGCTCGCCGTCCATCCATCGCAGATGGCATGATGCACCGTCCACACCAGCCACCTGCAGTCCCCAGCATCATCCTTGACAAGAGCATAGCGAGCCAACGGCGAACCTAACCCCATTGGGCGCTTCCTGTCGTCGGCAAGGTACGCCTCCAATCCGGTGGCATCAACCCAGCAGATGGGCTCCTCAAGGACGACCTGGACAAGGCCGGCGTCGGTATGCTGCGCGAACCTAGTGCGCAAGACAGGCATGCTGCGGACGACCTGCTCCCAAGCAGCGCATAAGCCTTGGACTGTAGTTCCGGGTGCTATTTTCAGGACAGACTGTTCGAGATAGGTACCAGGGCGCTTCGCTGTTAACGACATGAGCCCCTCCTGAAGTCGTGTGCAGGGGTACATGTCTCGGATCGCGGTCGGATCGAGATGGTAGTGGGTAGCAATGTGGTCGGAAAGGATCGAGCTCGTTTCGTCGCCGAGCAGAGAGAAAGGCGTGATCTGGGATGCAGGCTGGTGCTGTATCCGAGAGCTTCGACGAGAGAGCTCCCTCAGAACTGGGTAGCCCAAGGTGTCCGCCACGGTTAGTTGGATGCCGACCTTGCGCAGCTCGCTGACCGCCTCCATCGCCGTGACCGAGTCGCCACCGAGATGGAAGAAGCTGTCATCCAAGCCAATGCTGCTGACTGGGATGTTGAGGATGGTGGCCCAAGTTTTCTGGATAGACAGCTGCTCCTCGGAAAGCGGCTGCGGCTTGGGCTTTTTGGCTGTCCGTATCGCAGCAAGCTCCTCCACGGAGAAGGCAGCACCAAGGGTGCGAAGCGCCTTGCGGTCCAGTTTTCTTGCCGCCGTCTTCGGCAACGACCGGGTCCAGAACAGGGCTGTCGGCACCATGTATGCTGGCAAATGCTCCGACAGCATGTCCTGCATGTCTGGTGAGACTGGTGCTACAGTAAGCTCGGGCTCATTGGCTTCTGCTGCTGCGATCTCCTCTCGGGCCTGAAGAAAGGCTACGAGCGTCGGGCTTGAATGCTCCCCCCGTGGAACGATGACTTCGGCCGCCACCCGGTTTGCCCCTGTGTATTTCTGGACCCAGTACTCCACTTCTCCGAGCTCCACCCGCTGGCCGCGGATCTTGACCTGGGTATCCTTGCGGCCGTGGAAAGTTAGGCTTCCATCCTCGTTGTATTGCACCAAGTCCCCCGTCTTGTACATGCGTCCGTGCCGCCCTTCCTGGCTGTCCTGACCAGGGATGCATGAAACAATACCCTGAAGCAACCACTTTGGATCTTGTATAAAGACGGCGGACGTTTTCTCGTCGTCGTTCAGGTAGCCACGGCCAACGAGAGGCCCTTCGAGCAAGAGCTCGCCCACACAGCCAACGGGCGCCAATCTGTCATGGTCATCGGGCTCTACGATCCAGGTCGCTAGACCTGCCCCGGTACCGATGCTAGCGACATCCCGTAGGGTGCGCGGGCTGTCATTGATGGTGGCATTTGCGGTGCATTCGCTCTGGCCGTAGAGATGAATGAGTCGCACCTTGCCCCACCAACGCTCCAGCTCTCTGGCCGAGATGGCCTCCCCGCCGAAAATGACAGCTTGCAGGGTAGGGAGCTCGTCGGGGTTCAGGATCTGCATGACGGTTGGGGTGATGTCGATGATGTTGACCTGGAGAGAATTGATGGCGTGGGCGAGCTTGTTCTGTCTGTCTTGGTCGCTTGGGATGCAGAGGCAGCCCCCGACTGCCAGGGCGCCGAAGAAGTTGCTGATGGTGGTGGTGAAACTGTACGAGGAGTAATCCAGTATCCTCGAGTCTTTCGCGAAGCCCAGGAGATGGGCTTGGTAATGCATAGCCGAAGCGACATTGCTATGGGTCATCAGCACACACTTGGGCAGCCCCGTGCTGCCAGAGGTGAAGACCGCGTACATGAGAGACGACGGGCTGGGCCGAGATAGAAGCAGGCTCGGATGCCTTTCCGGCTGCTGTGTAAACAGCTCCGCACCGACCAGCACGGTTTTTGGGACGAGCCGAGAGGTCAGCTCCTGGGTGGATCGAGAGACTAACATCAACGTCGCCCCGGTGGCCTGGATCATGTAGAGCATGCGTTTCACGGGCAGGTTCGAGTCGATCAGCAGAAAC
>Ga0247760_1001346_pt1 | contig 23118 bp, 16 predicted proteins | sample UWRJL171409R4_FD_179936 | JGI IMG/M metagenome (GOLD analysis project Ga0247760, IMG submission 179936) | Plant litter microbial communities from Arlington Agricultural Research Station in Wisconsin, United States - UWRJ-L171-409R-4 | ecosystem: Environmental > Terrestrial > Plant litter >... | reverse complement strand
CAGAATGTGTTCGGGTCGCTGAAGCAGGCGTAATACAGATCACCCGGCGGGTTGAAGCACGGCGGCGACCAAGCGACCTGCACCTCACGCCCCGCGAGCGGAGAGGCGTCTTGCCAGAGCATCTGCAGGTTCACGGTCTCGCCGGGCTGGGCGTACGGCACATCCTTCTGCACGGCGAGCACACGCAAGGAATGCAGCTCGCTCGGCGGGTCGAAATCCGGCCCGCAGCCAAGCATGAAGAGCGATAGGAACGCGATCCACCGGATCACGCCGCCGGGTATCGTGATCTGCATCAGAACTCACCTCTCATACCCAAGCTGGGGATGATCGGAATGCCCGTTTGGAAGGACTGCCGACTGTAGTTGTAGTTGTAGGCCAGCCCTTCCACCGCAGCGTTGTTGTACACGTTCTGAATGTCCAGATACGTGGAGAAGCGCCAGTCACGAAACTGCCAGCGCTTGTCGATGCGCAAATCCAGCTGGTGAAAGAGCGGCAAGCGGGTGCTGAACGGCTCGGCCTGGAGCGGCGTGTAGGCAGCGGCATCCGCCGCGTACAGCGCGGGCAAGGCCGGCCGAGACACGACCGGCGTGTCGAGTGGGCCCGAGACGATGCGGAAGCGGCCGCCGAACTCCCAACCACGCCCGAGGCGATAGCTGCCGAGCATGATCAAGTTGTGCGTCTGATCGTACTGAAACAAGTACTCCGGGCTGGAAGCATCATCGCGGCGCACGCTGCGCGAGAGCGTGTACGCAATCCAACCGAAGAAGCGCTTGTCCGGCTTGTACTTGAGCAGCGTTTCCAGACCGATGACCGAGCCCAAGCCGAAGTTGGCGTAGGTGTAGGCACCGGCTGCGTTGGGCGCTCGCGAGACTTGGTTGGTGAGATCCTTGTAAAAGCCCTCGACGCTGATGTCGACCTGGCGCGTGATCTCTTGCTCGATGCCAAACGAGTAATGAATGGCACGGTTCGAGGTGAGCCCCGGAGTGCCGAACACGGGGTTCGTCTCTTGGAACTGGGGCGGCTGATAAAACACGCCCACACCACCCTTGAGGGTCGTGCGTCGAGCTAGGACCTCGGGGTGATCCGGATCGGCGCCCTTCACCAGGTCATAACGGGCGACGATGCGCGGCGCGAAATCCGCGTGCCCGGTATCGCGGGCATAGTCGACGCGCACACCTGGAATGACACGCAGCCGATTGGTCGGTTGCAGCTCCGCCTCCACGTACCAGGCGGGGCGAAAGACCGTGCTCTTCTCGTGGGATTCTTTGGGCGGGCGGGAGGCGAAAGGCCCCGGGTCGGGCTCCCCGGGCCGCGGCGGCGGAGGGAAACGAACCGTGACCTCGTAGGGCGCAATCGCAAAATCCAAACCGGTGTTGATCTTGACGCCGGGGGTGATCTTGAAGCCGAATTCATGGCGCGCGTAGATCGCGTAGTTGTTCAGCTTGAACAAGTAGTTGCCGACAGAGAAGCCCGCGTCGTCTTTGCCGAACGAGACCGTCGAGGTGCTCGACACGGAGCGCGATAGCTCGGTCTCGAACAGCGCTTGTGCGCGCCAGAACGACGTTCCGAAGCTGAGCGCGCCGCCAAACGCCGGATCTTGCGCTGCCGGGTCGGTAACGATGATCCGGAATTTGTCGTCCGAGCCGAAGCCTCGCAAGCTAAAGCGCGACGTGCTGGTCTTGCGGTCGACGATCAGCTGATAGTCGTAATAAACCGGCGCGGACGTGACGCTGGAGCCCGCGCTCTCCAGCACTGGCTTGAGCCAGGCGTCGACCCAGCTGCGCCGACCGGCCACGGCGAACGACCAGTGCTTCATCGGCAGCGGCCCCTGCAACATCAGGCGACCGTCGATCATGTCTACCTGCGCCATGCCGTGGAAGCAGCCCTTGCGATCGGTCACGGCTCCGTAGGGACCGGTGCAATCGATGTTCGGACTGCGCAAGCCAACATTGACGATGCCGCCGCTGACGCGGCCGAAGCGAGCGCTGAAGTTGCCGGGATAAAAATCGATCTTCTCGAGCAACTCCGTCGGCACCACGCTCGACAAACCACCGAAGTGGTAGACCATCGGCACCAGCGTGCCGTCCACGTACACCTGCGTGTCCTGAGGGGAGGAGCCGCGGACGATCAAGAGCCCAGCGAGCCCTGGAGGACGGGCCACACCGGGCAAGCTCTGGATCGAACGCAACGCGTCGCCGTTGGTGCCTGGGATGCGGTCGATCTCCCGGCGTTCGATGGTACGACGGGTCACTTCACGGGGCGGGCGTTCACCTTGAACGGTGATTTCGATGCCCTCGGACACGGGCGCCAAGCGGTAGGTGGCTTCGGTTTCTTCGCCCAGCCCGACGTCTTCTTGATTCTCGATCGCCTGAAAGCCCGGAGATTCGACGCGCACCTTGTATTTCCCGGGAGGAAGGCCGTCCAGGCGCCACTTGCCAGCTTCGTCGGTGACGACCTGGCGTTGCGAGCCATCCGCGAGGGTGATGATGACGGTGGCGCCAGCCAAGGGCGAATTGCTCTCCGCCAAGCGCACGGCGCCGAGCAGGTTGCCGGTGGTGGGCGCGGGCGGCGGCGCTTCAGCGCCCGGCCTCACGGTCAGGGTGAACGAGTAGCGGTAAGGAATGACCACCGGGATCGGCACGCCGTCACGTGTGGCCGGCTTGAACTTGAATTTGAGCGCGGCGGCCTTGGCCGCCTCGTCGAAGCCGTTGCCTGCGGGCTCAGACACCTCCGCCTTGGATACCTTGCCCTCCCGATCGACCGTGAGTTTGAGCACCACGTCCGCTTGCAGGCCGGCCTGCTCGGCTTCCGCAGGATACGCGGCGTGCTCGAAATACGTCAGCTCGGGCAAGACGATGACCGGCTTTTTTGGCGCATCCTTCGCTGGCTCGGCGGGCCTGACCACCGCGCCGGAAATGCCGCTCGGCACCGCGCCCTGATCCGAACGAGCGTCGTCCGACTGCGCGAGCGCAAGCTCGCTCTGCGCGAGCAACGCAGCCATCACCACCAATGAGACTCGGGTCGGAGCAGAAACCATGGAAAGCCCGCTACTTCGCTAGTGCACACGGGAGCCCCTGACAAGCGTTTAGGAGAGAGGGGGCTCCGAACAACTCAGTTGCGAGCGGAAGCTCGCAGTATTACGGCGGGCCGAAGTGAAAGTCGCCACCTGGAACGTCAATTCAATCCGCGCTCGCCTCGACCACGCTTGTGATTGGCTGGAACGTGTGCAGCCAGACGTCCTGTGCATGCAGGAAACCAAGGTAACCGACGACGATTTCCCGACCGATGAGTTCATGCGCCTCGGTTACGGCGTGGCCATGGCCGGACAGCTTTCGTACAACGGCGTGGCGATCCTGTCTCGATTGCCGATGAAAGAGATCACGATCGGACTCGCAGGGCAGGCCGCGGACGCGGATCGCCGAGCCATCGCCGCGACGATCGCGGGCGTGCGCGTCTTTTCGGTCTACGTGCCGAACGGCAAGAGCGTGAGCTCGCCCTCGTTCCCCGAGAAGCTCGCCTGGCTCGAGCGGCTACGCGGCACGCTCGACGAGACCGCCAATCCGCACAGCGACGTGCTCGTGTGCGGCGACTTCAACATCGCCACCGACGAGCGAGACGTGTACGCGCCCGAGTTGTTTCGCGGCAAAGTCCACTTCCATCCCGACGAACACCGCGCGCTGGCGCGGATCCGCGATTTCGGGTTGAAGGACGCCTTTCGCGAGCACCACTCGGAAGCCGGTCGGTACAGTTGGTGGGACTACCGCGGCGGCGGCTTCCGCAAGAACGAAGGCTTACGTATCGACTACGTTTTCCTGTCGGAATCGCTGGTCAAGCGCTGCACCAGCGTGCTCATGGATGTGGAGCCGCGGCGGCTGGACAAGCCGTCCGATCACATCCCAGTGATGGTCGAGCTCGCTTAGGGCCCGCGAATGGCTAAGTCGGTCGATGATCGCGGTCGAGGCGCGCGGCTGGCGAGGCGCGACGAAGGCGCATACTGCGGGTATGTAACTGAGGAGCAACGAAGCCCGCCGCGATGCATCGGCCGCGAGGGCGATCGACTTAGCCATTCGCGGGCCCTAAGGGCATCGAAAGAGCGGGCTATCGATCCGAAGCGTGGCAATACGAGAGCAAGCCTGCTCTAGAAGGAATCGATCGAGGAGCGCCCGAACTCAAAACACATCATCTGGCCGCGTCGCCCCACGCGGCAAATCCAAATTCAACGCCGACACCGCGGCCGTGCCGCCCGAGAGATATTGATAGCGCGCGAGGTTACCGAGCACGCGCTCGACGTAGGTACGTGTTTCCTCGAACGGGATGCGCGCGACGAACGCGTCGATGCCGATTTTTTCTGGGGCGCTCAGCCAGCGAAAGACGGCTTCGGGGCCAGCGTTGTACGCGGCGGCGACCAGCGCCAAGTTGCCGCCGAAGTAGCCGCTGAGTTGCGAAAGGTAGTGCGCGCCGTAGCGCACGTTGTCGTTCGGGCACTGCAACGAGGATTCGACGAATGGTTCGTGCAACTTGTCGGCGACGCGACGCGCGGTGGGTACGATCAGCTGCAGTAGGCCGCAGGCCCCTGCGGTCGAACCCGCGCCGGGATCGAAGGCGCTTTCCTGGCGCATGATGGCAAAGAGCAAAGCCGGCGAGAGATTTTCTTGCTGCGCGGCTGCTTGGATCAGGCCCTCGTAGGGTTTGGGATAGAAGCAGTCCCAAGCCCAGGTATTCGCGGAGGTGGGCGCGAAATCCAGGATATCGCCGCGAACTGCGCTCTGCGCCACGCGGTAGCGCCGTTGCGCGACGCCCAGCGATCCGTACGCCTGGCACAGCGCCTCGGTGCTGCGCGGCGCGTAGGCGCGACTGACGCTCGCCTCCTGGCGAATCAGTTCACGCTCGGCATCGCGCGCGAGACCCACGCGGTTCAGCGCAGCGACGTCCGCGGGCAGCGTGAGCGCTAGCGGCGTGTACGGCGCGCTCGCCGCGGACTCGGCGATCAGCGGAGGTTGCGGCGCGCCGACGATGCCCAGCCGCCCGCGCGCGGCCAAGCCGAAGAAGGACAAGGGTTCGCTGCGCGCCACTTCAGTGAAGGCCAGCGTCGCTTTTTCCTTCTGGTTGCCGAGCGCGAGCGACAACGCTTCGAGGTAGCGCAAGCGCGCCTTGTTGCGGCGATCTTTGGCCAGCGCCGCAAGGCGCGCAAAAGCCGGTGCGGCTGCTGACGGTTGATCGGTCTCGAGCGCGCACAGCGCGCGTTCGTAGTTGGCGTCGTTACCGAAGCGCGCGCGCTTGCCGAACGTGGCCAGGTATTTGTCATACAGGCCGCGCGCTTTCAGGTAATCACCGGCGATGAAGCGCAGGCGCGCGGACAGGTACTGCGCCTGCTCGGCCCAGTCCGTCTTCGGGAATTGGCGAGCCACGCGCTCGTAGCCGGCGATCGCGCGTTCGTCGAGCTGGCCGCGGGAAAGCGCGCGCGCAGCATAAAATAGCGCGCGCGGCGCGTTCTCCGGATCTTCACGCGCGGAGCGCTCGAACAGCTCGGCGGCTTTTGCGTAGTTGCTGCGCGCAGCGTACAGCGCGAAAGCACGCAGGTAGGTGATGCGGCCGATCGGCGCGGGCGAGCCGGGGGCTTTGGCGAGCAGGGCGAGTTCGGCTTCGGTGCCTTCGACTCGGCCGGCTTCGGCCAGCTTGCTCGCGCGGTCGAGGTGCTCCGATTTCGTCAGGCGCGTTGCGGCGTTGCCGTCCAGCACCTTGAGCGCCAAGTCCGCCTCGGGACGGAGCGGCGCAGCCAAGGCCAGCCAGCGATAGTCCGCGATGGCGGTGCCTCGATCCCCGACTTGCGAGGCGAGCGTCGCGCGCAGCGCGCGTGCGCGGACTTCGGCGCTGCGCGCGCGTTTGGATTTGCCGAGGCGCGCGAGCACGCGGTCGAGCGCCATGCGCGCTTGGGGCAGCGCCAAGTCTTGTTGATGGGCGGACGCCGCGGAGAGCAAGGATTCAGTATCACCGCGTTGTTCGAAATAGCGCGCGGCCTCCGCGAACGGGCCAACGCGCAGCTGGGCTCGCGCGCGAGCTTCGGCGATCTGGGGGGCGAGCTGCGGCACGGCGGTGTGCAGTCCCTCGAGCAACGTCAGCGCGGCCGCCGCGTCATCCAGTTCCAGCGCTACCCGCGCGCGCACGAAGCGCAGCTCCGGCTGCCCACGCTCGGCCTCGGGTAGCGCCTCGAGCGCTCGGCGCGCGTCGGCCCAGCGCTCGGCGCGCACGAGCGCGGCGTAGCCGGCATCACTCGGTGAGGCAGGCAGAGAGGGCGCGGCGCTCGCAGAAACAATCGGCGCGGGCACGCTATGCGAAAGCGGGGGCGACGCGCTGACAGCTGCCCCTGGCGCACCGTGTGCGCCGCGATCGCAGGCCGCGAGCAGAACCCACGCCCACAGCCCTTGCTTTAGAACCCCCAATGATACTCCGCCCGCAACATCGTAGTGATTGCCTGGCCCTCGCCGATGCTAGAGAGCAAAACATTCGCGCGCAAGGAAACACCCAAACCAAAATTGCGAGTCGCGGCGTAATCCAAGCCGAGTACACCAGCGACGATCGCGTCGTCCCGTCGAAAGGGCTCGGAGATCGGTAGCGGGCCCGCGATGTGCTGGAAGCCGACCATGGCCGCGCCGTACGGGATCCACTGCAGGATGTCCAACTTGTATGACAAGCCGGCCACGGCGGAGTACGCCTCACCGCGTTCACTGGGGCTCTCGGCGGTTGCCTGGTACGAATGAGACGAGCCAAGCAGCTCGAGCTTCAGATCGAACACGTCCGAAATGCCGTAGCCCGCGTTCAGACCCAGTGACGGTCCGGCGCTGTAGTAGCTCGGGTAAGCGGTGAGGCCAACGCCGCCGCCCACGTGCCACTCGCGCTCGAAGGCTTGCGCACGGCCCGGAGCTAGCCACGCGGCCGCTCCACAGAGAATACCCAGAACCAAGCCGCGCATCTTCAACGCCTGCGAGTCTAGCCCTAAATTTCCGCGCGCTCAGAGCATATTTACGGGATCGACGTCGATCGCCATGCGCACCTGACGGTGCACGCTGGCGCGGGCCACGGCGAGCAGGGCATCGCGCAGCGGTTTGCGCTCGGCCGCGCGCAGCACGAACCGAAAGCGATAGCGATTGCGGAGCCGCGCAAGCGGAGCGGGCGTCGGCCCGAGCACCTCGACGCCCGAGGTCACGGCCGCGCGCGCGATGGCAGCGATGCGACCGCACTCGGCCAGCGCTTGGCCTTCGTCGAGCGCGTCGAAACGCACCAGCGCTAGCCGCGAGAAGGGGGGGAAATGCAGCTCCTCGCGATCGCGCATTTCCTGCTCGATGAAGCCCGGCACGTCGTGGCGCAGCGCGAAGGCGATCGCAGGGTGCTCGGGCTGCCGGGTTTGAATCAAGACCTTGCCCGGCGCGTCCCCGCGCCCGGCCCGACCCGCGACCTGCACCAACAAATGAAACGTGCGCTCCGACGCGCGAAAGTCGGGCATCGACAGCGCCGAGTCGGCGTTGAGCACGCCCACCAAGGTGACGTTGGGCAGATCGTGGCCCTTGGTCACCATTTGCGTGCCGACCAGGATGTCGATCTCCCCAGCGCGTACACGATCCAGCACTTGCTCGCTCTTGGCGCCCGCAGCCACGTCACGGTCGAGGCGCGCAACGCGCGCGGCAGGCAGCTGTTGCTTGAGCGTGGTTTCGATGCGCTCGGTGCCCGAACCTTCTTCGGAGAGCTTGGCCGCGCCGCATTTCGCGCAGCGCTGCGGCACCTCCACGACGTAGTCGCAATAGTGACACTGCAGCGATTCGCCACGCGCGCGATGCAAGGTGAGCGACACCGAACAGTTCGGGCAACGTACGATTTCGCCGCACGAGCCGCAGATCAGGCTAGGCGAAAAGCCGCGCCGATTGAGGAATAAAATGGCCTGTTCGCGCCGGGCCAAGCACGCCTCCAGCGCGCGGAACAAGGTCAAGCTGAGCAGTCGATCGCCGCCCGGGCCCGGGCCCACATAGCGCAGATCGACGATCTCGACCTCGGGCAAGACCGCCGTCGTGCGCGCGCGCGCGGGCAGCTTCAGAATCGAAAGCCGGCCGCTGTGCGCGAGCGCAACGCTCGAAAGCGACGGCGTGGCAGATCCGAGCACGCACACCGCGCCCGCGCGATGCGCGCGCAACAGGGCCATGTCGCGCGCGTGGTAGCGCACGCCTTCTTCTTGCTTGAACGAGCCGTCGTGCTCTTCATCGACGCAGACCAGGCCGAGATCGTGCACCGGCGCGAACAGCGCGGAGCGCGCGCCGACCGCGACTTTGAGCTCACCGCGGCGAAGCGCGCGCCACATGGCGTGCCGCTGGATGTCGGTGAGCCCGCTGTGCAGCACCGCGATGCGATCACCGAGCCGAGCCCGAAAGCGCGTCACGAGCTGGGGCGTGAGCGCAATCTCGGGCACGAGCACGATCGCGCCGCGGCCGAGCTCGAGCGCCCGCTGCACGGTGCGCAGATAGACCTCGGTCTTGCCCGAGGCGGTCACGCCATCCAGCAAATATCCCTGCTTTTCTCCGGTCTCTAGCGAGCGAGTGATGCGCTCGACCGCGGCCGCTTGTGGCTCGGTGAGCTCGGGCGGCGTGTCCGGCGCGACGTGCGCAAAGAACGGGTCGGGGTGGGCTTCGATGCGCTCGACGTTGACCAGCGTCAACGCTTCGAGCCGCTTCACCGCCGCGCGCGCGTTCGGCCACAGCTTGCTCAATTGAGGCGTGGTTTCGGGCCCCTTTTGGCGCAAATGCTCCAAGATCTCGCGTGCCTGCGCGCCGAGCTTGGCCCCCGCATCCGCGCCATCGACCGCGCTCACGCGCTGCACCATGCGGCCCAGAGATTCCACCGCGAACGACTCTCTCTTCGACAGCGCCTCGGCGGCCGTGCGCTCGACCGCGGGCAACGCCAGCTCGATCACCGCGCCGATGGGAGCGATGTAGTAGCGCGCCAACTCCTGCAAAAAGCTCAAGAGCTCGTCTTGGAGGACCGGCTCGGAGTCGACGATGGCGCGCAGCGGCTTCAGCTTGTCTTCGGGAAAATCAGGCGCATCGCTGCCGACCTCGAGCACGACACCGAGCACCCTGCGCGGCCCGAATGGGCACAGCACGCGCGCGCCGCGGCGCACCTCGGCCAAGAGCTCGGGGGGGACGATGTAGCTGAACGCCTGCCCGAGCGGGACCGGGATCGCGACGCGCGCGAAGACTCGTGTCGGCTCTGCCACGCTCAAAGCACCTTCAGCTACTGCTGGAGCCCGACGTAGTAAGCGAGCGCGGCGATCACGAGCACAATCAGCGTGATCCAAAGCCAAGACGACGTGCGCTCGGCGCTCAGCGGCGAGCCCGGTCGACTGCGCACCATCGCCTCGAGCGAAGCGGGCGGCGGTTCCATGCGCGGCACGTCCACCGATTCGGGCGAGCCGTCCGGCGGTGGCGGAAGGTAGTGCCGGCTGCCTCGCGGCTTGTCTTCGGGCTCTGACACGGAAACCGAGCGTCCCAGGCGGCCCTGCTCCGGTCAAGGAGCAACGCCGCCCGCGCGCAGCTTCAGGCGATCGGCGCCTTATCCAGACCGAAGCCCTCGTGCAGCGCGCGCACGGCGAGCTCGGTGTACTTGGCGGCGATGATGCAGCTGATCTTGATTTCGCTGGTGCTGATGGCTTGAATGTTGATGCCCTCGCTGGCGAGGATGCCGAACATTTTGGCGGCCACGCCGGCGTGCGAACGCATGCCGAGGCCTACGATGGACACCTTCACGATGTCCGGATCGTATTCCACCGGCTCACTGCCGTACTCCGCGGCAGTCTTTTCGATCAGCTCTTTGGCCCGCGGCAGATCGGTCTTGGCGACCGTGAACGTGACGTCGGTCGTGTCCTTACCCCCGCGTGAAGGGCTCTGGATGATCATGTCGACCGAGACATTGTGCTCGGCGAGCATGCCAAAAATCTTGGCCACCACACCGGGCTTGTCCTTCATGCGCACGAGCTGGACCTTGGCTTCGCCCTTGTCGTAAGCGACGCCCGCCACAGCCACCGACTCGAAACCTTCTTCGCCGACTACCATCGTTCCTGTCCGATCGCTGAAGGAGGACCGTACGTGCACCGGAACTCCGTATTTCATCGCCACTTCGACGGAACGGATCTGAAGCACCTTGGCGCCCAAGGAAGCGAGCTCGAGCATCTCTTCGTAGCTGATGCGGTCGATCTTGCGCGCCGAGGGGCAGATGTTCGGATCGGTCGTGTAGACTCCGTCCACGTCCGTATAAATTTCGCAGACGTCGGCTTTGATCGCGGCGGCGATGGCCACGGCCGTCGTGTCCGAGCCGCCGCGGCCGAGCGTGGTGATGCTGCCGTCCGGATCGATGCCCTGGAAGCCGGCCACCACCGCGATGCTGCCGCCCTGCACGGCTTGCAGCAGCTTCGAGCCTTCGATGCTCTGGATGCGCGCCTTGGTGTAGGCCGCGTCCGTGCTGATGCGCACCTGGTGACCGAGGAAGCTGCGCGCCCGGCCACCGAGCTGCTGGATGGTCATCGCGACCAACGCGGCGCTCACTTGCTCGCCGGTGGAGGCGAGTGAATCGAGCTCCCGCATGTCCGGCGTGGCCGAGATCTGATGCGCCAAGCCGAGCAAGCGATTGGTCTCGCCCGACATCGCGCTGACGATCAGTACGACTTGGTTGCCCTCACGCTGCGAGCGCAACGCGAGTTCGGACACGTTTCGCATCCGGTCCAGGTTGCCGACCGAAGTACCACCGAATTTTTGAACGACGAGAGCCACGGGGTTTCGCCTGGTAGCCCCCACGACGGGGGGCGTCAAGAGGGGGCGTCAAGCGCGACAAGCGGTGATAACGTCGCGCTCGGGATGTTAGCGATGTCGCCGCTGGCGCACTACGTGGTGGAAACGCTCGTCACCCTGCTGGCGATCGTGGCGCTTGCCGTGCTGGTCCTGCTCGGGGCCCGCCGCGCCGGCATGGGCCGCAGCGCTGGCCCGCTTTCGCTGGTCGGGCGCCTGCCGCTCGATGGGCGAAGGGCGGTCTACCTCGTGCGCGTGGGAACCACGATTTACGTGGTGGGGGTGAGCGAGTCAGGCATCGCCAAGCTGGGTGAAGTGAGCGATGGCTCGCTCGATCTGCCGGCGGTCACGAATCAAAACGAGACGTTCCGGGAGGTGCTGAGCCGTGCGTTCGCTAAGAAGCCTTAGAGCCAGCCCCAAAACCCCTCCCGTCGCCCGCCCGCGGATACGCCTCGCAAGCCTGCGTTGCGCGTCCTCAACGTACCTAGGGCGGGCTCTTAGCCTCCGCTCGGCTCTGACCGTGGGCGCGCCCTCGCTCGTGCTGCTCGGCCCGTCGCTCGCCCAAGCCGCGCCGGCCGCGGCCGGTAACGGGCTGGACGAAGCATTCATGCGCCCGATGACGCTGGTCATCGTCTTGGCCACGGCGGCGCTGTTGCCGTTCGCGTTCATGACCTTGACCGCGTTCGTCAAGATCTCGACCGTGCTGCAAATCGTACGCGGCGCGATCGGCGCGCAGAACATTCCGTCGAGCACCGTGATCATGGCCTTGGCAGGCGCGTTGACCTTGCTGGCCATGGCGCCGGTCGGCACGCGCATCGAGGCGCGGGCGCGCCCACTCTTCGAACCGAACGCCGAGCGCGACACCAGCAGCTGGGTGATCGCGCTCGCCGAAGCCACCCGCGAACCGATGCGTGATTTCTTGCGCGCCAACGCGTCCGGCCGCGAAAAGACGCGCTTTTTCGAGATCGCGCGCGCCGCGCGTCCAGCCGCGGAGCGCGAACGGGTGGGCCAGGACGACTTCGTGATCTTGGTGCCGGCGTTCGTGGTCAGTGAACTGATCGCGGCCTTCGCCTTGGGCTTTGCGTTGTACCTGCCGTTCTTGGTCATCGATCTGGTGGTGTCGAACGTGCTCTTGGCGCTCGGCATGCAGATGATGAACCCGACGCAAGTCAGCTTGCCCTTCAAGCTGCTGCTGTTCGTCGCGATTGACGGTTGGGGGCAGCTCGCGCAAGCGCTGGTGACTGGGTACCGCAGCGGCTGAGTCGCTCTCGGCTGCTCGCCCGGCTTTGTCGCATCGCGCCACAGCGATCGTGTTGATGGTTGGCGCTGGGGCAAAGCGCCTCGAAGGCGGCGCTCAGAGAGTCGCTGGCAGCGCGATTATTCGCTCTCCGCAAGCGGCCTAAGTCCTGCAATGGGGCTCGCGATGAGCCGCTTGATCTTGGTCGCGAACCGTCTACCCGTGTCACTCGATCTGAGCGACGGCCAAGTCAAAGTTCAGGACAGCGCGGGCGGTCTGGCCACCGGTATGCGCGGGCTGAGCAAACAGGAGCAGACCTCCTGGGTCGGCTGGCCTGGAGGTACGCCGAGCAGCGACGAACAGCGGGCGCAGCTGGATCGAAAGCTGGCCGAGCACTCAGCAACGCCCGTGTACCTGTCTGCGCAGGAAGCCGAGCGCTTCTACGAGGGCATGTCAAATAGCGTGATTTGGCCGCTCTTTCACTACCTGGTCGACCGTGTGCCGCTGTTCGTGCGCGATTTCGACGAGTACCGCGCGGTCAACGAGCGCTTCGCCGACTGCGTGTGCGCGCAAGCAAACGAAGACGATCTGATCTGGATCCACGACTACCACTTGCTGCTCTTGCCCAAGATCCTGCGCGACCGCCTGCCGCGCGCAAGGATCGGCTTTTTCCTGCACATCCCCTTTCCGTCGTCGGAAATTTTCCGACTGCTGCCGCACCGTGAAGAGTTGCTGCGCGGCATGCTCGGCGCAAACCTGATCGGGTTTCACACCTTCGGCTACGCGCGCCATTTTTCGGATGCGCTGCTCGGTAATTTAGGCATCGAACCCGAGCTCGACCGAGTCGACGTGGAAGGCCGCAGTGTGTCGATCGGCGTGTTCCCCATGGGCATCGACGTAGACACCTTCGAGCGTCTAGCCAATAGCCCGGAGCTGCCGGAACGTGTCTCCGAGCTGCGCCGGGCGCAAGGCGTGGAACAATTGATCTTGGGCGTGGACCGCTTGGACTACACCAAGGGGATTCCCCGCAAATTGTTGGCCATGGAGCGCTTGCTCGAGCGCAGCCCGCAGTACCGTGGAAAAGTCCGGCTGCTGCAGATTGCGGTGCCCTCACGCGAGAATGTCGCCGAGTACAAGAGCCTGCGCGCAGACGTCGAAGGGCTCGTGGGTCGTATCAATGGCTCGAGCGGCTCGCTGCACGATGCGCCGATCCACTACCTGTACAAGCCGCTCTCGCAAGACGAGCTGGTCGCGAGCTATCGCGCCGCCGACGTGATGGTCGTCACGCCGCTGCGCGATGGCATGAACCTCGTGGCCAAGGAGTACATCGCGGCGCGCACCGACGGCGATGGCGTGCTCGTGCTGAGCGAGCTGGCCGGCGCCGCGAGCGAACTCGGCGAAGCCTTGACGGTCAACCCGTATGACGTGGAGAGCCTCGCCGTCAGCTTGGAACGAGCCTTGAGCATGCCCGAGGCCGAGCGACGCGAACGGATGTCGGCCCTGCGCGACAAGGTGCGCGCCAGGCCCGTCGAACTTTGGGCGCAGGGCTTCGTGGACAAGCTGGAGGCCGGCGAACGCGCGCCCGAACCCCGCGACTTACGCCGCGATCCGGCTGAGCTCGACGCGCTGGCCGAGCGCCTCGCGCAGCGCGCCGAAGTGCTCTTCGCCTTGGACTACGACGGCACGCTGGTTCCGATCGCCAGAAATCCCGATCTTGCCCGCCCCGACGCCGCGCTGCGAGAGCTGTTGGCGATGCTCGCGGGCATGTCCGGCGTCGAGGTGTGCGTGGTCAGCGGCCGAGCGCAATCTTCACTCTCCGCCTGGCTCGGCGATCTGCCCATCGATCTCGTCGCCGAACACGGCGTCTGGTCGAAGCGCGCGGGCTCTGACGCGGGCGACTGGAAGTGTCACATCGACCCCACTTCGCTCGGTTGGATCGATGATGCCAAGCGCATCCTGCAAACCTACGTCGAGCGCGCGCCCGGCGCGCTGCTAGAAGAAAAAACTGCGGGCCTAGCTTGGCACTATCGCCTCGTCGATCCCTACCTCGGGTTGGCCCTCGCCCGAGAACTGCGCGTGCACCTCGTGCGCCACTTCGCCCAAGCGCCGGTCTCGATCTTGGCCGGCCGCAAAGTGATCGAGATGCGCCCCCAAGGCATCGACAAAGGCTCTGCGATCCGCGACTCCCTCGGCCTGTTCCGCCCTGAACTAGCCTTCGCCGCCGCCGGCGACGACCGCACCGACGAAGATCTATTCGCCGCTCTCCCCGAAGATTCGATCAGCCTATGTGCCGGCACCCTAGCCACCCGCGCCCGCTACCGAGTCACCGGCCCCGAGCAAATCCGCCGCTTTTTGCGGGGCTTCGTCCAAGCCCGCAAAGCCCGAGCGGCTTGACCCGCCAGCCAACGCGCGCAACGCCGCCCAGCCCGTTGCGCCCCCGCTCCGGCCGGAGGCCGGACGCTTGGGGGCGCCCGCGCGCGCAGCGGAGCGAGCACGCGGGCCGTAGCGCGCCGTGTCGCGCTCGGGGCAGCCCCCGATGATTCGACTCAGCGTCGTCCGTCTAGCGGATCGATCGCTGGCGCGGCTGGCTGGGACGCGGGCGTGCTCTTGGCTTTGATGCTCTTGCTCTTGCTCGGCTTGGGCTTTGCCTCGACGGGCTGCGCGCTGGCGCTGGGAGTCTGAGCGGCCACGGCAGCTGCGGCCAACTGCGGTTCGACGCTCGGGGGAGCCGAAGGCTGAACGGTGGACGGGGCGCTGGGCGTCGGCGCGGCCGCGATGGGCTGGCTCGTGGGGAGCTCGGCAACCGGTTCGAGCGTGGGGGGCTTGCGGGTCAAGACGAGCAAGCCGCCGCCGAGCAGTAGGCCGAGCAGGCAAAGCGCGGCGACCAGCAGCGCGCGCGATTTTTTCGGCTCCGTCGAGGCGCCGAAGTTGCTGCTCGTGGCTGAGTCCGCGCGCGACAGCTGAACTCCATTGGGAGGCGGCGCGCTGGGAAAGCCGGCGGCGCCGAGCACGCGAGAGATGCGCTCTGCGGAGCGCTGCGCGGCGGACTGACCGAAGGGAGCGAGCGCGTACGCGAGGTCAGCCACGTTGTTGAAGCGACGCTCGCGGTTTTTCTCCAGGCAACGTAAAATTACCTGCTGCAAGACCGGCGGCAAATCCGGGCGCAATTCCTGAATCGGGCGCGGCGGATCTTGCAAGATCATACCACACAGTTGGGGCATGGTTTCGGCTTCGAAGGGCACGCGACCGGTCAGGCTTTCGTACAGGATCACCCCCAGCGCCCAGATGTCCGAGCGCATGTCCACGTTGCGCGACGAGCTCATTTGCTCGGGGGACATGTACAGCGGCGAGCCCATGACCGTGTGCGTCTTGGTCATGCCGAGTTCGGGCGCCGCGCCGGGCACGGTCAGCTTGGAGATCCCGAAATCCAAGACCTTGATGCAGAAACTGCCATCGACGCGACGAGTGACGAACAAATTCGCTGGTTTGAGATCTCGGTGCACGATGCCGAGCGCGTGCGCTTCGGCGATTGCCTCACACGCTTGCAGCAAAAACTCGATCGCTTCCGGCACGGCCATGGCGCCCGCGCGGCGCACCCACGCGGCGAGATCTTCCCCGTGCAGGTACTCCATCACCATGTACGGCGAGCCGCTCTCGAGCGTGCCCACGTCCGACACCCGGGCGACGTGCTCGCTCTTGATCTTGACCGCAGCGCGCGCCTCGCGCGCAAAACGTTCCACTGCCTCTGGATTGGCGAGCGCGTCCGGCAGCAAGAACTTCAGCGCCACGCGCTCGTCGAGCTGCAGGTGGGTCGCTGCCACCACCACGCCCATGCCGCCCTGGCCGAGCACGCGCTCGATCCGGAACTTTCCAGCCAAAATCTGGCCTTCGTGAACCTCGTTCGACATTCTCGTGCGGGTCTCGAAAACAACCTATGGCTTAGCAGAGCGGCGCTCTGCCTGGTAGTGTTCCTCCGAGGCAATACGTTGAGCGTCGATCCCATCCACCTCGTTGATGTCCCTTTTTTGGCCCTGCTCGACGAGGAGCAGCGGGCGCTCTTGGCCGCGCGGCTCGATACGATCACCGAGCCCGCTGGGAAATCGATGTTCATGTACGGCGACCCGGGCGATGCCGCGTACATCATCCGCAAGGGCGTCGTAGAAATTTACTCCAAGAACGATACTGGCGAGCGCATCGTGCTCGAAACCGCGCGCGCCGGGGACTTCTTCGGAGAGATCTCGTTGCTCGACGGCGGCCCGCGCACCGCCTCGGCCGTGGTGATCGAAGACCTGGAGGCGATCCTGGTCGACCGCGGCGACCTCGAAGAGTTTCTGCGCATCTGCCCAGCGGCCGCCATCAACTTGCTCGCGGCCAGCGGGCGGCGCATCCGCGAAACAGCCAAGCTGCTCCGGCACAGCGTTTCGCGCGACATCAACGAGGACATCGAAGACAAGCGCACGCGGGTGATGAAGGTCGCCGACTGGATCTCCGAATTTAGCGGCAGCCTGGAGTTCTTGTTCATCCACCTGGGCCTGTTCTTCATCTGGATCGTGCTCAACGTGGGCCCGCTCGCGCGCACCGACTTCGGCAACTTCGACCCCTTCCCGTTCGGGCTGTTGACGATGGTGGTCTCGCTCGAAGCCATCATCTTGTCGGTGTTCGTGCTGCTCAGCCAAAACCGCCAGGTCGCCCGCGACCGCGTGCGCAACGACATCGAGTACCAGGTGAACCTAAAAGCCGAACTCGAGATCGGCCACCTGCACGAGAAGGTCGATCACTTCCACCAAGAGGTGATGCGCCGCCTGTCCGTGCTCGAGAAGGCTTCCTTGCCGCCGACTCGACCTTGAAGTGATTTTTGCGTGTTCACCGCCGACCGAGGCGGTCGATTGCGTACCTTCGGCGTCGCAGGGCGGCCCCCCTGAAGAAAAAGACGCCGCCTTGCGAGTAAAAAAGGAGTGCGAGTTCGAACGCCATTTCTCATCGGCGCGAGAGCCCGCGACCAGCTTCCAGCCTCGAAGCGCACCACTCGTCTAGACCGGCCAGTCGCCCGATAGAATCAATTTCGGATTGTGCCGCTGCACAGGAATAAGCCTGGATACCACCGGTTCTTCGCGTGCCGGACTTGCCGGCACTTTCGGACACCACGAGTTGACAGCGATCATGCCCCCGCTAGGATGCCGCGGCCTTCGGCCGGAAACATTACTGGCCTGGGTGTTTTCACGCATTTTTCCCCGTTAAATCGGGGGTTTTTGAACGGAGGTCGGATGGCTACCGACGTCATGATCCAGGCGAATGGGCTGACTAAGCGATTTGGTGGCGTACGCGCCCTGGATAAGGTGAATTTCGAAGTGAAGCGCGGCGAAGTCGTGGGCTTCCTGGGGCCGAACGGCGCCGGAAAATCCACGACGATGCGCATTTTGACGTGCTTCATCTCGCCGAGCACCGGCTCGGCGACGGTGAACTCGCACGACGTGTTCGACAACCCGCTCGAGGTGCGTCGGTCCATCGGCTACCTGCCGCAGCGCGCTCCGCTGTACACGGACATGACCGTCTGGGAGTACTTGAAGTTCGCGGCTGAAATCCGCGGGCTCGACGAGAGCACCTTCAAGAAGCGGCTGAAGAAGGTGGTCGAAGTCTGCGGCTTGGCGCAATCGCTGGGCAAAGACATCTCCACCTTGTCGCATGGTTATCGCCAGCGCGTGGGCCTCGGCCAAGCGCTGATTCACGATCCGCCAATCCTGATCTTGGACGAGCCGACCAGCGATCTCGATCCCAACGAGAAGGCCGAAGTGCTCCGCTACATCAAGGAGATCGGCAAAGATCGCACGATTTTGCTGTCCACTCACAACTTGGCGGAGGTCGAAGAGGCCTGCGCGCGCGCCATCATCGTGAGCAAAGGGCGCGTGGTCGCCGACGGCCCGCTCGACGAGATCCGCGGCAAGACCGGCCGCGTGCGCTACGTGGTCACGATCGACGAGCAACGCGCGGAAGCCGGCAACAAGCCCCCGGTCCTCGCGCAAGCGCAAGAAGCGCTGCAGCGCTTGGGCGGCGTGAAAACCGTGCGTGAGCTGCCGACCGACGAGAAGGCGCACAAGTTCGAACTGAGCGGCGCGCAAGACTCGGACATCCGCGCGGAGATCTTCCGCCTGATGGTGGCCAAGGGCTGGACGCTGCTCGAGCTCCGGCGCGACGCGCAGAGCCTGGACGTCGTGTTCCGCGATCTGACGCGCGGCGACGAGAAGCTCGACCGCGGCGCCAACTGGACCGCCGCCGACGAAGACGAGGACGACGCGGAGGACGAAGACGACAAGTCCAGCGCTGGCGACGACGACGAGTCGGACGAAGACGACGAGGACGAAGAAGAAGAAGTGGACGCGAAGTCCAAGGGGAAGAGCTGAGCCATGTCTCCGATGCTGATCATCGCCAAGCGCGAATTTCGCTCTTATTTCGACTCTCCGATTGCATACATCGTGATTTGCCTGAGCTTCTTTGCGCTCGGGTTGATGTTCTTCTTCCTCAATGGTGGCTTCTGGCAGCTCGACCGCGCCTCGATCGCGCGCTTGTTCGAGTCCACGCCGATGGGCCTGTCGTTCTTGGTCGTGCCCGTGGTGACGATGCGCCTGCTCGCCGAAGAGCGCCGCAGCGGCACCTTGGAAATGCTGATCACGCTGCCGGTCAAAGACAGTGACGTGGTGATCGGGAAATACCTGGGCGCCCTCGGCCTGGTCTTGGTCCTGGTCCTCTCGACCCTCGCCTACCCGCTGGTGATGTTCAAATTCCCGTGGAACCTGGGCCCGCTCGACGGCGGTCCAGTGGCGAGCGGCTACCTCGGCATGGTGCTGTTCAGCTGCGCGGCCGTTGCGATCGGCCTCTTGATCAGCGCGCTGACCGAGAGCCAAGCGGTGGCCTTCTTCATCACCTTCTTCGTGCTGGGCGCGCTGTGGCTGTTCGGCGATCTCGCCGGAAGGGCCTCGGCTTCGGGCTATCCGGCGATCGCCGGGTTGCTCAATTACGTCAGCTTCCAATCGCGCCTGAACAACTTCTGGCGTGGCCTCGTCGACTCACGCGACGTGGTCTTTTTTCTTTCGGTCACCGTGCTCTCTCTGATGGTGGCATTCCGGGCGCTCGAGCGCCGAAAGTGGGCATGAGTCATGGCTAGCCAAGAACATCGCCGTAAAGCGGCCGCACAGACCGGCCTCTACGTTGTCGTCATCGCCGCCATCGCCGTGGTCGCCAATTTGCTGGGCGCCAAGGCCTACAAGCGTTGGGACACTACGCAAGCCGAGCGCTACACGTTGTCCGCGGGCAGCGGGCGCTTGATCCGCGGCTTGAATAGCCCCGTGCAGGTCGATGCCTACGTGAAGACTGGTTTGCCCCAGCTCGACGCGTTCGTGAAAGACTTGACCGACTTGCTCAAGGAATACGAGCGGGCCGGCGGCGGCAAGTTCAAGTTCACGATCATCGAGCCGAACACGGACGAGCTACGCGCCCAGGCCAAAGAAGCCGGGCTGACGGAGACGCCGTTCGGTGAGGCCAACCAGACTGGCGAAGACCAAGCCTCGATCACGCAGGGCTACATGGGCCTCGTGCTCAAGTACGGCAGCGAAAAGGCGGTCATCCCCCAGATCATGCAGGCCGAAGGCCTGGAGTTCTGGATCACCAACAAAATCCGCGAGATTCGCGACAAGGCCGAGAACATCAAGCACCGCATCGGCGTCGTCACCGGCAAGGACGAGTTCAAGCTGACCGACGCCAACTTGGTGCCGAAGCAGGGCAAGGGCGGCGGCGGGCCGACCATGCAGGGCATCATCGAGCAGGCGTTCCCCTTCTACAAGATCGAGGAAGTCGACCTGAAGGGCGGCGAGAACGCGATCGACAAAGATCTGGTCGGTCTGATCATCACCCAGCCGCAGAAGGACTACGACGAGAAGGAGCTGCGCCGCATCGACGAGTTCCTGATGCTCGGCAGCAAAGCCTTGGTCGTCTACGCCTCGGCCGTGACGATGAAGGCCAACGACGCGACGATGCAAGCCACCTTGAATCTGCACGGCCTGGACAAGCTGCTGCCTGGCTATGGCATCAAGATGAACAAGGACGCCGTGTTCGATCACGGCGCGCAGTTCCGCATCGGCATGCCGCTCCAGGGCGGCGGCTTCACTTACATCCGCCACCCGGGCATCGCGCACGTGGTTTCGGATGCGCGCTTGGACAGCGAAAACGAAAAAACGCTCGACACGTCCTTCGCCGGCTTCTTCCGCATGGAGGAGGCGATCTTCCCGTTCCCTTCCAGCCTCACGCTCGACAAGACCAAGCAACCGGCCGACGTCAAAGTCTCCGCGGTCGCGCGCACCACGCCGGCCACCAGCGTGGCCACGTCCGACACGGTCGACATGAAGCTGCGTGAGAACTGGGAGCCGAAGCCCCCGCAAGAACAGCGCATCATCGCCGCGGTCGCGGTCGGCAAGCTGAAGAGCGCGTTCGCCGGCAGCCCGTCGGATGCGGTCAAAGCGCCCGAGCGCGCGCCGGCCGAGTCACGCGTGCTGGTGATCTCGTCCAGCGAGTTCTTGACCAATCCGTTCGCGTACGCGGGCAACGGCCCGGACCTCGGAGGCCAGTTCCAAATGTTCGGCGCGGTGGGCGGTGACCCGCAGCTCCTGATGTTTGCCCAGCCGTACACCAAGTACCTGACGAGCACGATCCTCTCGTTCAAGAACACGCTCGACTGGATGGCGGGTGACTCGGATCTGGTAGCCGCCAGCGCCAAGCTGATCGGTGATCCGGCCCTCACCTACTCGAACGTCAGCAAGCCCAAGTTCAAGGCAGGCGATGATCCGGCCGAGGCCAAGCGCAAGGACGAGGAATATCGCAGCGCGCGTAAATCGATGCAAACCAACGTTCAGCTGACGCTCACACTCGGCGTGCCCTTGCTGTTCGCGGCCTTCGGGCTCCTTCGTTGGCGTCAACGGCAATCACAGCGCGATCTGCTGAAGATCTGAAGCAAAACGAGAAGCACCAATGGCACTCAGCACGGAAAACAAACTGTACGTCTCGCTGGCTGTGCTCGCTGTCCTCGGCGGCGCGCTGTTCCTGCAAAGCAAGAAAGAGAAAGAAGAGGCCGCTTCCTACACCCTGAGTGGGCAAGCCGCGTCACTTCCGAAGCTCGAGCTCTCGGACGACGATCTGAAGAAAATCGACAAGATCACGCTCAACAAACCCGCTGGGGATGCCGGCACGGCGGTCGAGGTCGAGCTCACGAAGTCTGGTGAAGATTGGAAGCTCACGAAGCCAATCGAGGCCACCGCCAATCAGGCCAACGTCAAATCCCTACTCGAAAACCTGAAGACGCTGAAGGCGACCGAGCTGATCGACGGCACGAAGGCCAGCTACGCCAAATTCGGCGTCTCGGACGACAAGGCGCTGCATGCCGTGTTCTCCAAGGGCAACGGCGTCGCGCTCGACCTGTACTTCGGTGACAGCGGCGGGCGCGGGCAAATGACGCGCGTCGGCGGCAAAGACGGCGTGTACGCGACCAAGGGCTATTCGAGCTTCTTGTACGCGCGCGACGTCAAAGGCTGGCGCGACATGGCGATCCTGAAGTTCGAAGATACGGACGTCGCCAACGTCACGATCGACAACGCGAACGGCTCTTTCGCGTTCAGCTACGACAAGGGCAAGACGACCAAGAACGAGTTCAAGAAGAGCAAGGACGGAAGCGCCGAGCCGATCAAGAACTACGACGAGTCGAAGCTCGTCGATCTACTCCGCGCGTACAAGGCGCTCAATGCCGACAACTTCGCGGACAAGGGCAAGACCGAGGCTGACGTAGGCCTGGACAAGCCCCTGGCCACGCTCACCTTCACCCTGAAGGATGGCGCGAAACGCCAGGTGCGCATCGGCGCGACCTCCGAAGGCTCGAGCCGCTGGGCGAAAGTCACCGGCAGCGACGAGATCTGGAGCATTAGCTCCTGGGCCGCGGAGTGGGCCACTGCCGAACCGAAGAAGTTCCAGAAGGCCGAAGACAAGAAGCCCGGCTCGGACGGCGGCGGAATGCCGCCCGGGATGCCCGGCGGAATGCCGCCTGGGATGCCCGGCGGAATGCCGCCCGGTCACCCGTAACTCTCAGTTTGGGGCGCACTCGGATCCGAGCAGTGCAATAACGTCCTAGTGCTGCACTCTGCAGCTTCGGATCTGAGCAGTGCAATAACATCCCAGCGTCGGAGTCGCATCCCGCGCCGTTTCTCTGCCCTGCCCGTCTCGTGTAAAGTCGCGAGCGGGCCAGGCGACGAGAGGAACGGCGCGCGTGAGATACAGAGAGTTACGACATTCGCTGTGCGCGTCGCTCGCGCTCAGCTTCGTCGCAGGCGCCGCTGGCGCCCAGAGCTCGACGAAGTCCGCGGGCGCGGAAGCCTTGTACGAGCAAGCGCGCCGCCTGATGGCGCAAGGCGATCTCGAGCGCGCCTGCCCGAAGTTCAAGCAGAGCTACGACCTCGATCCGGGTGGCGGCACGTTGCTCAACTTGGCCGAGTGCTACGAGAGGCAGGGTAAATTCGCGTCCGCGTGGTCGACCTTCAGGGAGGCGCTGGTGGTAGCCCAACGGGATGGCCGCAGCGAGCGCGTCGAGTACGCCAAAAAGCACCTGGCCGTCGTCGAGCCCAAGCTGTCTACGGTCACCATCGAAGTCGCGAAAGAAGCCAATGAGCCTGGGCTGACGGTGACGCTCGACGGCGCGCCGCTCGGAGCTGCCGCTTGGGGCGTGGGCATGCCGGTCGATCCCGGAAGTCACCAAGTGACGGCTAGCGCACCGAACAAGGTCACGTTCGAACAGACCGTCGAGCTCGAAAACGGCTCGTCCACACTCAAGATCCCGAAGCTGGCTGACGCGGCGGCTACCGCCGCCCAGCCGCGCCTGATCGATACGGACACCGAAAAGAAGCCGGTCAGCGACGAAGTTGCGACGGGCAATGGGCAACGGACTGCGGGCCTCGCGATCGGCGGCGTGGGCCTCCTTGCGCTGGGCGTCGGCGGCTATTTTGGCCTGCGCGCGTTCTCCAAATGGAG
>Ga0247760_1001345_pt1 | contig 23126 bp, 15 predicted proteins | sample UWRJL171409R4_FD_179936 | JGI IMG/M metagenome (GOLD analysis project Ga0247760, IMG submission 179936) | Plant litter microbial communities from Arlington Agricultural Research Station in Wisconsin, United States - UWRJ-L171-409R-4 | ecosystem: Environmental > Terrestrial > Plant litter >... | reverse complement strand
CTCACTGGCTCGAACTCGTCTGCCAGAATGAGTGGATTTTGTGCAAGGCTCTGCACCAATGCAGACCACAGCGCCATTGAAGTAGAGAGTGTCTCTTGGTCTCTCTCGACCAAGATGTTCTGGAAGACGAGGCGCAGAATCCTGCCAGTGAGCCAGCCCTGGCTTGTCTCGGCGCCGAGATTGGCAAAGGTCATCAACGCCTTCAGCACGGCGAGGCGGACTGAAGTGATGGTATGGCGAAGGAAAGGGTAAAGTCTAGGTACGAGGCGAGTGAAAGATCTCTCCTCATCTTGAGCTGCTGATACTTTCATGGCTTCCAGGACTTCAGGGAAGCTGCAGAGCGTAGCAAGAAGGTCCATAATCTTGCCAGTTGATGCACTCAGATCGTCGCCCAAATTGGAGAGACTCTCCCACACTATGTGGACAAGGCTGTCAAGAGCGCTGGGACGCATCATTACAAACTCCTTTGCCATGGGGATTAAAGTCGCCGCGCTGACGGAGCGGACATCATCATCCATGTCGCCCAGGCCCTTCATGACACTGCCGATAACACCGTCGATCATGTCACTGTCCGTGAGGAGGAGATCTTTTCTGACCGCCACGACGTATCTGAGGCCCACCATACCACCGTGGCAAATTGCCCAGTTGTGGTTGTCCAGTTTGAGGTCGTCCTGCATCACCATGCGGTGGAGGAGTCGGTAGATGGCGTAAACAGACTGGGGCGGGACGTGTCTGAGTACGGAGCCGAGGGTTTGGCCAACTGTTTCCCGGATAGGGGCAACTGAGGTATCAGAGCTGTAATCAGTGAACTTGTCCAGCATCAGCACGCAGCAGAGGCGACAGGCAAGATCATCAAGCCATTTTCGATTCAGCTCGTCGTTTTCGCGGCGGCTTTTGCCTCTTCTACGTCCCGCACCCGAGCCGTGAACCCTCACAAGTTCTCTAAGGCCCATAGCAGCGCCGTGGCGAGTTTCCCACTGCGGATCGAAAAGATCGATTTTGAGAAAGTCGCAAAGCCTTTCGTATGGCCATTCGGTCCCTTCGAGATCGTCGTCGGCTTCTAGTTCCGACTTGATTGGGATGATGGGGCCCTTAAATTCCGAGACAACCTTAGTCTCTTCGTCTACTTCGGCGGGTCTGTCGAGGTTGAAGTAATCCGTCATCTTGCCGTTCTTCTTAGACTCTGCGTCGGCCATTGGCGTGTCATCGCCAAACCCCTCCGAGCCAGCGGTCGCCGACCTGCGGATAGACAGGTCCCCAAACCCACTTTTGCCGAGAGCCGCCTTCTGGGCCTCTCTCTTCCGTTTGCGCTTAAGGACATTCATCTGCCGAGCACTTAGCCCAGCTTCTTCAGGGTTCTGACTTTGACTGCCGTTGGTGGTGCCGTCATGACGGTTGAAACCGTTTGCGGCGGTGTCCTGAGGTGTCGATGGACTGATGGCATGGTCAATGATGACGGGCATTTCCTCATCTTCAAAGATGCGTCCAAGAAGACCGAGGCGGCCAATAAGTGTCTTCTTTTGATGACATAGTCGGCTATGTGGGTCGAGAGCGGCTAGATTGTAATCCACGATGCCCCCCCTCAAGAGCGATCTTCCGAACTTTATGATGGACGCAATGTCGAGATTGTCGAGAGAGAATAACTCGTCCCGTCCGAAAGCGACATCTTTTTCTTCTTCCTTCTTAACGTGACCGTTCTTGATCGAAGTTTCTTCCCCTTTCGAATCATCTGCATCCTCATCCTCATTGGGGTCGTATTGCACAGCGTTTTCGGTGATCCTCCCAATCGCCTTCGCAGCGGTAGTCCTCGTCTCCCAGTCCTTGTGTCTCAGGTAGACAACAACTCGGGAGAGCAGGTTGAAAAGCTCCTCAGGATGTTGTTTTTGCCAGTCGGCAAGCTGGTTGACTGCTGTATCCCGAATTAATCGGGTACTGCCAGTCTCGAGGATTCTGCAATACAGATGTTAGCGACATGGCACATTTTGCGACACAACAGCTGATGCCGCGGTCGTGTTGCCACATGAAGCAAGGACCCTTTGACGGGTGGTTGCCGGAGGCTAGCAAACACCCAACGAAAACGGGCACTCACGTAACGAGACGATCCAATCTGTGATACAATTAGTCGAAATGTAACATTTCTGGAAAAGGAAGTTGCGACCACATACCTTGACGCCATCGTTCCTTCATGTCAGGGATCCCCGATGAAAAATATTACACAGCTGGTGCATGGCCCTGCATCGCAATCAGCAAACGTGAATTCCCTCCTCCTCCTCCCGAAAAAAAAAATCCAGCTCCGAAAATGGGTGCCTTTGCCAGAGAGGTCATGATAACCGCCGCCCAAGGGTGAACCAGGCCTACGTAGTGATAAAGGCGAGAGACGATAGTATCCATGAGCCATTAGCCAACCAACCGCCATTTGTAGCCTTGTTGACGACAAAGAGCTCCCACAACAAGCGTGTGATGGGGTGGGTAGCTAACGGAAATGTGGGTCTTGTGTGCAAAGGGAGGGAGGGGAGTTTAAACTAGGGAAATGCAATGGGCGGAAATGTTGAAAGGGTATTGCACATTGAGGGCAGGCGCGGCTTGTGGGGCAGCGAGTAATCGCCAGATCTCGTGGGCATCAACCCCTCGCCTTGTCCAACAAACGCATCAGCAGAACCGTAATGCGCGACAACACCGATTTTGCATGCAGTTGGCGGGTGTATGTATTGGGTGATGCGGGAGCATGACTGGGACGAACAAAAAGGTGGGGGCTGAAACTCACCGAGGATCAAGGTGTGCGGTGTGCGGAGGTTGGTGTGCGGAAAGAGGCTTGAGTGGTGGAGGGTGGAGGGGTCGTGCGGGCAGACAAGTGCAGTGGAAAATTCGGGTGGAGGGCAGTGGCCTGTCTATAAAGAATATTGGTTTAAATTTATAGACCTCGCGCATCTTTCCCAACGTCCCTGCTCGCAAAATTTAGCGCCATTCTCGCACACCCCTGCCCCATGCCCCCCCCAGTCCCGTGCTCCTCCCTGTCCCGGTCCCAAATTTGCGGCTTGTTGCGATTGCTTGCCTGGCCTTTTTTCACCCACACACAACTGACGCCTGCACCACTTGCGGTCCCAACGACGAACAAAAGAGAAGCAAGAAGCTACACCCAATCCATTCCGTCATTCCCCATCCAGTCATGCCCCGCGCGGCATCACAAGAAAGCACGTCTTCCACCACTTTTGCGTCAATCATGAATGTGTAAAACCATGCGACCGCAAAGGTGTATGCATAGCTGAGGGGTGACTTGCGATGCAGACGTCGCCAGCAAGACTAGAAGTCAACCCTAACGTGTTCACACCGCTCCAACCACTATCCAACCTGGTGGCGTCGTGATACTGTGAGGCTGCTGGGCCAAAAAGAGCCAGCAAGGCTCAAACGCGGAAGCATTTTTAGGCTGGCAGCTACCGCGGGCCTGTGTGAAAGGAAGCTTGAACGATTCGCTGCCAAGCACACTTGTGCCGTTTGTGACATCCTGACGGTTGCGCAGCATGAAAAGGCCCGCAGATTTCCCCAAACGAGGCGCGCTGTCAGAATCCAGGGCAGTCGATCATTGATCGGGCTGATCGGGAAGTGCCTAAGGCCTGCATGTGCCCGTGTTTCTCCCAGGCGACAGCGCTGATATCATCGGTTCCAGCTGCTCACGCCACGACGCCCTGTCCATCACGGCCGGCACTACCGTCGTTGTTAGCAGCATCATCATCATCCATCATCATTACCACGGCCATGATTACGGCTGCCTAGACCAAGAACAGGTCAAAGAGGTTCGGATATTTATTTGGCAGTCCTCCCACCATATGCCGCTTGGACCCCGATTCGGGCCTCGAGGAAGAGCCCGCATCTCGAGAGATCTGCGACAGCCGAAAACGCTTACTTTTGCCAACAAAGAACTGCGCCGGACAGGTCTTGGCAGAAGAGATCCTGGTCCCATCCGCCCCCACTCCAGAGACAACCTAAGGTTGAATTGTGGTGTCTGTCAGTCAAGGTTGTGGGGATAGTGTGCCCATTCCCGCGATATCCACGGAATGGAGGGCGGGTAATTGCAGCAACGCGAAGGTAGGTGGGTTACTCTGTTGTCTGTGTTTGCAACTACATTATACACTTATGGCAAACGAATACCACACAGCCCTGACATCAAGTCGTTGAGGCTTTGTTCGAAATCCCGTTGCGCGTCATTCACTTTCCCTCACCTGCGGGTAGTTTGAGTGCCGGCACTCGGATGTTTGGCCGTGCCCCAAGGCATACGTTACTGGATTTTTATAAGCTTCTCCAAACACCCGAGGCTACCATGTCGCTGTTTCTATCCCGTAATTCTCAATCTTAGCCCAGTCTTCCCACCGAGCATCTTTACACCAGGTACATGGGTCACCATCTTGTGTGGAGGAATCTACAAACTACAAAGCAAGATCTGAAGTAGTTCAGAGTTTCGTAAATCAACGCCTTGTTTCGCCTGCGTAAAACGTCTGCCCTCTCACAACTTGAGTGTCAGATGAACACCTCCGCAAGAGAAGTTTTGATGCCAAGTACTCCGGGGGTTTTTCGGAATCTATCCGTGTGGGTATCTTGAGCTATCTTGCTCGATGGCAATGAGTCGAATCGCTATCACGTGACTGTTATTCGGGGCCCGAGCTTGTGGGACGCGGACGCGAAGAAGGACGCGTGAGGAGCTGTGCCGGGATCCCCTCCATCAATGTGAAGTGCACAACCGCATCAACATTCAATAAACAGACTCGCAATGCGCGCACCGCTGGAGTAGAGGGCAGCCATTCCTTAAAAATAACCCGACTCTCGCTGTCAAGTCGACAGCTCGCACGAAACCATGCACATTAAGCAAATCATCATCCAGGGCTTCAAAAGGTACGCCAAGAGCTAAAATCGTCCGCCCAAAAATCCCCAAGTCGCAGAATCAATAGAGCATTGCAGCAATGCAGCGATACAGTAAGCCATACTAACTCTGTTTACAATCTTAAATAGCTATAAAGAGCAGACCGTCATCGAGCCTTTCTCGCCTGGAACCAATGTCATCGTCGGCAGAAATGGCTCTGGGAAGAGTAACTTCTTCGCCGCCATTCGCTTTGTGCTGGGCGATGCCTACACAAACATGAGCCGCGAGGAGCGTCAGGCACTGCTGCACGAAGGCTCTGGCTCTGCCGTCATGTCAGCCTACGTTGAAATTATCTTCGACAACTCGGACAAACGGTTCAGTGAACCTGGAGATGAAGTTGTCATCAGGAGGACAATTGGCCTCAAGAAAGACGAGTACTCGGTTGACAAGAAGGTGCAGAGCCGCAGCGACGTTTTCAAGGTCCTCGAGACTGCCGGGTTCGCAAAGGAGAACCCGTTCTACATTGTACCCCAGGGCCGCATTGCGGCTATCACAAACATGAAAGAGTCAGAGCGGTTGAATCTTCTCAAGGAAATCGCCGGCACGAATACCTACGACGATCGCCGAATACAGTCACTCAAGATCATGGAGGAGACAAACAACAAGCGCGAAAAGATTGATGAACTTCTCGTTTACATCAAGGAGCGCCTGGCGGAGTTGGAGGAGGAAAAGAATGAGCTTCGCGACTTCCAGGACAAAGACAGAGAGCGCCGATGTCTAGAATACGCGCACTGGCATCGCCTCCAGGAGACCAACGCTGAAACCTTGCAACAGCTAGAGGAAGCTAGGCAAGGAGGAGCGGGGGCTTCAACCAAGGATCGTGCCCAACTGCAGCAAACGGAAAAGGAAATTGCGGCCCTGGAACAGAAGTTCCATGAGATTCAGCAATCGCTCGAGCTTCTGGCGATTGAGCGGCGTCAACTCGACGAGGATCGCAAGCAGACCGCTCGAACGAAGGCCAAGGCCGAGATCAAACTCAAGGATTTGGACGCGACTCGGCACGCACGGGAGCAACAGCATCAACAACAAGAAGCGGCATTGAGTGACGTCCTGAAGAGGATTCAGGCTGCCGAGCAGGAGCTGGCGAACATCAATCCCGATTACGAGAAGTGGAAGGCCCAAGAAGCCGACATCAGGACGCAGCGCGATCTTGCCGCGGCAGGCCGCAACCGCCTACTCACCAAACAGACGCGGAGTACTCAGTTCAAGACGAAGGCGGAGCGTGACGGTTTTCTGAGGCAGGAAATCAACGATATCACGTCGCAGCTCGGTGCCCAGCGTGCCAACGAAATGGACGCAAAAGAGCAAGTTGTTGCTGTGCAATCGAACATTGCTCAGCTGGAACAAGAAATTCAGGACATGCGTGAGAAGATCGCTCACTACGGCGATAATCGGTCATCCCTGGCAGAGGAGCTCACCAAGGCTCAGGAGGCCAGGGAACAGTTACATGAGGAGCGAAAGAGGTTACGGCGAGAGGAAGATAAGCTAAATTCTCTGATCGACAACACTCGGAAGGAAAGGAATCACGCTGAGCAGGATCTCTCGCACTCGATGGATTCAGCGACAGCGAGAGGTCTTGCTGCGATCAAGCGACTGAAGCGTGAGAAAAACGTACCGGGTGCCTACGGAACCCTGGCTGAGTTGATGATGGTGCCCATAGAAGGATATCGGCTGTGTGTGGAACAAGTGGCGGGCAACAGCCTGTTCCACTACGTGGTCGACAACGAGAAGACGGGAACCATGTTGTCGGACTACCTTTACAAGACCTATGGTGGTCGCCTCACATTCATGCCACTCGAGCAGCTGCGGCCTCGGCAGGTCAAGATGCCACGAGCCTCCGACGCCCAGCCAATCATCAGCAAGATTGAGTATGATCCGAAGTTCGAGAAAGCTTTCCAGCAAGTCTTTGGTCGCACCATCGTCTGCCCTAACTTGTCGGTTGCATCGCAATATTCGCGAACGCATGGTGTGGATGCTATCACACCGGACGGCGACACAACTAATAAGAGAGGCGCTATGACAGGCGGTTACGTTGATTCCCGGAGGTCACGGCTGGATGTTGTTCGCAAACTCAACACGTTGCGTGACCTTTACGACCAGCAGCTGGCTGATATCGACAAGATCCGCAGGGAGATCGAGGTCACTGATCAAAAGGTCACCAGAGCAGCTGGTGAGGAGCAAAAGCTCGAGCAGCAGATGCGCCAGTTTGAACAGGGGTTTGACCCCTTGAAGGATACTCTGCGGAACAAAAACTCGCAGCTGGAGCGCGAGCGTGCTCATCTTGAGGATGCAATTCGCCGCCAAGGCGAAGTCGAGAGGAACCTGAAAGAATTCGACGATCTCCTGACAGCTCACAACGCCGAATTGCAGACAGAATTTAAGAAAGCTCTGAACGCAGCCGAGGAAGCACAGCTGGAGGAGTTTAGTCGTCAGCTTCACCAGCTCCAGGTGCAGTTGAAGGAGGTCAGCAAGAAGCGACTCGACCTTGAAGGTCGTAAGAAGCTACTAGAGACGCAGCTGCACGTTCATTTAAGACCCCAAGTAGACCAGCTTCAGAGTCAAGCTTTTGAGAACGCTTCAGCTGGCGGAAGTGGTAGTTTCCATGACGTTAAGAAGGAGCTCAAAAAGGCTCAGAGGGCTGCAGCCGAAGTTGAAAGACTGTTCGAGGAGAACGAGGAAAAGGCAGAACAGGTCAAGAGCGAGCTGGTCAATCTGGAGACACAAAAATCTCAGAAGGAGGCTGGACTTCTTGAGCTCCAGAAGCGCATTGATCAATACCAAAAGAAAATGGAGAAGAACATTCAGGTGAGAGCACGGTTGGTCAGCCAGGCTGCTGAATATGCCAAGAATATTAGGGATCTTGGAATTCTGCCTGAAGAAGCATTCGGAAAGTACGAGAAGATGAAGTCGGAACAGGTGCGCGGTCCCTATTAATTTCCATGGGTCGTAACTAAGAGCTTGCAGATCGACAGCCGACTCAGGAAGGTCAACGAGGCGCTCAAGAAGTACAAGCACGTCAACAAGAAGGCATTCGACCAATACACGAGCTTCACGACACAGCGTGAGCAGTTGCTCAAGCGGCGCAAGGAACTTGATACCTCGCAGGGGTCTATTGAAGAGCTGATTGAGCATCTCGACCAAGCCAAGGACGAAGCAATAGAGCGAACGTTCAAGCAAGTGTCTCGAGAGTTTGCCACCATTTTTGAGCAGCTTGTTCCAGCAGGTCACGGCCGCCTCGTTATCCAGCGCCGAGCAGATCGAGGAAAGGGTCGCAATGCTGAATCAGACGATGAGCAGCCATCCGGAGTCGAAAATTACACAGGGGTGGGAATTAGTGTATCATTCAACTCCAAGGTGTTGGATGAGCAACAGAAGATCCAGCAACTCAGTGGTGGACAAAAGAGTAAGCCTACTTGAGCCCCCGTTTTTTCGAGTTTGATCCTAGCAGAAGCTGATCTGGATATAGGTTTGTGCGCTCTCTGTCTCATCTTCGCCTTGCAGGCCGCCGAATCTAGCCCGTTTGTCATCTTCGATGAAGTCGACGCCAACCTCGATGCGCAGTACCGTACTGCTGTTGCCGGGCTACTCGACACCATCTCCAAGACGCAGAAGACGCAATTCATTTGCACTACTTTCCGTCCCGAAATCGTGCATGTGGCCGACAAATGTTACGGCGTCACTTTCCACAACAAGACGAGCACAATCGACTGCGTTCCCACCGAAGATGCGCTCAACTTCGTTGAGGGCCAGAGAAAGTAGTGTATATCGTCCATACCCGGACTAGGCCTGTATTATGTTTATATGGTTAATGATTGCGGGGGTCCGTCTTCTCTGTCTATGGGTAAGGGCGACGTATGGATGGCGTTGAGGGTAGTGCGGCTGGGCTCTGTAGGTTCATCGTTTGCATGGTGATGATGACTGGGGCTGTCTTTTTTGCTCGCTTTTCTCGGTCTAGCCAAGACGTATACGTAGTATGTGTAAGTAATTATGTTTCTCGTGGGTTTGCCTGCGCTTAGGTGAGCGATAGGGTGGTAGTCCGTATACAGAGCTAAGGGCAGATATTCAAAGTACTTAAATACATACAGGCAGACACGTTGTTCAAGGTTTGGCGTCATTCCCGCGGAGTCAATTGCGAGGGGGGTTCGGCAATTACCCGTGTATTGTATTGCCGAGATCGTGGGTCCGCTTGAGGAGACACGGCAGTCTTTCTCCAACAGCACCGGCTCAGTATATTGGATCCAAGCCCGAGGCGGGATGAAGCGGGGTGCGGAGGAGGCCTGACCTTGGGAAGATACCTTGGGCAGGCTATAACATCTCGTGAATATGGTCACCTCCTGGTCTCCATTGTGCCTTGCCTGCCGCCCCTGCCTTCTTCCTCACGTCCTCGCCGGGCTGTCTTGCCTCTACATATCTCACTTCCTCACTTTCCTCACTTCTAGCTAAGTATCTTAGCTATAAATAACACAGCTATGCTCCACAAAATCGTCCTCGAAGAAGCCTGGGCCATCCTCGACAACTTCAAAGCCTACGACGTCTCCTCTCTCGCCCCCAAGGGTGTCATCGGCGGCGACCTCATCGCCAACCTCCTCGATGTGCACGGCACGCGCCTAGCGCAGATGGACGCCAACGGTGTCGACATGATGGTCCTATCTCTATCGTCACCTGGTCCACAGGGGGCCGCTGACCCATCGGAGGCGGAGGCGCTGGCCCGGCTGGCGAACGATCGACTAGGGGAGGAGGTGGAGAAGAATCCGAAGAGGTTTGCCGCGCTAGCTAGCGTGAGTATGCATGACCCGGTGCAGGCCGGGGAAGAGCTAAGGAGGTGTTTTGGTGACAGAAAAAAGGGGTTTGTGGGGGTGATTTTGAACGACTATCAGAGTGCGGGGGCGGATAAGAATACTATGATCTTCTATGATGGGGAGAAGTACGATGCCTTTTGGAAGGTGGCGGACGAGTTGGAGTGTCCGGTGTATCTACACCCGCGCGAGGCGACGCCGTTGGTGTTTGAGCAGATGTGGAAGGAAAGACCATGGTTAGCGTATTCGGCGCTAGGATATGCCCATCGTGTGGGTATGCATGTGCTCGGCATTGTGACGGCGGGAGTACTGGATCGATTTCCTGGTTTGAAGTTGGTGATTGGACATATGGGCGAGCACATGTAAGTCAAGCCTGGGGAGATTTGGCGGCTGAACCTAGACTGACGCTAGCTGACACAGTCCGTATGATCTGTATCGCATCGACCACAAGCTAAACCGGGCGAGGTTCCCTAACATGCCCATGGCAAAGGATAAATTGGTCAGAGACTACTTTGGTACCCAGCTGTTCATCACCACCTCAGGACACTTCTCGACGCCAGCGCTGCTTTGCGCCATGCAGGAAATTGGGGCCGAGTCAATCATGTTCTCAATTGACTATCCTTTTGAGAGCATCCCGAACGGGTGTGTGTGGTTTGATGAGCATGTTCCCATCAGCAGCAGGAATCTGGTCGATATTGGGAGGAACAACGCATTGCGGGTGTTCAAGAGGTTGAAGGGGGGATTGCATGGGTTGGAGGAGAAAAGCCCGGGGGAATGTGGGGTTGGTGGCCTAGCTTTGAGAAACAACGGCGAGAGAGAGGTGGAATATGGCCTGTATAATAAGAACTGGGATACGAGGTTAGAGAGACGCTAAGTTGGAACAGACTGCCGCGCATCCTTTGACCTTTTGCTATTTGCTGCTTTGAGTGTAATGGGAAAAGAGCATCGCTGGTGAAGATCTATTCAACGCTTCTACAGCTTTCTGCCCCACTTCAAGCTACCCCGCCATGGCCTCAGCTCTAACATCCCACTCTCGACCGACAGAAGCCGGACCATTCTTCTTGCTGGCTGCTGCTTTCCTGCGTTTTGGTCTGGATCTTCTTGTTCCTCTTCTTCTTCAATATACTAGTAAAACGAGGTCTGTCACACGTCAAGATGCCGGTCGATTATAGCAAATGGGTAGGTCCAGCTGTTGCCTTGCTGCATAGACAACACTGCTGACGAACTGCGCCTAGGACGCGCTGGAACTCAGCGACGACTCAGATATCGAGGTCCATCCCAATGTCGACAAGCGCTCCTTCATCCGCGCCAAGCAGAACCAGATTCACATGGAGCGTCAGCAGCGCAAGATGCAGATCGAGACCCTCAAGTACGAACGAGTCATCAATGACGCCCTCATCAAACGCATCTCGTCCCTCCTGGCCTCCTTCAAGGCTCATGCTACGGCCGCCGATTCACAAAATCCCGGCGAGGCTGCCTTCCGCGCTATCATGGAGTCGGCTGCTGAACTCGATCCTAAAGACGACCAGCCACCCCCACGCCCGGTAGGCGTACACAATGCCGAAGAGCCCCTGCCTACCTACACAAAGATGATGGCTACCCTTCTCGACCAGGTGAACAAGGCGTTAGACGAGAAGAAGGTGGAGCAGGACAAGCGTTATGCCGCCATGGTCGACGAGATTGGTGATCATCTCAAGAAAGTGACCAATCTCCAAACCGAGCTACATAACAAGTTGGCCGAGCTCGAGCTGGAAGAGAGCCGCAAGATCACAAGCGAGAGTATCCACACTGGCTTTGACAGCTCACATATTAACAAGTCTACGACACCTTCCACCACGTTGCCACCATCCACCTCGGTGGAGCTACTCAACCCTAATTTCGCAACCCCGTCTTCGACGTCAACAAAGGAGACAGTCAATGACAACGATGACGACGGCGATGACGAGGACATCAAAGCCTCCCCAGCAGGTGAGAAATTCGCCGGCATCGAGGCGAACGGGTACCGCGAATCGTTGGCTTTCCTATCCAAGCACCCGGAGATTCTCACGGAGAAGGAAACCGATGCTCTACTGGTCCTTGCCTTTGATGCGCAGCTCGAAGGCCGCAACGATTATGCGCGTAACTGCGTCCACCAGGCCCTGCTCTTGCAATACTGTCGGGCGCTGGGGCGCGACGGAGTGGCGTTGTTCTTCAAGCGCATCACCACACCGGGTCACCAGGCGCAGGGCGTATTTTTCAAGGATGTACAGGATACGTATGGCAAGATTAAGGCCCGCGCTAGGGAGATCAATATTCAGCGGACGAAGGAGGCCGAGGAGGGCGTACAGCAGGGCGTGGAGCAGATCCAGCTTCACGCGGTGGAGCCAGGCACTGTCATCAATATTCGGATTCCCTCTGCTGAAAGTGACGATCCAGATGAGAAAAAGGGGTGGGAGATTTTTGAGGGGTTCAAGCCCGAGATGCGAAAGGCTCTGGAGAAAGGTAGTCTAGACGAGGTCAACAAGGTGCTGGGCAAGATGAAGGTGGAGGAGGCAGAAGATGTAGTAGCCAAGCTTGGGGAGGTACGTCTCCGGCAATTGTTGGTTGTAGGGGCGCTGCTAATTCTGTTGTTCTGTAGGCTGGTATTTTGAGTTTGGAAGAAGAGATTATCGACGCCACCACCGACGAAGGCACCAAGAAACTCGAGAAGCTACGGGAAGAGGCAAAAGAAGCGAAGTTTGCGGATGATCCGGAGTGATTGGGTGGAGTGCCTCCTTGCAGCCATGTGTCAAGACTGGAGGATATAGAGTACGTGGCTGGTCATATCTTAGGTTGAGTTGGTGCTAACGGTTGCCACAGACACGACAAAACAGGAGCCCCCAAAACCTTGCTCCATTCCGAATATTTAGAGGTTCGTGCTCCCGTATTGGTTGCTTTGATGGCGGCGGACAGAAAAAGGGGCCGTGTTTTCTCTTGGGCTTTCTGGTTTGACATGTCATGCGTAATTTTACTTCTCCGTCGAGTTGATGATGCATGCAGAATGCAGAACAGGATACCCAGTCCAGCCCGGGGTCGATTTTGGATCCTGTAGGATCGCAACCTATTGCTACTGTATCGACCTGTACATACGACGTAGCCCCCATATTTTGTGTAGTGCACAATACGGAAGGTTGCTGTGCCTGTCTCAGCTAATGTTGCCCCTGTTTACGAAGCACGCCTGTATGAATTGCAACCGGCACTTGGCTCTTTGGCGATGTCATCACCACATCATCAGGTACGCTATAAATGACGCTAGGTCTCCCAAGAGAGAACCGGGTTTAACTGCGGGGCAATTAACACCATTCCCGGTTCTCCAGATGTTGGGTACCTAGCTTAGGTATGTTTGCTCAACAAAACATCTGACGTGAGCGAGCGTGACCGGTCGGTACCGGGTTTGTTTGTTGGTTCGTTGGACGAACCTACCTCTGGAGAGAAGTGAACTGCGATAGATGCCCAGACCTAGTGAAGTGTAAGACGCGCGGCTTACCGTATTTTATCTTAGCTTGATGCTCAGTCTGTTGGGGAGTTAGACACGCGTGGCATGGAGGGGGCTTGGCGAGGATAAGTGACTAGCTAGTCTAGAGGCCGTTAGCCACAGAAGTGAGCAACAAAGATAACTAGAACTACACTAACGCTTAACTAAATTCCCCGGTTTCCGATTCATCGGGGCGGGCGCTTCCTCGGGTGCGGATTGGTTGGTCGCCTCTTGCATTAGAGGGCTGAGTTGCAGAGCGCTGAATCAGGGTCTGGACCGGGCGGTCAGGGCTTCGCTAAGGACTAGTAGGCTTGGCATACCGTTTACGGAGTACAGGCTTGTTTCATTGTCCTCCTTTCAGCGGGGTAAAGGTTCGTTGCAGTTTCCCTGCCTCCTGCGTCAACAAACGACCGAGCTTTCCAGCCCTGGAGCGGTAGGCTCATTTGCTGTTGAAATCCGGCTGTGTTGAGAAAGGGCCGTGACCTAGTGCCTTTGGCTGTGTCTGCAACTTGCGTCCCAGTTTTGAAGGGAGGGGCTGATCAAACCTGTTTGCCCCCTCCATTGTGGTCTGTCGTTTCGTCCTGCTATCTTCCATTGCAGCCCGTTGTCGACTTTCCTAGAAATAGCAAGCATCGTCAAGAGGAGCATCATTCGAAAAAAACGGGGGAGGGAGGGGGGGAAGAATCAAGAAAACCGAGCCGGTTCGCCGAATTCCGAAACGGGCTGACGTCGTCGTCAATGGCTGAGGCGCAGCGGGCGTGGCATTCCCCGCAATGGCGGGTTCCGTTCCTATGTACCTTAGATCCTCGAGTCTTTAATGCGAGCCTTTTGTGTGCAAGTCGTGGGGCAGAGTGGCTCGGAGGTCAGATCACTCGTCCCTTTTTACCTCGATCTCTGTGCTTGTAACCCGGCTTGTCCGGGTGAATTGAGCTCTGTAACCACAAGGGGATACACAACCACGTGTAAAACAAGAAACGGAAAATAAAAAAACATGGGATGGAATTTTTAGTCGATGGTACTCCGTAGTGGGCTGTTAGTCTCGTGTTTGGTCAGAACGTTGGCGATATTGGTGCACACTCTGCCTGGCCCTTGTCTTCTTCGCCCCTTTCTGTTTTCGGACTGAAGAAGGCTGGTGGATCCGACTTGCGGGTAGACGGGCGGTTGGTCGTTGTGTATAAGTGGTTGGTGATGCCTACTTGCTCACTCCTTCGCATTTCCAGCTTAGTTCTGGACGTCTTTTTCTCTCCCTCTCTTAATTCTTTTTCCTCTCTCCAGTGCCAATCGTGAAGGAATCATGGTCTCGCCACTACTCTGGGCTGCCACCGCCCTCCTGGGGCTGGTCCCCTTATCCCAAGCCCAAACCGTCGCCTGCAATAATTCTCCGACCCTCTGCGGCCGGAACTACAACAACATCACCCACATGGGTGCCCATGACAGTTCCTTTCTCCGTGATGCTAGCACAGGCAATTCCCTGGCTGGCAACCAGTTCTTCAATGCCACTGTCGCTCTGTCAGCGGGTATCCGCTTGCTCCAAGCCCAAGTCCACGTCGAAAATGGCACGCTCCGCCTCTGCCACACAACCTGCGCACTTCTCGACGCTGGCCCTCTCGATGTCTGGCTAGCCCGTATCAAATTCTGGATGGACACCAACCCCAACGAGGTGGTTACCCTCCTCCTCGTCAACTCCGACTCCGCACTTGCCAGCTCCTTTGGCGAAGCCTTCGACGCCTCTGGCCTATCCCCCTACGGTTTCGTTCCAACCGGTTCCGGCTGGCCAACCCTCTCCTCCATGATCTCCTCCAACAAGCGCCTCGTAACCTTCGTCGCCCCCCTCGGCACCGCCTCCGCCTCACACCCCTTTCTCCTGGACGAGTTCACCCACGTCTTCGAAACCCCCTTTGACGTGCGCCGCATCTCCGCCTTTAACTGCACACTTGACCGGCCACGGAACCGGGCGCCCGCCGCCAACGCCATCCAGGCCGGTATGCTGCCGCTGCTGAACCACTTTGCCTATACGCAGATCACAGGCGACATTACCGTGCCCAATGTTGGGGATATTGACACGACCAACTCGCCGGACACGAGCAAGATGGGCGCGCTCGGTCTGCACGCCCAGACGTGCACTGGGGAGTGGGGAATCAAGCCCGTGTTTGTACTGGTTGACTTTTATGATCGCGGTCCGGCGATTGATACGGCAGATCGGATTAATGGGATTACCCCAACGGGGAGGAAGGCGAGCAGCAGCGGTGGAAGGGGCGGACGGTCGTCATCGGCGGCAGCGGGGGAATTAAAGGGAGGGAGGGCGGTTGCGCTGGTGGGATTTTTGGCGGCGTTGGTGATGATGGTTTAAGCTTTTTTGCATCAATGCATTGCAACGGCGTTTTGAATAATGAATGGTTTAATTCACGTGGACGATTTGGGGGCGGGTTTTGTAACCTCCCAACAATCTGCGATAGTTACCCCCGGGACAGAGGGACCGAGCTAAGATACCCAGTTCTGCACATTGAATGCTCGGCTCATGACAACTTTCCCCATCCTCCCTGTATGCATACGTGGATTTGTATACACTAATATACATACGATGATTAACTCTAGTCCTGATTTATATGGCTCCCGTCCACCTTGCTCCTGTACTTTTTCTCCTTAAAGTCATCCGCAGCCCAAGTATTAGCATCCCCGAGTCTTGGGTCTGGTTCTGAGAATCCGCCCATCTTCTTTCGTACCTTTAAAATCTCGTCCCGCATCCGCCTCGCCACTTCTATCCTAATTTGCTCGGCCTCTTTTCCGTATTTCAGTTCCTCGCTGCCGAGCTCACCAATCACCCCCTTGATCCCCCCGGATCTTTTTACAAGTCCTTGCCATCGCCGCCTGAGATCACCAAACGTAGCCTCATAGTCCAATACTTCCCCAAACGCTACCCTGATTTGCTTCCCGATCCGTGGTGCGAACCGCGGAAAGGCTCGGTCTTCAGGCATAAGTCGCTGTGTGCCATCAATAAACATGGGCAGCACATCTGGCGCAGGCTCCGATTCGAGGATCAGACGGGCGACACCCCACTTGAAGTATCTCAAGTCAGACTTGGGGTGCTGGTGGACGAGGCCTTCAGGGAACACGTGGACCCAGGCATGGCGGTTGCGGGCATGGATAGAAGGAGAAGGCACTACATCCTCGCCCATGGTGGTGTAGACGGGCGAGGTGAATGGTTGATATTCCGAGAGCAGGCGGATGGCCTGGGTCATGGCCGGTTGGAATGGACCTCCATGTGGTGAGTGCTTCAGACGATGGGTCGGCAAGACTTGACCGTAGTTGAAGAAGCTGGAGAACAGATCGTTCTTAAAACAGATGTCGGCTGCTCCAAGTGTCCAGCGCAAGTTGGACGGGTTGAAGGCGTAGCTCAGAGGTAACAGACCCCAGACTCCAGGATCATCAAGGCTGGGTTGGGTGGGTTGCATGAGTGATTGTCTCTCACAGGGTCGAGTGATGGTAACTCACACACTAACATGGTTGGAGACTATTGGGGTTAGCACCGGGGTTTGACGGTTTCTGTCTTGGGGTGAAAGTACCTGTAAGAAGACCCCGTTGTCTCCTTTCGGGGTCTTTGCGACTGTCCAGGATCTCCAAAAACCTTGAGAGACCCGTGACCTCAACCGAATTCAGCCCATGCAGAAATGACCTGGATAGAATACCCGTGATGCCCATAATGGTGGCGGATGCCATGCGCCATGACAGGCTTGGGCTGTGGGGTGTTGGCGACTGCGACATGGTTTGGTGAAGCTGGGCTGCGAACTTTTGGTGCTGAAACCTGGACGATTCTCGCTGCTCTAGAGCATTCTGGGCACTCGAAATTGACCAATCCACTAAACGGGGGTGTTTTAAGTCACTGCAAAATACTTGGGAGAGGTGGGAGGAATAAACAAGCGAATGAGTGACAAAAGTTGGAAAATTGTTGAATGTCATTGAGGACTTGGCGATACGCCATCAAACATCCAAAGAATGCCAAGGTGGATAGAGCCCCACATGGACCCACATAAGCTTCTGGTATCCTCGCCGAAGCTGCAACTGCTTGATCATCAAAACATTCACAAGCACTGATTGAACTTGGTACAGCATGTCACACAGTAAGCTATATTTTGATTGAACTCGGACCTGATATGCTAACTGAACAGGTAAAAGAAATACAACACGTCCCGTCTTCACCTCTTATGAGCGAGACCTCGCTAAAGCGTCGTGGGGCTCCTCATCTGCCCGACTCTCGCGGGAATCGTTCCTCCCCTTCGCATCCTGTAGCCTTTGCCTAGAACCGGCAATCGACCCCGTTGCCTGCATCCATGGAGACATATTTTGTCGCGAGTGTGCGCTCAGTAACATCCTAGCTCAGAAGAAGGAGATCAAACGGGCCGAGAAGGCGCGAGAACAGGAGGAACGCGAGACGCTCGAAGAACAAACCCGCAGAGACATGGAAGCCCAGGAGCGCGCCGTCCGAGAGTTCGAGCTTACCCAAGCCGGGCTGACTCCACAAAATGGAATGGGGAATGGTACACCAGCCGCAGAAACAGCAAGGCTAGCCGACGAAGCGAAACGCGGTGAGAAGCGGAAGTTCTTATTGGACGAAGAAGAACTTGCGCGAATCGCTGCCGAAGAGAGGACGAAAGCGCGGAGGGCTATTGATGAAGAGAAGGTTCGTGTTGATCCTCCGAGCTCCTATCCGTCCTGCTAACCTACCCTCGGAGGCATCGAAACCGACTCTCCCCTCCTTCTGGTCTCCAGCCGTCACCCCATCTCTAAAAAAAGACGACGTCCTATTTGAGGTGAAGAAGAAGGTGAAGAACCAACCAACATGTCCAGCCGCGCCGGAGAACAAGGCGCACTTTTACTCCTTACACACCCTGGTGTCGATCAACTTCACTGAGGAAAAGGACCCAACGACTAAGTGCCCTCAGAGGATATGTCCTTCTTGCAAAAAGGTTCTGTCGAATGCTTCCAAGGCGATGCTGGCCAAACCTTGCGGCCATGTTTTGTGCAAGAGTTGTGCCGACAAGTTTATGAGGCCGCTAGACCACGATCCTCACTCTCCAGATACAGAGGCTAACGTCATCCGGTGCTACGTTTGCGACACTAACCTCACCGACAAGCCCTCACAGAAAGGAGGCAAAGCCGAGAAAGAAAAGATTCGACCTGGCCTGGTAGAGTTGCGTCGCGAGGGAACAGGGTTCTCGGCTGGCGGCAGCAATGAGGTCAAAAAGGACCATGTAAGCTTCCGGTGCTAATGCCTTGGCCATTCGCCAACCACCTGGTTATCACGATGCGCTCTTCAGACCCCGCTGAGCATACCACCACGCAATACCCGCTCAATTGACTCGAAACGATGGCGAAGAGGCATCTGGCTTGACGACGATACCATCCTCATTCTTTCCCTAACCCATCGAACTCTTCGCAGAAACCGGGCCCAGATTGTAGGGTACTTCTGCAGAAAAATAAGCAAGGCCGAATAAAACCGAACCAAAAACCCGTGGATCATATCCTTGAACATCATTGTCATTCCATGGCTGAAGAATCCCTTCAGTAACTCGCCGCCAATCCCGTCAAACAGTGCCTTGATTCCCTCTGTCTGTGCAATGCGAAACACAGTGGCGAAGATGGTATCATTCACTATACTTCGAACCCTCCCAGCCACTTGATTGTCGCCGGATGGAGTCGAGACCTGAAGTCTCGTCTTGGCAATTTGAAAGGGATATGTCATGCTTGTTGCAGCCACTTTGCTCAGTGCTGCCAAGAGGAAGGTTGCTTGTCGCCCGGGCTCGTCCCATTTCTTGCGAGCAACCAGGACACGTTTAAGCATCTGCTCTAGGAAGAATGTTATGCTCGGGTTGAATGTTAGGATGAGACTCGCCGAATATCCGGCCCACAGGCCCAAGCATCCCTTTTCTCGTCTTATCTCGGCCACCGTCTCCCGGAAGGTGGAGGGTGTTACCCGCTTCTCGCTGTTTGCATCCAGCAGGCTCGCAATCTGCTGGCGAGTCACGACGCTGCTCACGGGTGTAGTGAATGCCTTTGCACATGCACCAGCAGCAGCGCCCACAGTGAGTTCCTCGAATGTATTGAGATACGACACGTTTCTGGTATGTAACCTCCGCGCGCGGAACCACTAATTAATACCAGTCAGCACCAAGTAGCAGTACCGGAATGGGTGCACTTGCGGTATAAAACAAGAAGAACAAGAATGAATCAGTAGCAGACTTGGCGAGGTCGGGCGTCAAGCCAGCGAAGAAGGCGGAAAACCCTCCCTCTCGACTGTAGATGGTACTGAAGGCGTCGAAGATGCTGCGATACACATCTGCGTTTTTGATGGTGCCGTCAGCACGCAATTGACGCTGTACCTTGAGACGTGTGTTGACCAAGTCCAAAGGATATGTAACAAGTGTTGAAATGACGGTACCGCCAGCGCCCGACGTGGCGTGTCCCAGCGAGGGGAGGAGTTTGGGTGCGCAGGGCATTTCAAGTAAGGAAGATATCAGCTATCAGGTTTACGACAGAGATAGCAATCCCTAATTCGGAGAACAGGGTATTCCCTCGCCAGTTAAGAGTGTGAATTTAACCACGTTCAGGTTAAGAGTCATTAACAAATTACATGTGCAAAAATGTAACGACGTCATCCCGCCCTTCGCCAGCAACCTATGCGTGGGCCTGAGTTCCCCACAGCAGACTAGACCAAGAAACTCTAGCGTAAACTCAGAATCGAGAGACAATCAACCAGCTCAGTTAATAACCGGTTTTCGTTCTTAGACATAGCCAATGAGGTTCTTCATACACTCTGACACGCCCCCAAGTCTCAATCCCAATTTCAAGCTGTGCGCTCGCAAACCTTTGTGGGGTCATGGCCATACAACTATGTTGGAAATCCTGTCATTGACTCAACGTCCCTGATCGACTCATTAAGCCCTCTCGAAGATACCAGCCTGTTGAAAGAGACAAGTTTGTTTTCTGAGAACTTGTCAATATCAGGACAGAATTGGTCCTCACCCAGTGTCTGGGACGACCCGACGCAACGGTACCGATGTCTCCCGTCTTGGAAATTTGCACCTAAGCACAATCCTCCGAGGTTGTTTGAAAGCAAATCAGCCCGTTCAAACAGGCCCCCTTGTCACAGCCACTTTTTCCGGTCCAATTGTTCACAAGACAGTTGGCAATATTGGTCGCGAAATGCGGCCTGCGTAACGCAACAAACGCCCTTCTTTGATTCGTCAGGCTGCAACCACTTGTGCCCTCGTCAGTATATAGTCCCAGAGCTCCTCTCCCGGTATGGCCCGAATCTGCTATGGTCAAACCCTAGTAGCTTGCTAACGGCAATGTCGTCGCATCCAGTGGTATTCCCGGACTATATCAACGACTCAGATGAATCCCTTCATGGCGATGATGACCGTTTTCGCGATTACAGGGGACCGAGAGCTCGCCGAAGAGACAAGCGGATCGACGAGAGGAACGAGTCCCCCAAGGTATGTGCTCTTCAGTACCATCGTCTCGCGCCGGAACTAAATCTATAGCCATGGCGCCACTTCTGGCTACCCCAGCAACCGAAATATCTCGACCACATAGACAAGTGGTACTACTATGATTCGGACGACTCGGAGGAAATCACGCCGAAGCGAAAGTGCATGATAGGCACACCGACGTTCCCCAATGAACCAAAAGTGGTTTGTGGCAAGCCCTCGCCGGAAGTTTTAGCACTACATCAGGCCAGGGACCAGACCAATCGAGATGGGTTGTCTCATTCCTGCGAGTACTGCAACAGGTTCATCGTAGACTTGCGCAGGCAAGCTGCTGTAGTCACCAACCGCAAGTATTGGGATGGCACGATAGCTAATGACTGGGGTGGGCGAGCTCTTCGAGAAATAGGCTACACTGCCTTGCAGGCTTTCGATGCCGCGGCTGACGGCTGTGTCTTTTTCGCTCTTCTCACTAGAAGCATGGATCCTGTGTACTGTGATACATACCTGAGTGCGCGAGGGCATACGCCACGTTTCCGAAGGCAGCCCATTTATTACGGCTTTTCCATGTCAGAGGGATCTACCCCCGATGTTTGTTTCTTTATACGCAGGGGTACTGACGGGACCCTGGCTGCCTTTTTCTTGTATACTGTTCCAGGTGAGTGAGAAGCCTGCCTGTGCCTGAGCCTTCTGTTGAGTGTGCCGCCCATGACAAATGACACAGGAGAGAACCCGCTTCACCCCATACTTGGATACAGGCTTCCACCAAATACAGTCGCGAACTCGGAGCTGAGCTTCACTCGGGCTCGCCGTTGGCTCAAAGAATGCAGTCTTCATCATGTCCGGTGTCGCGATTGGCACCAACCGTACATGCCGAAGCGTTTGATTGAGATTTCCAACGTCACCGGCGGTAACCCGCCAGCTCTCCACGCCCGTCTAGTCACGGACCCCAAGGAGGCCCCTTATTCAATCCTCAGTTACTGCTGGGGTGGCGATCAACCGGCCAAGACAACATTGGCACGACTACAAAGCTACGGAAGTGACATACCCCTTGGGCAGTTGCCGCAGACACTTCAAGACGCTGTGGTCACCACTAACGAGTTGGGGCTGAAGTATCTTTGGGTCGATGCGATGTGCATTGTTCAAGATGATGTGAGCGATGTGGCAGAACAGATCGCACTGATGCATCACATCTACCGTGGCGCCTGGGTGACCATCGCCGCCACCAACGCTGCATCGAGTCGTCAAGGCTTCCTCAAACAAGATCCTAGTTACAGGACGGTCAAACTGAGAGCTCGCCTGGACGATAATGTCTTTGGAGAAGTAATTGGCGTGCCACAATATATCAAAACAGGCCCTATGAGCCTCTTCACTCGGGGATGGACATATCAGGAGGCCCTGCTTTCGACAAGGATACTGGCATACGGAGATCGCCATCTAATGTTTCGGTGCGTTGAAGCTCTGAGAAACGACAACACCACGGCAGAAGCCCCCATGGTGCTAACCGAGCCGGGGGAAGAAGTTCCCATTGGCTCACCAACACCTGAGTCCGTGATGATGGGAGCTGGGGACACCGCCAGGATCACTATCACGCAAACCGGACCCAGTGACAGTCTTGCCTGCTCTACAGCACCCGGCTCGCCACTGGGTGGTGGCTCGAGTGTGCAAGGAGTACCTCTCATCACGATAAACGATGAAGGGTCTTTTGAAATACCGCCCACATCCGATTGGGATTTGGGGGGTGTCGATGGCGTTCCCAAGCGACCTGAATCGCCCAAGTCCTTGATCGATCATAAGAAGTTTACGAAACATCTGGATGAGAACGGTTCTACCCACGACCAGTCACCGATAGACCCCGGAAACACCTTTCTAAATAACCTCGAGCACCCTGACTCCTGGCTCAGCGCCGTACGTGCCTATACCAAGCGCGAGCTCGGGGTCGACAACGACAAGCTCCTCGCCATCGCCGCCATCGCCGAGCTGTACTCTAACACCAAACCCGTGACTACCTACCTCGCCGGCATGTGGCGCGAAAAGTTCCTCTACCAATGCCTCTGGCAAACCGCGACATCTGTCGGCACCCCCACCCACACCCGGCCTACCGAATACCGCGCCCCCTCTTGGTCATGGGCATCCGTCAACGGCCCCATCTTCCACTTCGGCATGGGCATCCCGGACGAGGAGTGCAGTTGCATCATCCTCGACGTGGGCACCACCCTAATAAACCCCCAAAACCGCTTCGGCCGCGTCACCGCCGGCTTTCTCCACCTGCGGACCAAGATGCGTCGCGTCGTATGGAAAAACGGCTTCTACGGCCCCTCCAACTGCGGCCTCTCCGTCGGCGACACCAAGGACCGCTGGGAATTCTGGGGCGGCACCGACCACCGCGTGATGATCCACATTGATATTGCGGAGGAGTGGCCTGAAGGGAACCACACGAC
>Ga0247760_1001344_pt1 | contig 23130 bp, 16 predicted proteins | sample UWRJL171409R4_FD_179936 | JGI IMG/M metagenome (GOLD analysis project Ga0247760, IMG submission 179936) | Plant litter microbial communities from Arlington Agricultural Research Station in Wisconsin, United States - UWRJ-L171-409R-4 | ecosystem: Environmental > Terrestrial > Plant litter >... | reverse complement strand
AGGATGGGAGGCTGATTTCGGCAGAATTGGCTAATCAGATGCTTCCTGACTCCTTTGGTCACCTCAAGCTTTTTTTTTTTTTTTTCGGATTCCGCAGAGCAGTTCCTCCCAGTCATCACGGCCTTTGCTCTGGGTCCTTTTATACCCACATCGTGACCGACTCAGGCTCCACCTGCCCCAAAGTGGTTGCCCTTGTGTCCGCGAAGGAGTCGGATTTTTAATAACCACATTCTCCCACTCCCAACGCCTCCCGTTTTTCTCCGAGCTACCAAGTCTTCTTCGCATCACATCCTGCATCGTCGCCCCAACATCACTACGCCTCGCATTGAAATATGATGGAAATCACAGCGAAGACAGACCTCATGGTCAACCAGAAGCGGGGGCAGCCTGTTGGCGCCCAGCAAGAGGTTGGACGCGCTCTCCACGTCTCGCTCGAGCATCGGGAGGCTGGGGAGGCTGGGAGCCTCCGGATCCGGCTGCCGACGGCAGCCGAGATCAAGCATCAATAAGCCGGTGGCCGCACCTCTGATCAGAGGAAGGCCACGCTCCGATTGATCACTTTGCACACCCATACATTGGAACCCTTCTCCTCATCTTGATTGCTACAGCCCCTTGAGCAACCCCTCGACGCTGCGCTCTTAGTGCTACCGCCGTGGACCTCCGTTACGTGGGTGGTGGTGGTGGTGGTGGTGATACGAGGAGCCAGTTTTGGGTCCTCACAACTCCACGGCCATTTTGGACCGTGGTAACTATAGCCGAGGCAGGCCAGAATAGTGACTCTTCGTCACGTTTGATCAGCCCAGATCAGCTCCGGCTCAGCTCCGGCTAATATTTGCCCATTAAACAGCACAGCTGTCCAAGAAGTTGCAGTTTTCACTACGGAAGCCACTCAGGATTGATTCTGTCTTCTTTCCGGCATCATACAGATACACCGTTCAGAACTTCAAACCAGCCAAGCTCCGCAAACCTTCTCCCTCCAGCCTTATACCCATCCACCCATCCGTTCGCTTTTCTCCAACTAATTAGTAGAATTTTAGCGCCTTTTCATTAGACTTCAAGACATCCTTATATTACGACCTGCACCCGACACAGGCCTCGAGAGGGCTGGCGCGGGTTAAGACAGAACGTATGGCAGGACGCCAACAGATAAGGGGCGTTCCGAAGACGGCTTGTTGAGCTAGCACTCCTAGACGGGGGTTCAATGTCACTGTAGGTCGTTGTCACTATAATGCACAGAGGTGAGCCTGTACAGTAGGACACAAATGAACAATTGAATACTAGCGTGAGGAACCAGAGTCCCTCACGGTGGTTGTGGACACAACCATAGCTATCTATACTAACTAGACGGGAGGTACCTTGTACCTTGCTCAGTGGCCTGTTGCTCAGTGAGGAACTGAGCAACCTGCTACTGAGCACTTCTTGCTCAGAGGTCCCACAGACGCTCAGTAGGTGAGCACTCCTGCCAAGACTGAGCAACTCCTGGTTGGTCGTAGGGGCTTCGGGTCTTTGCACCCCTGGCCCAGTGCGCAGTACCGTGCGTACTGTTTTCCTGCACTGTTCCTTTTGCGGGGGATCCGTCGGGCCGCTCCGGCCCAAGTGACGGCCTGCAGGGTCGTCACACCTTAAGATAAATGGGTTAGAAAAAAGGGCGGTTAAATCTATCCTTAACAACTGTAAGGTTTATAACATCTGTTAGCTAAATAAGGTTAACTCGGTAAGTGGGGCTATCTAAGGGTTAAGTACCCTGCAGTTAATAAAAGTTAATTAAAACTTTAGTTCTCTTAAGGCCTGTTATTTCAGTTAAATTACGGCTTTAAATGAAAATCTAAACACACTAGTGAACTGGTGCGGTGACGCAAGAGAAGAAACCACAAAGAGAACCACACCTACAGAACGTCGCAGTCGGCCTGGAAGGCCGACTCCCAGACTACTGGTCCTCTGATCGGAGGGACACAAATCCAACTGACGTAGAAAAACAGATACGTACCTAGTATGGAATAAAACCTAATATGTGACGGTGCCTAGCATAAAACGGAGCCTAGCATGGAATAATAAAGGAAACGCGACCGTGGGTTAGGTCATCTTCCTTCGATCGAAGGGCCAGAATGTCACTGGGCTTTTAATGGGAGGTCTTTGTGGTGAAAATCGTCGGATTCTTGATTGAAAGAAGTACGGTTCAAAGAACCGCGCGGCGCGGCCCCTTTTTGACGGTGGCACGCGCCAGAGAACGTATCGCTATGTACAAAAACGGCTACAGTAATATTACAGAGCCTAAAAAGAACGACAGGGTCGGCCTGAACAGGCGCCCCGAGTCACTAGGGGCAGTAAGCACCTCCCTGTATAAATAGATGTAGAGCTTCAGTGTACACGGTCTGGCGACGCTTTTTCGGAACTAGGGGAACTTTGAAAAAGTGCTCACCGTAGTCAAGGATTCGCCGGCCATCATCACACTTGAAATGGTAAAGGAGCCCCGCTGCGGTGCTGATGGCATACGGCTCCTATATCCCAGTCCTCGGCTATGGACACCAGCCACATGGAGGGTCGGTGGTGGTTCATAACGCCAAGTCATCTGGTTAGATCTACAACGGGGCTGAAGTCTGCTGCGTTGGTTACGAAATTAATACTAGCTAGTAGCTAGTAAATCTCGCCCAGCGGGACGTGCTGCTAGACTTGGAGAACTGGGGTTTCTAGCCAGACGATAGGGACGGGATCACGGGAATCAGATCCACTCACGGGCACTGTGAAGATGCGGTTGTAGTCGTTCATCTCCTGGACGTCGGGAATGATCTCTGCGGTCATTGCCTCACACAGGACTTGCTGGTTGCGGACCATTGGTTGAATATTTTGTGATGCATGGTGTAATTAACCTACCACACCCTGACGCACTCCGACAAAACGCCAATGGTCTTGGTGGTGTGAAGATATGAGGAGGGATAGACGGCATGCGGGGCACTCGACTTCGGCTCTGTGTAGGGTATTATTCAATCTTAAGTTCGGAGTAGTCTGAGCCCGAGGTAGTATGTGGGCAGTTCCAACGCCAAGTCACCTCCCGAAATGCAACTTCCCGCTTCCCGTTTACATGAAGTGTCATTCTGTTGGGGCATTATTCCACCTCTCCGTTCAAGCTCGGATTCACAGAACATTGATCATGATTGGGATCGCCAGACCCAAAAGTGAAATCGCGGGGACAACGGCCTTCTCGACGCTGCTCTGGCTGGTGCTAGTGGCCAGAGGGCTTGCTGTGGCGCTGGGGCTCGGGGTGCCAGACGTGTTCGTGGATTTTGACGCCGCAGATAGGTCAATCGCCGTGACGGGATCAATCGTAGTCACTCTCGAGTCATTCAGGGTCAGAGTGAAAGTCTGTGTGAGAGTAGCGCCCCTGCATGGTACAGCGAGTGTTAGACCAGGCCGGGTAGGGACGGGAAGGGGATAAACACAGAGCACCTACAACTGGGCGCAGACAGTAGCTATTCCGCTGGCAGCGGCTAATTTCAAAGAGTCCTCAGCGACTATTCGACGTGATCAGGATCGGAGGGGAGACCCTCGAACTTACACCACAAATCCGACTCGGCGCAAACCGGGATTGCACAGTCAAGGAGGTCGTCTGCAAATTCTTTTGCCCGACAGCCGCAGCTCACGGCAGCCGTAAGATCAAGGCCCAAGCAGCTGGCAAAGGCCGACTTCGCAACCAACGTCTGACACGCAGCCTGTCGTCTGGTCAGTGAAGCAACCCACCAAGAAGAATTACCACGTCCAAGCAACGCATTTTAAGACCTACCAAGCATGGTGGAATCCCAGGGACGATGAACTGGCCAAAGCCTAGGGGAAGAAAAGCAAGAGTCAGTCTTGGGCTCAGCATGGTTCTGGTGCTCAGTTGGTCGATAGTCTGGTAACAGCGGTGAAAGCCAAAGAGTTGAACAAGGCGGGCGAGAAGAAAGATAAAGATCACAACATCCTTGACAGGCCCGAGCGGTTGGGTCGCGATGCGGGGGTCACAAGGGGTCCTTGTTGCATGGGTTTGGAAGAAGCCATTGGCCGAGATAAACATGGAGGCGCCGGCAAGTTTTCGGGAGGCGCTGCGGTTCTCTGAACAAGACTGGCCAATATGCGGGGCCGCACGCATGTGCTTGCACAGCGCCTGCAAGTAAAAACAAAAAAAACACAAAAAAAAAAGCTGGAACCTTCGGCCGGTCTGTTCGGGTATTCAGCGGGCCCGATGATGGCCGATTGGGTGTATAAAAGGCCTTGTTGTGCTGTTTATAGGTGCCACGGGGGGCACGCGCAACAATGAGGCATAACCCATCCGCTTGCATCCACACCGCAACTTGTGCCCCGAGAAGCAGAGAACCTCGCCCTCGGGTCTCAGCAGATCGATCAAATTTGAGCCTCAATGACAGGGTCCGGCCCCGAACCTGCAAAGCCGCAACAGCCATCTCAGCGGAAGCTTCGACTGAGCAACCTCAAATGGCCTTCAATCAACACGCCACCGCCGCGAGTGGCTCTACTCTTCGCCCATGGCGCCCTCTCCTTCGCGCTGTGCATGGTGCTGATCTTCGCTCTTGATGGGTACAAAGCTCGCGACGACGGCGCTTCATCCCCCTTTTCCAACGGCGAGCTCAAGCTACGGGCAAGCGACATCATCACGGTCCTCTCAGCATTCACCAAAGCGGTCGAGTTCATCGCTGGCTTATGGGCAGGGACCTTGGTCCTCAAGTGCGGCTTTGTGGTCTGGAAAAAAGTGCGAGACGACCCCGATGACGAAAAGATCGGCAATGAGCTCTCTCGCGCCATGGACTGGCATTTCCCCAAACGGGGCAGCATCAGCTGGACCGATGTCCAGGACCTGGCCGTCCGGCTCTCCCTCGCCCTGGTCGTGCCCGCCCTGCTCGCGGCGCCGCTCATCGAGGGTTCCGTGGACTGGCAGTCTTCGTTCGAGCTCGGAACGCCAACAACGGCCAACTCGGCGAATCCCGTCGTGCAGTTCTGGCGGTGGACGTGGCCGTCGAGCGGCGGGATGCTCGACCGGCAGGAAATCACCGAAGCTGCGTCCCTCGCCGGCCTGGCCTGGGAGAACGCCACCTCCCCGACCGACAATACGCCCGGCCGCAAGCCGTGTCGCCACGTCGTCAATCAGAGCCAGTTCCTCAGCGGCTCCAAGCTCCACAACGCCACCGTCCCCAGCATCGTCATCCACTCCATCACCTGGCCATCCACCCCCATGCCCGGCTTCGTCTCGCGCATCTTCAACAACTCACAGCTCACCAGCGCCTCCAACTACAGCCCCTTCACCGCCGCCATCGACCACCCCGGCATCGCCATCCTCTTCGACCCCACCAACACCACCCTCCCCATCCCCCCCACATTCGCCAACAACCGCTCGCGCTCCATGCCCGAGCTCACCTTCCTCGGCCTCGGCAAGCCCATGTACCCAGAACCCTTCCTCTGGTCCGCCCGCAAGATGGTAGCCATCGTCCTCCTCAGCAAGCGCTACGACCAAGAGCCCTACCTAATTGACCCCTTCGGCCTCGACCCCTCTGCCCTCCCCAACCGCGCCACCCGCAGCGAGCTCATCTCCATTGTCCCAGGCGGCGCCGGCGTCCAAGAGGACCAGGTATACACCTACCTCGAGGTCAACTTTACCGCCGGGGTGCGCGTCGCCCAGACGAGCACCTACATCAAGCACAACCTGGTCGAAGCCGACGGCGGCGACCCCGACGGGGGGGACATCGTCGCCGGGCCCTGGGTGCAGCAGGCGCTGTACATGGTGCCCGATGTCATGGCCATGCTGGCTATTATCAACACGACGGAATTAGCGACGTGGGAGAATCTGTTCAATTACACCGAGACGCTGGTTCGTCGTGCGTATATGGGGTCGTGGGATGCGCTGCATCGCCAGTTTGAGCCCAACAATACGGTGCTGGTGGTGGATCCGTGGGAGTCCCGGCTCGAGGCGAAGATCTCGTTGGCGAGGGTGTTGGGGTGGCTAGCCGTCAATGTGATTTTTGGCGCGTCGGGCTTTCTGCTGCATTTTCTAACAAAGAGAGACGGTGAGTTAGCCAACGTGAATGAGTTTGCTGATTTTATGGGAAAGGTGGGAATGTATGCCGAAGCCAAGCGTCGAGCGAATGAAGGTGATACGAATGCTGGGGCTGTTAACAGGCCTTAATAAATACATATAGTTCATGTTTTCCAATATACCGTATTACCAGCCTTGGTCTGAGCCCCCCTCTCCCCCCCAGTATGGTGTCACCTCCATCCACTGAGAGATCAAGGAGGGTGTGGTTAGTATAAGCCGAGGAACCGTACCGGAATCTCCGGATGGCAACTTTAGTCGAGGGTCCAAAGTTGGGCTACAGTAGCTCATTCATAGCTCATCCTAGCTCAGGAGCGGCCCAGGATCACGCATGAATCTGGAAATTGCCGAGGGCAACTTTAGGGTAAAACAATGGCGTGTTACATGCAGGTCATGTGTTTCACAGGTTCTAACGAGGGTGAACCACTACTTTCCCCTCGACCTCTTGATCCTCCCCAGCAAGTCGCCCCCACCTTCACCTTCCCTAGATTGATCCTCACCACTGTTGCCGGTGCTCCACCAGGCTCGACGTTTTCTGTTTGCGCCGTTCTCAGTCTGCTTCTCGCCACTGCTATCGCCCTCGGATGTAACTGATGTCGGGGGTGTGGTTGATGCTGTCCCGGTCCCTGACGATAAGTTTGACGGACATGACACAACGCTCTCGGCGAGACTCAAACTTTGTTTCGTTGTTTCGGAGAGCTTTGTTTCATCCCTTGCTTCTTGTTCCCCAGCCGGCTCAACGGGCTACCCGGGCGTCGTAACCGCAGCATTTGCCGGTGTACCTTTCCACGGCCACCTTCTTTCTGGCGTCCTAAATATGAAAGCACCGTTGGGGTAGCTAGAGAGCTCCAAAGGAGTGTTTTCATCGGTTTTGTGGAGGACAGTGATGGTCTGCAAGTCCGCTACGCTGGCGCAGAGCAGGTTTTGGTCCTTTGGTACCGATGACCAGTCTTTGCAGGCCTTGTCCTGCTGTCTCTCATCTTGCCCTCGCGGGCACGGTGCATCCTTGGACGGACAGATGAGTTCTCAAAGCCTTTCCCAAATAACGTCACGGCTGGTATGGCCCGAGTATAGTCCACCCACGTCGTTCTGGCCGCAAAACTTAGTAGTGTCGTGACATTGAAGTGAAACGGATCGCGGTCTCCAGAAAGTTCAGCAAAGTCCCAGCCCTCAAGATGGTCCAGCAGGCGAACCTTGACATCCATCCCTTTATACGAGGCCTCAACACTTTGCTTATGGTCAACAAGCTTCTCAAGTGTCTCGTACAGCTCTTTAATACGGTCCTAGATCGTGGTGTTTTAAACTCTGACGTAGCGCGTGGATTCTATCCTTCCGTCAGGCAGTGTGCGTTCAACAACCTCCACCTTCTCCTCCTCTCAGTAATGGTCAAGGGCTCGGTTCGTCCTGTTAAGCAAAACTTAAAATGCAGCACGTGATGTAAACGGTTCCACTACCTCGCAGAACTTTAACTCATCAAAGAGGAATTCGCTAAAGACGTCGTCGTTTAAGGACTGATACAGCAACACTCGCAACAGGTGAAACAGCGTTCTTACACCATCAACAAACCAACCGCGCTTATCTTCAACGTCCCAAAAAGTGAAGTGCCTCTATCGGATCCAGCACAGCTTCACAGCGTAGCCTCCTCGGGTGATACGAACTGGAATATCCTTATGGCCGACACTAAACTGGCATCCGCCAGTAACGATTTGGCCCACAGAGAAGGATATTTTCTCCAGAGAGAACTCATTCCCAGGTAACCCAAGTTTTAAGCCCTTGATATCATAGTTCATGCCTTTGGTTCCTGTTGCACGGTCAACATTATTCTAACCACCAACGTCGACGCCAAGTTTGACTCACCAGCACAGAGTTTAGCTTCAGTACACCATCCCAAAATATAGCGCCTCGATGTCATCTCGTGGGGGGCTATGCCGAAACATCAGGTGCCGCCCAAGTTGGGGTACGGCAGCCTGTTACCGTCGTCTGTACAGTGCAGGTGCCAGATAACTGCGTCGTCAAGTGTCTCTATCGGGAAGACAGCCGTGGAAAATCCCTTTAGCAAGTGTTTCCCTGTGTATTAATGAAGTCTCGGCGGCTCGGCCAAACGAGACATTATGTTAAGGGGAATCTCCAATCCAGTGTTATAACGGCCCCGTGTCGGAATCAGATAGCCTTCCACGATTACCGGATTTCGAAACAGTTTATACCAGCACTGGCCAGGCTTCGTTACCTCAGGGTGAGGTGTTATGGCACGGGTTGGGAACGTCAGGTCGCAATTGTGTGTCAATATTGGTCCGTCTTGGTAAGGACACATTTGGATTAACGGAAAACACAAAAACAACATGTCGGTGTCTGATGCGCGGAGCGCCGCGCCAAGCCATGCAAGCAGTTCGGCGACCTCAGCAACACTGGTCGCGGGCCCGCAAACCTCTACACGCAGTGTCGTGCCTAAGCTGAGCTTAACGGATGTTTTATCCGGGAGGGATCCTTATAGGGGGCACTGCCGCTGGGTCGTCATCTTGGTAAATTGGGGAGTTTGGTGTTGACCCGACGGTGTGATGTTGGCCATTATTCAGGTCCAGAGATTTGCGGCCCAAGTCCTTGCTGGGGAACACGAAACTGAGCGGCTCAGAGTCTTCAAAATGGGTCGCGTCCCCGGTCAAGTCGTCATCGGGAACAATATCCAGAGATTGCAGGGCCAGTATCGATTTTTCGTGTATTGAACTGTTCAGGGGCGGCAAAAGCTCACGAAACGGTGCTTGGTTGTTGTCACCGTCCGTATGTCGTGCCAAAAACGCCGCCCTTGATGCCTCTCTGCTCATCCCATGAACCTCGACCAGGTGCCGAATAAAATTATCCGTGCGCTCGGTGTGGAGCCTTCTTGAGCATGACGCAAAGGGACATTCCAGTGAAGACGGCGAGCCTATGTGATGGTGAGTAGCAATGTGACGATTCAAGCCTTTTATCTCTGCAAATCCACGGAGACACGTCGAAACAGAGCACTTGTACGGGCGAGTATGGGTCTTTGTGTGCCTGGCTCGACCCGAACGGCGGCTAAACGCCTTATTACAGCCTGGCTCGAGGCATTTGTTAGATTCAGCTCCGTCGACCCTGACAGACTTCGACAACTTCATTGGGATTTCATCGTGATGATGAGGTCTGGTAACGGTAGCATGGCCCACGTCCGGCAAAGGGTAGCTCGGTATATCTTCAATATCTTCACCTATTAGTCTTCGGGGAAGCGCCGTAGGTAAAGAGGGCCACTTTCAGGCGGTCATTGCATTGCATCCATGTGGTACTGACAACTGATAGCGCACCGCAGTGGCCCAGCTGTGCCTCGACTGGCCCAATGCGCGCGGGCACTTCAAGTTCAACGGCGGAGGCAAGCGCTGTATCACGCACCAGGGCGTGAGCGGAGCGAATTGCCCGCCCGGCAAACAGTGCGGGATACACAACTGGGTCGAGAGTCCCTACCTCTGGGCCTTGTCTGATGAGGGCGGCTCTCCCATCCCGACCGAGACCAACACGACCCTCCTCACCAACCCCAATGATCCCCGTCTGCAAATCCCGGAGGCCCCGCCGACTTTCCCAACTACTACCGCCACGGCGACGGCGAGCTGAGGTTGTTGATTTGATTGTATCTTGTATCTACCTTATATATGCGCGTTTTATAGCACGTATCTAACTTAGCTTCGCGCCTTCCTATCTTTCTACAACTCCTTTTTAGCCCCGCTTTGTCTCACTTTATTCACTGCCAAATGTGCTGCCCGCTGTAAAAAAAAAAACTTCTTATCGTTTACAAGAAACAAATTATCAATCCAGTCTCCACCATATCCTACTTTTCTCTTCACCATCACACCTCTCACCAACCATGGCCGCTGCCGCCCTCGACACCTTCCGCTGCGTGGTATTCTTAGAGTGCTCTGGAGAGGCAGAAGATGAGCAACCTGTCACCCCAAACACCTCCACTCTCAAGAAGTTCTACTTCAATCACAATATCTTCAACGTATGTGACCTCCCTCCCATTTATTTACGAGATGAATCACATACTGATGCGACACCATTCTCACAGTGCATCGGTTACCACAGGTCGGAGCGTGACCGTGAACTCTTCGCAGTGAAACCCAAGATCGCGGGCCAGGTGGTCAGAGATTATGGATTTGCGCTAGATTTGAAGCGAGCGAACTGGTTCACCGTCGATGTCCGCTCTTCTGACTGGTCTGGCTCTATGCTTTTTTATCGGCTGAAGGACGAGATGATGCTGTCCCTGCACTTGTTCCCCGAGGATCCTGCTAGAGAGAATGAGACAGTCATCTTCGAGGGAGCTATTTTCGAGTTCAAGTAGTGGGGCTCGTTGGACGAATGAATGGGGGACCTTTAGGGAAGGAGTTGATAAAAGGCAATGTGAGAGCAGCAAGAGGAGAGGGGGGGAATTCTCGGTAGCTCGAAACATCTAGGGCTCTACTTAGGTATTTCCGCAGATAGCGGAATGCAAAGAGAATTACGCTGTCAGTCCCATGTCAATCTTTGCGGTGATGATGCTGTACTCGTCAGGTAAGTTTGGGGTTAGGGTTAAAAAGCCACTTTTCCCATGACTTCCCCGCTCACGAGAACCGGCTCTCAGAACACTTTCTCACCACAACAAAAACCGCCCAATATAGCATCAACACCCTCCCGTATCTGAACACCATGGCAGATATATCGATCCGTAAACACATCGCATGGCTCCCCGACGCGGCAAGCGAGCCAACCTCGACAATCGTTCTGACCTCGCCCGGGCGCCGCTTCGTCGATCTCCGCATCCTGCTAGATCCGAAACCTTCTTCTGACGGTCAGCCCTTGATTCTAACCCTCAACTCTCCCCATTAAATCCAATGGGATTTTTCCCCTTCCCTGAAGCCAAACACTGAAAAATTTACTAGGCACCCTCCCCCTCTCCTCCCTCGACTGGGCCATAGCCGGAACGTCCACCTCGACGCCCCTCCCCTCCCCAGACGTCACCACCCGCTTTGGTACCCCCTCCCAGTGCACCTGGGACCACTGGATCTCCTCTCGCACCCCTGACACCACCTCCCTCATCGACACCGGCACCAACCACCCCCTCCCCGACGGAACCACCCTCGAGACCGGCACCATGACCAACCCCGACACCGGCCTCCCCACTCCCTACGAAGAACTCTGGGCCTCCGAGGAAATCCTCCCCGTCCCGGCGTTCACGCCTTCTGGCCCCGCTTTGGTGAGGGTGTGTCTCGTGCTGCAGATGGAAGGGGAGGATGAGGGGGGGAGGCAGAGGAGGGGGATGTTAGTGAGGCTGGGGCAGTATTGCCAGGTTGTGGTGAGGACGGGAGAGGGGGAGGGGGATGTTACGATTGAGAGGGTGCAGTGGAAGGGGGAAGGGGAAGGATGGGTTAGGACGGTGAGGGTGGGAGGGGCGGAGGTGCCGACGGATTGGGCGACGCATTTGGGGCATGAGGCGGTCGAGGGGGATGTGGTTAGGGTGAGAGGGGAGGAGTGGAGGGTTGTGGAGAGGGGGGAGGTTTAGGAGGTCAGGGGGAGGTTGCTTCACGTTCTCGTGACATGGCCTCTATCACCTGACTGGCTGGTTGAACCTAGCTCACTTGAATATGTCTATCTTATCTATGGCGCTTCCTTGGTCGTTGCATCAGTTCCTTCCGCATGAGGACGCTCAGGGCGGATGATCGTAGTCTAAGGGCTGTGATTTTATTGGGTATGAGATCAGTAGTAATCACAGTCTTACTGACTACCAATATTGAGCTCACGTCATACCGCCGGAATAGCAAAACACGCGAACACGACTCTGAAATACAACGCTAAGCTTATATAGCCAATCTATCGTCACAATGGGAGCGGTCTATTTCGTGATTTCTAACGTCACGTTGCGAAAGCTGCGCCAAGCTCAGAAGAAAACATGACGACGACAACTCGTGTCTTGGACCGAAACATGGCTACACTTTCCTACTCTCAACTATGCAGTGCTGCTTCTTGAGGCTGGAAATAAGGCGGCTTTGGGGAGGAGTGAGTAAGGCAAATTGTCCATTCCCATCTCACTTGGATGGGTTGCTGAAGATACCGTGAATACGAGATGTGGGCTGAAGACCTATTCAAGATGATTAGAATAATAGAATAATCCACTCAGAAGCGTAGAATGATGCACACAACTGGTGGCGGTCTCAAGGGTGTCCGCAAGAGGCCAGCAGGGTTGAACGTGTCAACATCCCTACCTATATAAAGGGGCTGGTTCAGAAGGCTTATTCCTATTCTCCTCGACAGTTCATCCGCATCTTCCACATCAGCAAGCATCGATTGCACTCTTCCTTTCAACCTACAAAAATGCATTCCAAGCTCATCCTCATCGCTTCCCTCGGCCTCGCCGCCGCGGCCACAGCGCAGACGTTCCAAATCCCTCGGGATCTCGCCGACGGAGCCTACATCGTCAGCCTGGACCACAACAGCGCCAGCGTATTCACGCAGCTAGAACACAACACCACGGCGGTTGCACGGCGCGGGGACGCGGAAGTGCAACGGCGCCAGGTCAGCTTCCCCTCCGGATCCGGCGCCGTCTGCAACCAGCCGCTGGTCAACGACAACGACATGTTCGGCGCCGGCCAGGCCTGGGACCAGATGTTCAACGCCTGCAGCAACCTCGGCGGCGCTTTCCTCAAGAACAAGCAGGCCCTCTTCTTCAAGGCCGGCACGGCTACCGCCTTCATGTGCAACTACTCGTCCAAGGGGAACCCTTGCAACACGGCCGAGTGGGAGCAGGCTATTGGCAACGTCCGCAACGCTTGTGCGGACGGGTCGAATGGACGCGATCAGACTGGCTACTTCAACATCCCTGGTTGGAAAAAGTCGTATGGTTTTACCCAGTCGAGTCTTGGGTTTTGCTAGAAACCCGGAATTTGACGATGTTATGGATTGTGGCTGTCTGTTTCGTAGCGGACCAGCCTAGGCGAGGATGCGTTATAGTCCGATTTGTCCTTTTTCTTCTTTTCTTTTCTTTAGCTTTCGTAGCTTCTGATTTCCCTATTACGCTCGTTTTTGAAAGTATGTGCGTGCCTAGCACGAGAAGTATGTTATTAAGTGACCAAGTAGGTAGTCAATCAAATAGAAAATACATGGTTGCGCAACCCAAACAAACGGATGAGATGCTTCAACTGCTATGTGTGTGTCATGATGAGCGTGACGCCGAGCTGGATGACGGTTGCGGACCAATGCAGTGCTCGGAGTCCGATAAACTGTACAATGAATCCAACAACGGCGATGAACGTAGCGGTAGCTGCGAGGGTGCTGGGAGCAGAACATCATCAGCATCGAATGGGTTAAGGCAGTCGTAAAATCAGGAGTTTGCCTCTCACCTGTAGTTCCGTTCTTCTGGCTTGTTGAGGCGGGAGAATCGTATTTCCGAATCATCTTCACTGTTGTATATCGCAAAGGACGAAAAATGCTGGTCGCTGACAGTGCAGGAGCTCTGCAGCCGGACAATTTTGTCAACAGCCAGACCATCACTAGCCTTCACGGAGAAGTAATGCTCTGTTGTGATACCCTCAATGACATGGCCACAGGAGATGACGCCTAGTATTCCGACCAAGAAGCATGGGTATCCGTATTGAGGCACTGGCACTCCCGCCTTTTCCCACTGGCAGAAGTATGTCGAGACGCCTGGGGCAGCAATGGCAGTTGCTTGCAAGACAACCCCCACAGACGCCCAGAGCCACAGTTCCCAAGCCGGCGCAGTTGCATTCTTGACGTTGAGAGCCAAGTTGGGCGCCGCTTCACTGAGCTCGCTGAGTAGCTTTGCCGTGCCGGCGTCCTCGGCCTGAAGACCATGAGAGCTCAGGAGGTCGCCCTGGAATGCAGCTGCGAGGTCGAGCACGGCCAAAGCGCCATCAGACGACTTGGTAACGATGAGAGTCTTCATGCCGGCAGGGCTTCCAATCATACGCACTATCCCCTTGCCGCTCCAGAGTTCACTGACATCTGGGGAGGTAGACGAGAGAAGCTCTTGCTCTGATTTTGACTGGCTGGGTCGTCCGTCGCTCACGCAAAACCTTCAAAGGGTGTCCGTTTTCGCCGACTCTTCAGCTCATCGTCGCACGTTCGAGGGGAATGCTCCACTCCTTATACCCCACCGTCGTTGAAACGTATACGATGGTCGCCCATTCGACGAATACACAAGGGCCTGACTAGATGTGCACCCCGGGACTAAAATATGCTATAAAACAGATCTTTTCCTACCGCTCAAAATCACTCTGCGTGCCCAATCCACCCTACAGAACTACCCCTTTTCTTAGCCCTTTTTCTTAACCCCTTACAACGCCACCCCTTTGCTTTGGCTGTCGGTTTGACTGTTCGGCCGCTCCGAGTCACCTTAGTAGGCTTATTTGGGTCTAAATCGTTTTAGGCAGTACGATTTTTCGTGTTTCTACCCTTTACAGCCTTTTTCTTCGACTAAACTGTCTCCTTAGCCCGAACTATCAGCAAGGGTAGGCGGCCCCTATTCACAAGCTTCCCTCTAAGCTTAGGGGACTTCGCTATCTCCCACTGTGACAGATTCCGACGTACACAAGGTTTTAGAGGCGGAGTATTACCTCTAAGAGGCCCAGAAGCAGTCCATTACTATTACCGAGGTTATTTAGGAGTGGGAGGATCTAAAGCTATCAAGGCTGTAGGCGTTACTTTAAGCGTAGAGGATACCACGGTTTCAGGGGGCGTGGAAGAGGCCGTAGCCCTAGCGCTGATTAGAGCTATTATGTGTTTCAGGGGTACGGAGCTAGATCGTTTCTAGGCCTTCCCCTCCGGCGAGTTATAACCTTAGGGTTACGAATAAGAAGGTATAGGTCTCCCTTATCCTGTGATAGTTGTAATAGCTCTTGTTTGTCTCCTTTAGTTGGAGTGAAGGAAATCGCGGCTAGGTGGTGGTGGTAGAAGTCCCAAAACTAGGTCCTCGTAACTCCAGCGCCATTATAGACCCGTAGCAACTATAGCCGAGGCAGCCCAGAACTGTGACCCCCTCGCTCAGTCTGGCTCAGTCTGGCTCAGGCCAAGGCAGCAACCGCTCAGTTCCGAAGAATGAAAGGGAAATTCATGGTGTCGATTTTAGGGTGGTGAACTTGCTGTTTTGTGCGACGAATCTGGGCACACCAAGCTTCCCTTTTCCTACCTCGCTCACGTGACATTAATCACCCTGGCTCAGGCCCGGCTCAGGATTAGCTCAGGCTTGCTCAGCCTAAGAACCATTTCCGGAAGGCTACGCCACAGCTTGTATAATTACTTCGATTCTAGCTGAGGAGCCCAGAATTAGTCCCATAAGTCAGGTGGTCTGTTTTTGGAACACCCCTGGGTTTGGAACAAGATTTGTAACCAGTGACTCACCACCCGCCACCTAACTCAACCAATTCTGCTCTAATCCTTTCCTTATTGTTTTCATTCGATTTAAAATTAAAAAATAAAACGATATGCCGAATTAGATTTGCAGAGTGCACTAGCGGAGGGTGCAGAAACTGGCTTACTCCGTGTAAGGAGGTCGGTCCGCGCACCACGACCGCCTCACACAGGGTAGGGGTCCCTGTTGTATTTAAGTCATAGGCGTTCGCCCTTTCGTTGGGAAGGCCAGGTTAAAGCCTTTTATCTTCCCCAATTCTTGCTCAAAGAGCCATTGTAACCACCTTGATCAGGCGCAACTGCCATCACTCCGCAACTGGAACGCACAAACCATATGGGGCTCAATTGGCAGGTGTACAAGCACTAGGTACTTGCACTAATGGATCTTTTAATTGTTAGCGCAACGGTTCCTGCCCCGCTTATGTTACAGCAACTCTGCTGAAAACCATAGCATACCCCCTACTACTCTCTTTAATCGGGTTTGCGGTTCTGAGCTGATCTCTAAAGCCCAAATTAGAAATCAAAGCTTTCTCCAGCTATGGAAGTACATTTGACCGAATAGGTTTTATTCTAGGGTTCGCTCGGTCGCCCTCCAGCCCCCTCCAAATTTGGAAACTGGCCAGAAGAATGCTTGGAGACGACGAGACCTGTCACGAATCCGCTCGAGGTACCATGCGATAAGGACGCGGAACAGCGATTAGACCGATAAGCCCCTATATCACCAATGAGACCGGACCCGAGGCGAAGAGACCCGACTTCAAGCCTCCTTCGGTCGGGCCCTGACTCGGGACGCGCCTCCACGTCGCCGAGCCCGGGGTCCAGAGAATGAGGTCTATATGTACGCCGGACAGGCCCGACGTTCTTAGAGTTAGAAGTCCCTCCTTCGTAACGATAATTACACTGCTGTGCTCGGCTGCATTGAGATATCCTTTGACTATATACGATCAACGTGATCCGCCTAAGCAGACTCCCATTTCCGACCCATCACGCCCTTGAGACGCCTCTCAAGGTCCGGACCAATGAGGTCGTTACAGACCCTCGGAAGCTGGAACCGCTGGTTTTCCTGTAGTTACTAATCGTAGCCTTGTGCTCAGGCTGGATAGTTGTGTGGTTAGTTTAAGGCCTTTCAGTTGGCCTAGATCTTCTTCTTTCTTTTCTTCCTCTTCTTCTGCTCTTTCTTTTTCAATTTCTTGGTATTAGGCCTGTTTATTTCTAACAAATACCTCCTTCTGGCTTGATGAATCCAGTTTTAGGCGCAGCCCGTTTTGGACGTAGTGATGACGCACTGTTGCACTCGCGAGATTCAGGCAGGGCCAAAGGGCATGGAAATCATCTTGATAGAAAAGAAACTATTCTGAAGCGCTGAAGATATACACGATTAGGGAGGTAGCCCAATAGATGTGGCGCCGAAGGAAGCCGGAGAGGCCTCTGGCCTCTCAGCTGTGCAGGCCATTTTAGCGTGATCGGCCACGTAAGCTAGTTATGAGGCCATCGCCACCTCACGTTTCTTGATACGCACGCTGAATTGTCAAGCATTGCTCCTAGATTTGATATTTCTCGGTGCTAAGCCACACCCGTGGAGAGCGGCCAGCATCCTAAAAATTCACATCCCATCAAGCAGGTAAAGCAGACTTGATGGGAGGGTTTTATAGGATTCATGCACGGGGGAATCGGCTGTAAACTGTTCGCTTATTTCCGATTTCGGAGTTTGAAGTACCATTCCGCGCTGGGATACTGCCATGTACTGGTATATTCTGAGACATCCCATCATGTACTGGTGTACCGTGGGACATCCCATCAGTGCTGGTATATCATATACCATCCCAAAATTCGAGCTGGGGCTTTGTGTACCATCCCAGGGCATGTACTGGTATATTCTGGCCCAAAATTCGGACCCAAGACTAGCCTTGAAGCTGTGATGCCTGGCGAGTGGTCCGACGCGGCTTGGCACTCTGACGAACTGGCCCAGAATTGGGTTCCACAACAGGTTGACTCTGTCGCCCAAGCACTAGGCAGACAAAGCACGGACTGGCGGTCCCAAGACCTGGCCCCTGCCAGTCTCGGCTGCAATGGATCATGAAATTTTGTTTCCTCGTCTTTTCGCCCCGTCACCGCCAATACCGCGATAGTTTTGCCCCGACAGCTTGCCCGGCATTAGTAATTACCGGCCGGGGATACCTCAAAGCCACTTATGGTCGGTGGAGAGAGCTTCCAATTCCCTCATACGAAGCATGTCTCCCTGTCTTGATGATGGATCTCGTCAGCATGTAATGTGTTCACACTGGGGATTTTCATGGATAAGGGGTCGGTTAGATACTTACCGACCCAGATCATAGACCAAGAAACGCATGGAGATCAAGCCCTGAGAGGCCTAGGGGACGAGTGACGCTCTTGAAGTTTGTGACAAAGAGATTACACAGCAACCTGATGGTCTTTACCATCGGTTGATATCCAGCCTTGGCTACCTGTTTTGTCGCATACTTTGAGGCAGGAGTCAAGATGGACAACGTAATGCTACACTGCCTTGTCCGCTTCCTTTGTATCGTCCTCCCGTCTCTCTGTCGCAGTGCTGGAAATTTTATCCTGGAAACCTTGCGCCTCGACATTTTAGATGTTAAAATGGACTATCTCGTGGGTATGACGGTTGAGTATCTCTCCAAGTCGAACCAGTCTGGAGAAGAATGCGGATCTAGTTTTTCGCACCAGTCACCATTTGGTTTGGGAGAATTTGGGAGAAGAGGACGACCAGCTCGGCGCTATCGTGAACCCCACCCGCCTCGCCTCTCCTCCCACGGCGACCGACCAAGCTCAACACACTCCTTCCAGATCCCTGCACATCCTCATGTCACGACAATCTTCGAAACCCCTCACCATTCTCGTCCTCGCCACGAGCTTTTCAGGCGGATACTCCCACCCCGCGCTCCACCCCAAACCCCCGCTGTCAATCGGCCGCGTCGTCTCCGGCTTTCTAGAAACAGCGCCCCGCCGTCGCCCCTAGCATCGGTCGTTTCTGGCACCCCTCGCGCCTATGAAACCTCTCCGTCGCGGTCTCGCAGACCGGCCATCTCGATTCACAGGCAATGATGGTCCCGCACTCTAGCGCCAGGAGCGTCTCCCCCAGGACCATGCTCGGCTGGGCGGGGAAGCTCTTTGCCGAGACCGGAGTATGGGTGAAGAGCGGCGGTCGGCTACTGCTCGAGTTTTACCATGTCGCACACCGTCCACGCTGGTATGTGGAAACTTCAAAGGTTCTGTGGTCATTCGCGCTAATTACCTACGAGTACTAGGTCAAGGAATGAAGCCTAAGCTCGACAAACCTAAGCTCAACCGCGCCCTACCTGCGATAACCTCGGACATTCCGCTCGAAATGCCGAATGAAGAAAACTGTCGGACGAAATCGGACCCGAGACAAAAGGAGATACGCCTTGCTACCACCGTGCCGTTGCACTTGGCACATCGGAGCACCAACATCAGATCAGGGGTCAGTCTGGTTAATGCTCCGAAGTTGCGGGATGTAGTCCGTCACCGGACTTCCGTCGACATCAGACCCGTTCGGCAGCTTGTAAAACTCACGAATCCCTTCCTTGTCCGTCTCTTGGATCATGGGCACCTTGTTGTACTCCATCACCGAGTCCTTGTTCGCCGTCATGAACAGCTTGGCGCCTTGTTGCTCCTTCTCAATGGCAAACTCGTGTCGAAGGCCGAAGACATGGCCCAGCTCGTGGAGGAAGACGTTCTTCAGTCTGGATGCGTTGGACGGGTCCATGCCGTACTTGAATACCACAATGTCCCTATCGGCCTGATGCGGGAAGAAGCCGCGGGCCAGGGTCCTCGGCCTTCCCGGCGGATTGCCGCGATAAGCCAAGTTAAAGTTGGCCTCCTTTTTCTCCGTGGTTTGAACTACGGTCACCCCGAACGCGACCCCGTTCCACTCTTCGGCAGCTTGGTCGAGAGCCTCGGCGGCCGCTCCGGCTTCGGCTGCGGTGGGAAATTTCGCAGCGTCAACAAACCACTTGAGCGTGGTGGGATGGGAGACCGAAGTGCCCCATCGCGGAACCACGGTACCGAGACCTAGGACAATGGAAGGCAGGTTCTGATCGGATGCGTCCGGCGGGGCAGCAAATGTCGGCTCGTCGCCTTTCTGAGTGAGGCAGGGGTATGCCGGACTCCAAGGCTCGTTGGCGTCCCTCATTTCGCTGGCCAGCGGGTTCGTTCGACCTTGTCGTAGGTCTTCCACGGCTTCTTCAACACGCGTGTCGCAAAACTCGTCGATGTCGGGCGATGACGAACCCAGCTTGGCGATGTGTTTCAAGATAACAAGACGTTTGAAGCGGAGTTCCCAAACGGGGTGGACCACGGGCTGAATCTTGGAAGGTAGGACGGATTCCTTTCTATCCCAGTCTCTGCGCTATTTTATCATGTATCTCTCTTACCCAAAATCAGTGGACTGACTCCTTTTGAACAGATTGACAAAGCCATTGCGATCGGGATTGGTGATTCAACAGAACACGTCTGCCCTTGGCACAGCAAGATTCGCCTCTTCCGCCTCACTTCTCGACACCAGTCATGACTCAGACGAGGGAAAATAGATTTTCCTTTCCCAAGACACGAATGCAAAAGCAAAGACTTCGCAAGGCCACCAATAAAACAGTAATGAGCTAGCATTTGGCCTTCAGAATGCGACGTTTGCTGCAGGCTCTGTGCTGTGGAACAACGTCTGGTATACGTGAGATCCCCGGGAAAATAAGCTCTTTTGTTGAGCCTATCGACTATCGAGTCTAACAGTCTTGGGAGACAATGGGAGAGCCCAACCACGGCCCAACCGCCAGAAAGGAGCGGGGTAGAGGTTTACCAAGACTGTAAAGATGCAAGGCTGCGCCATGCACGCCCTGACTGGACGCAGATCAGGCCACATCGATTCTGGGAATGAGGGGTCAGAGTTTGAGGGCAGGTACTGGGTAGGGAGCGATGCCCAGGATCTGGAGGGCTCAGAGTCTAATGCATCGTCTTGTCCACTCCCACACTGCTTCCTCGCCGTTTCGCCCTGACTGTGACGAAGAGGCCCCGATATTCGGGAAGAAATACGCTAGAGCCTATCCAGGGCTCCAATGATGTGGGTACAGTGCTCTGTGGCTCAACGTTCATTTACATGAAAGTTTGGCTAACAATCTCAATCAAGCCCCCGCGATCCACCAGTCATCCAATCATAACCATCCAATGGCGCATTCCGGTGATGTTGCTTCGTCTTGGTGCTCGTTCATCCCGCACGATTCCATCTTGGCGTTCGCCGGCAAAAACAATCTCGGTGCAGAGTTCCGGGCGACACTCAAGAACGCCATCGACGAAGGCGACGAGCTGCTAGCCAAGGTGGAAAAGTCGGAACCTCTGAACTTCGCCGAACGGGGTGCCTTGTTACCAGGGCCATCCCACGTCAGCAGTCACGAACATATTGTATCCGGTGAAGACCCGGATGACCCTGATCAGTTGACGTGTATTATCTATGATGCTGCTGGCCAAGATGCGATCCCAGGAAAAGCCACATCTTTTGCGAATGGAGAGATTCTGGACCCCATGCGGTACATGGCCATCCACAGCACTCTAACCAAGATATTCCAGTTCTTCGACGTTCATTTCAATTACAAGCTCTTCAAAGACACGGGGTGCACGGTGGCCGTTACCATGAATTATGGACAGAGCTACATGAACGCCCACTGGACAGGCAGGCGAGTGGTATTGGGGAGTGGAAAGCCGCTTCTCTGGCGCGACTTCGAATTTGCCGACGACATCATCGCACACGAGCTCACGCATGGCATCATCGCGCGCACCAGCGGCCTGAAGAACAGCGGTGAGAGTGGAGCGCTGCAGGAGCACCTCGCCGACGTCTTTGGCATCTTGTACAAGAACACCTGGTACACCGGGGATGAGCTCGCCGGCGCCGGAGACTATGCAGACGCCAAAGATTGCTCGTGGGTCATAGGCGACAGACTCTGGGGGCGCGACGACCATCTCCTCGCCATCGGTCCCATCATTGGCCGGGAGGACGTGGTCTGGAAACGGAAACCAGACGGCCGAATCACGAGCGTGCCGGACCCGAACGACCCTCGGCTCAAGATCGACCGCACCTCGCCCGAGGCCGTCACCTTCGCCAAGCTCCCCCGATACGTGCGGTCCTTTGAGGACCCCGAATCGACGATGCCGCCCCAGCCCACGCACTACGACGAGTTCCAGCGCAACCTCGCCTACGACAATGGCGGCGTGCATTCCAACTCTGGAATTGCCAACTATGCCTTTTACACGGCGGCCATGGCAGCGGGCAGGTCCCCATTGAAGGGCGTGGGTGTGGTCTGGTTCCGCGCCATGACAGAACCGAGGCTCGGAGCGAATTGCACGTTCCCTCGATTCGCCGCGTTCACCGTGGCCTATGCGGGGCGTGATTTTCCGAGCTTGGTGGCGCCGATCGAGAGGGGATGGGGGACGGTCGGTGTTGAGCCGGATGCCGTTCAAGGAATCGCAGCTTCGCTGTCGAATTGATCTCGTCCGGCCTCCGTAGAACGACTCTCTGGTCCGGTAGGTCGACTTTTCACATTTCCCCCCGGGGTCGGACGGCCTTGACCGGGGGATGAATGTCTTTGTTGCTGTTGGGAAGCTTCCCCCGTCAGCCACACTGTTCGCCCATCGTCCAGTCTTTTGCAATACCCTTCCCCGGCCCCGATTCCTTTTCAGGCCCCCCCATCTCGATTTTCGCCCTTCATTCACGCTGCAAACGACCTTGTGGCTCGGCGGCCATTCCATGATTCATGTCGGAAAGTCTAGCAATACGCACGCAGCCGGACCGATATGGTTCGACAAAATTTCTTTCAAAATTCAACAATGCCCACGTTCCAAGCGATGTATGTATTGCCCCCTTAATTTGAATCCTATCCCAAAATGCCCCGAACCTATTCTTCACTCAAATGGTTGCCCCCTCAAACTCCAACGCAAATCAACTCGCCAAGAACTAGCCCCTGACAGTCACCCTGGAAACCATGTCAACAATCCGCTCTCCGCCAAAAAGGGGGGTGGCGTCGTAATGCACTTACGCTCAATTGTTGATTCCACGCATACCTGTTTGCCGCCACTGTTAGCATGCCTTCACTCAAAGCAGCACGGTCGGGGAAAAGCGGGAGAGGGTAACCCACAGCCGCCCCATGTCTAAAACCCCCTGATGCTGCTTGACGATGCCCTTAGAAGATATACCTGTAGTAGCTTGTTTGTTAGCCCGAGCCTGCTCAACTTAAGAATTCAAGATTAACAGCGTTGTTGACTTCAGGAGACCACGCTCTCTTTGGATACTTGTGAGTATCTGCGACGTACGGGCAATAAGATTGTGCAAAACACTTAAGGCTCTTAGATACCAAGTTTGAAGATAAATCGCACGACAAGTCTTTTAAACAACCAATAAAGCTCTTATAACTGTAGTCTTCCCATTACCCTGGACAATAGGGCTAGCGGCGTCATGTACCGCAGGTGCCCCTTTAGGTGCCATTTTAGGTGCCATTTTAGATGGCGCAAAGGACAGCGCCTCTTGGCAACAGACTAAACGCCCTGGCCAGCTTAGCTGTACTAAAGTACCTAATAGATAATTTTGTATGCAGGGTTGGCGAGGCGCGTGGTTTCGG
>Ga0247760_1001342_pt1 | contig 23135 bp, 26 predicted proteins | sample UWRJL171409R4_FD_179936 | JGI IMG/M metagenome (GOLD analysis project Ga0247760, IMG submission 179936) | Plant litter microbial communities from Arlington Agricultural Research Station in Wisconsin, United States - UWRJ-L171-409R-4 | ecosystem: Environmental > Terrestrial > Plant litter >... | reverse complement strand
TCTCCCCTACCTTACCCAAAATTGAATGAACTGTCTGCTGTCGCTCAGGGGGTCCCGCTCGTCCCGATCCTCCTCCATCGCCTGACTTTTCTCCGCAGGCATTCCCATCCCAACTCTGCGTCGTGCCGTGCGCCCGCCGCCCACACCACGCCGCGCATTACTATGTACAATCAATGACACCCTCTCTGCAGCAGATTCCTGCAGGCGAACCAGTCAGCATCCCGGCAGCCAGGATTTGTGCGGTGCCGCGTTCAGCCAACCGATCAATGCATGCGCTTTGACACACGCACACCCACACACTCACACACGCCGTGTCCTCATGCCTTTTCAGCTCGTGGGTTCGGTTGAAGGTGGGAGTGGTTGTGTGGGTGGGGCAGATTGCCCGCGCCCGCCCGCGCGCCCGCAGACCAGCGACAAGACCTATTCCAGATTGTGCCCTGCCTTGATCAGATTGAAATGGTCGGTCGGCAGGTAAAGTAGGTAGGTACATACATATGCGCGACGGGTCCGCACAACCGCCGCCGCCCGGCTGCTGCTGCTGCTTTTTTTTTTCTCCACGCGTCTGTCTGTCAATCTGCTATTTTAGCCGATCGATCGATCGATCGTCGCTGTCGTCGTCGTCGTCGTCACGCAGCCTCCAACGGCCGCCGCCGCCGCCGCGATGGAGCCATTCGAGGAGGCATCACTGCTGCTGCTGGCCAGACAGGCGCCGCCGGTGGGAGCGCTGCCCCCACTGCCCGAATACTACCGCCACCCTCCGTTTCTCAACCGGCACGCTCCCCTGCTGGGCTTCACCATCACGCTCATGGCCCTCTCGTGGATCTGCTGCTTATTCCGGCTTTACGTGCGGTTCTTTTCCAAGAAGAGGGCCCCCGGGTGGGACGACTTTTTTATCATCCTCACCATGGTACGTTTTCTCGCACTCCCTCCCCGAGCGATTTACCTGTATCATGTCTCTAACTGACCTCCCAGCTCTCCACAACAATGGGCTCGGTCGTCCTCCTCCTCATGACCTCCTTCAAGCTCGGCCGCCCCATCTTCGAACTCAGCCTCGTCGAGCGTATGGCCATCCTCAAGCGAATCTACATCACCTCGCTCTCCTACCCGGTGTCCTCCACATGCATCAAGCTCGCCCTCCTCCTGCAGTACCTCACCACCTTCCAGCGCTCGCACGCCGTGCGCACCATCTGCAAGGCCACCATCGTGATCACCACCCTCCACGGTCTGGCCTTCTCTCTCGTCACCATATTCTCGTGCTGGCCCGTGCGATTCTTCTGGGACTTTGGGGTTCCTGGCGGCGGCAGGTGCTGGGGTTTCGCGAGCAGGGATAACGGGGAGTTTATGGTGGCCATGGTCACGCAGGTGGTGAGCACGGCGGTGCTGGATATGTTGGTTTTTGTGATTCCCGGGTGGGTGTACCTGAGGCAGGAGGAGGAGACGGGGATGGGGACGACGCGGAAGGGGAGGTGGAGTTTGGTGGGGTTGTTTGGGTTGGGTTCTGCGTAAGTTATTACCTACCTGCCGACCTGCTTGTGAAAGGGATGGGTTGAGGGGAGGGGAGTGTGAACAATGCTAACAGCACACAGGGCGATTATTTGCTCGCTGTGGCGCGTGGTGTACGTCATCCAGCTCCAGGATAAGTCGCCGTACGACCCGGTTTGGAACACGGCGACGATTATGGGGCTGGCGTCGTATGAGATGAATCTGGCGGCGATTTGTGCGGCCTTGCCGGTCATGTGGCCGGTGTTAAAGACCACGTGGGACAGGATCTTTGTCACGACGACATACGAGGTGACGATTACGGAGGACTACGCAGGCATGTTGAGGTCCCGGAAAGAGGCTACGGACATCGAGCTGCAGTCTGTACCGACGTCGATGACGGATCAGGCCGACAGGTGGGAGCCGTTTGTGGGCGATGAAACGACCGGGCTGGGCGAGAATGCGACGGTTGTTGTCGCCGAGAAGAGGACCAAGAAGATGAAGGAGATGTTTAGACGGTCGATCGGGCGTGCGCCCGGGCCGGAGAAAGTGCCCTAGCGTAGTGTACTAGAGATTTAGACGTATTAATATTTTTGCACTCCACTATTCGCAATCAGTTCGCAGCACTTTGTCCTCCTGGGCTGTGTTCAGCTTGAAGGCTAGGACAGAATCATCTGTGATCCTGTCCCGCGTTGTGATCCTCCCCTTCGTGGGGGACACACGTACTGTCGCCCGCCCAAGTCAAACGCCCGAGTGTAGATCCATTCTATACCCGAAACACCCGCCCGTTGCCGCAGCGATAGGCCAAGGTGCTATGCCGCTGCTTACTCAAAACCTGGAACACGACTACCGGGGCGATCCCTGCTGAGATTCAGCTTGAGTGTTTTGTCACAGAACGTTTTAACGTCAGCAGGAACTGTGCTTCCCGAAGGTGGTGATATGGCGGCTGAAAGGGGCGACTTGAGTAGGAGTGTCGCTGACCTCATCGCCGCTTGGGAGATCACCACTACCCTTGTTTCCAAATTGTTGTTATGATGTCGTGGGTATCGGAGTGGTGGTCTGCTTGTCGTGCGTCATACTATGCCAAAAGGAGAAGTTCTTGCGAGCTGTGTCTTCGTGTTATCGTACGTCCAAAATGTACCTATCGAGTTTGCCCGAAGAAAACAGACCTAATCTTTCTGACCGAAACGAAGCGCTGTGAATCAGCCCGAGTACCTACTGCACTCCCACATCACATGCTGTTGTTATCTCAAGTGAAACACTTTGTCCTCACACAATCCCCTTCCACTGTTGGTGATCCCCTGACGACCCTCTTCATTATATGGTGCCAATGTAAGGTAGGCCGGCCACCGCTGGACATCTGTCGAAATATCATCAGACTGGTAAAAGGAAATTCTAGTTCATATCACATTCAAGGTTTATAAGGTTTTATGTAGTACCTAGTTAGGTAGGTAGATAGCTGTCTCGAAACAAAGCTGTCTTATAGCCTTATGGGGTGAAAATGATAACAGCAACTTTACCAAGGTGAAATGGGGGCAAAACCTTAGTGGCACACAGGCGCAGGTGACGACAATCTTTTGTTGAAGACAGACGTCGCAAGAGTCTCTGTGCTGATTGGCTATCATACTGCTGCCTCCGCGTCCAGCTGAAGAACCCACCCCGTATCACAGGAACCTCCTCCTCCTCTTCAACACCTGCTCCTCGCTACTACCAAAACCTCACCAAAACCTTACCACCTACCACAAATCCACCCCCCAAACACCCCCACCACCATAACACACCGCACTCATCATGTCTCCCCCCAACGCCGCATCCCTTTCCACCTCCTCCCCAACCTGCCCCATCTGCACCACCCTATCCACCCTCATCCGCACCGGCAAAACCCCCTCCTCTCTCCCAAGCCCTACTCATACTCCTAACCCCACCCCTACCACCCAACGCCTATTCCACCCGCCGCCCACCTCGGCACCATCACCTCCTTCACCTCAGCCGCAGCCCACTGCCCGCTCTGCCGCGCCCTCCTCGCCACACTCCTTGCCCAAGCCGACGAAAACAAACTCTGCCCACTGCTTGACAAAGACACAGTGGAGGTTGCGAACATACTGTTCCTAGGCCTCTGGGAGATTACGTGTATGGCGGCGCGTCCTTCCTCTGGAAGTCACTTTGATATGGGGGCGCAGAAGACTCTGGCTTGTTTGAGGGTTATCCGGCATGTTGGCTGTTCGCCGGGGAGGAAAGATGGGAATGGGAATGGGGATGGGGATGGGGACGAGGACGGGGCGGTCTTGCAGGAGGAGGAGATGCTGGCGTTTGTGCCGGTGGGGGGCAGTGAAGGGCTGCAGTTGGACGTGGAGCGGATCGGCAGGTGGGTGGCGTATTGTGATAACCATCACCGCGGGAGTTGCTTTAGGATTGAAGATCCGTGGTGGATGATGGACACGCCGGGGAGATTGTTATTCGTTGATGTGGAGGAGGAATGTGTGACTTTGCAGCCGGGCACGAGCGATTACCTCACCCTTAGTTATGTGTGGGGCCCCGATCTGTCGCCGCTTGTGGCGATGAAAGCGAATACCGAAGGATTATGCGAGGCACACTCCTTGGCCGAGTCTTCACCTCTAGGTACGCGTCTGCCTCGAACGATCCGAGATGCGATGGAGGTGACTCGCAGACTGGGCTGTCGGTTTCTCTGGGTCGATAGGCTGTGTATCGTCCAGGATGACGAGGCCACCAAACCGGCTCATCTGGCTTCGATGGCGGCTATTTACGGCAACTCTTCTATCACCATCATTGCAGACAACGTGGGCGACGACGAAGGCCTGCCAGGGGTTGGGTGACACAGCTCAGCGTCGCGCCGTCCGTTTAACGTACTTTCTCTCCCAGGGGGTATCCGCCTCGTGGTCGACGACCCTGAACCCCTGGGAATACAAGCCGGGCCGGAAGAAAAGACCTTTCAAAGCCGTGGATGAACTCTCCAGGAAGAGATGCTTTCCAATCGAATACTCAAGTTCAACCACCAAGAAGTCAAATGGATGTGCCGCAAGTCGAGATTCCGAGAAGTCCTCAGCGATAAGCGCCAGGTCAGCGACAACCGGAAGGCCTCCATCGAGATCCAACTCTTCCAGCCAAAGCCAGACATCATGACATACGGCCATCTCGCCAGGGACTACACCGGCCGGTTTCTGAGCTACGACTCCGACGCCGTGCATGTATTCGCCGCTATCATCAGTGCCTACAGCCGATCCATGAAGGGCGGGATGCTGTACGGCCTTCTGGAGGTGTTCCTCGAAGCCGCTTTGCTCTGGCAGCCCCACGAGCCCCTTCGTCAGAGACATCCCTATACGGCTCCGTCTTGGTCGTTTCTTGGCTGGCAGGGCCCCCAATCTCAGCATCCGAGCCTAGAGCGAGCTGTACAACAACACCGGCAGTAACAAACACCGCCGAGATGTCTATTTCAACTCCGTGGTGCGCATCTTGTAGTGCGTTGACTTCCACAAGACAGACGAGCAAACCGGGGAGCGGACCCTCATCAGAAGCTCATACCACGACAAAGTGAACATCGCCAAGAGGAAAGACATCTCTGGCCACCACTATCACAGAGTCCTGATCCCTCGCGAACTGTATCAACCCGACACTCGGTCATGGTCGCCTACCCTGGCACTTCGCACGCAGCTGTGCAGCATCACCTCCGGAGCAACCCTCCCCCCAGACACCCACGAAAGCCTATGTAAAGACGTCTCTCTGGTCGACAGCAACGGTTCCGTCATCGGCGCCCTCCGCACCAATAACATTGCCACCACCACCCCGGGCATAGCGCTGCCTTTCGTGGTCATTTCACGCGGCATCATCACCTTGGGGCGTCCGCATACATGGGAAATGCCTGAGATGAGCGTGTTTCATGCTGACTGTGGACCGGCGTGCTTTGGGTCGTCGTGCCGAGCGGAGGCGCGGTATGTACCATATGACTTTTACAACGTGATGTGGATTCGCTGGGTGGACGGGATTGCGTACCGCGAGGGAATTGGGAGAGTGTTGAGGAGTGCGTGGGAGGGGGAGGCCGGAGGAGGTTGAGGTTGCGTTGGGATAGGGGAAACAGGGGACATAACAACATACTAGCTTGACAACATTCCAGTCGTCCCGAATCCCTTTCTGCTTTCCCCTCTTATCCCCATCGCTCGTCCTCGGAAGGGACAAGAAAGATCAACTAGTGCGATAAATCACGGGAGTTTGAGGCCCGTATGACATGCGCACTGATTATTCAAAGCAACACTGTCGGCCGTCACTCTCTCACCCAGCCTAGCCCAACGCAGCAACACACATCCTACAGCAACCATAACACGCCCTCATGACGGATGCTCCCCCATCCTCGAACCCACCCTCGTCCCCGCGGGCATCCTATGCTCCCCGCCCCCGCCCCACGAGGGCGCATACCCACTCGGCGATGGCCCCGATAGATGCACTCGCTCCGGCTCCTCACGCTGGAAGAACGTCAATGGGAGTATCACGCAGGGCACCGAAGCCCTCAGCAATTCAATGCCCTCGAGTTCGTGCCGCGAGATATAGCCTCTGGGTGTCCCGCGTCCGCTGTCTGTTCTGCTAGGATAAGGCGCCATGCCTCTGGGAAAGTCTCCGCCCATTCCCACTGGGCGGAGGGCCCGCACCCGTGGGGGAAAGCCTTGTATCTTTGCGGGATCAACGTCGCGGTTCAATATTGGGGGCGATTTGTGGAAGTCGCTATGGTGTCCCTGAAGGTGCTGTGCGTTGTGCTGGTGCATTTGTTCGGTTTCGTCGTGGTCTTCGAGGTGAGCGTGGTGGTTTGGGGGTGGAGTTGGAGCCATCACGGGCTGAGGAGGGGAATATGGAGCCTTGGGCGCTCTCATGGTTTGGTACAGGGGTGACGGGGCTGCCCCCGTGTCTTCTGATACAAAGGGAGACGGGGCGGTCTCGACGTGCATGTAGTGGAAAGCTTTGAACTCGTCTGAGCCGTGCTGCCTGGGCTCGGTGGGGTACTGCGTTGGCACTAGTTGCTGGAGATCGTCGAGGTGGCTGGGGACGTCGTGTCCTTGAACGAGGACCCAATTAGGGCGGTCGGTTGTGGGTGACTGAACCGCCGTTTCTGGTGCCAGGCTCCTGGTGGGATTCTGTGCCTCGGGATGGCGGCGAATGGCCTCTGACCAATCCTGCTTCTGTGGAGTGCTATATTGACTCTCAGCAGAGAAAGATCGAGAAATCGCAGTGTCTTTCCCCCCATCCTGCAGGTCTCTGCTCAAGGAAATGACTGTTTCCTCTTCTTCAAAGTCCAGCAAGTCCCCTATTTCGCTCGCTTCGACCACGGAGTAGCTGGAAGGCTTCTTCGTGGGGAAGCCGGCATACCCGCTGTCCCTGCTGTCGGTAACCGAGCTGACGTGAATTGTCGAAAGACGCTCGCCGAGTTGATGTTCTGAAAGCTCGTGCTCGCGATAGCTTGTCCGAGGAGTGGATAGGTCGGAATCGCGACCACGACCTGATAGACCATCTGATCTAGACTCACCTCTGACAGACGCGCTGCGACTGTTGAACCTGAACTCGGGGGACGCTTGCCGTGGGGTGCGATAGGGTTCGGGAGCTGGGCCGGGGTCGTTCACTGGGGTCCGCAAAGGGATCAGGCACTTTTGGAATGGTCTGCGCGGCATCGGCGATTCGTGATCCAGTATATGGGAGTTCACTGCGGAGCGTTGCGACATGTAGTGGAGGGGAGGAGTTGCTTCTGCCATCCAGTGCGGCGGACGGGCATCAACTGGAGTCTGGCGGGTTTGCTCGTCTGGGTGTCTGGCGTAAGTTGGTTGTACCCGGAACCCCTCGGGGAACTGGCTGTATCGCCGCTCGTGTCGAATCTGAGGCACCTCGGGATGTTCTGTCAGGTAATCGAGCGCATTGGTGCTGCTTGATTCAATGAATGGCGTGCGCTCCGGCCTTCCATCTCCTACCGCAGGCACGTGCACCGCTGACTTGGGAGACTGCAATCCCAAAGCCGCTACCTTTCTCTCCAACTCCTCCAATTTCTGCTTGTTCAGTTGCTCCTCGGCCCTCATTCGGTTTCTTTCCTCGTTTATCTCCGCTGATCTCTTCTCCTCGGCCGTTCGATCTGCCTCTTCTTGCAGTCTCTTACGCTCTGCCTCGGCCGCTTGATCAGCTTCAAACTTTCGTCTTGCATCCTCCTCCCCTTGTTTCCTGGCTTCCTCGTACATCTGTTGTCGCTGTTCCTCGTCCAGTTTCTTTTTCTCAAGCTCTTCCTGTGCTAACTTCATCGCTTCCTGCTTCATTTGCTCCAGCTTTTGCGCATCGTCCTGCTGCTGCTCCTGCTTCGCGAACCAGCTCTTAAAGCTCTCCACTTGCGCTTTCAGGGCTTCGAACTCGGGGTCTGGTTTCTTCTCCGCCGTAGCGGCAGCAGGTTGTTCCATCGGCTGTTGGATAATGGGAGGACCGGGGTGGTAAAGCGCGCCGTAGCCATGTGTCGGAGGCTGGAGCTGGCCATGGTACGCGGAATAGGGCGCTACGGGGCGCCCGAGATACCCCGAGCTGCCACCGGACCCATAGGAAATGCCGAGCGAGTTTGGGCCATAAATCGGGCCGGCGGGAGGGTACTGGTGGAAGTCGTTGGAGTATGGCTTGTAGGAATCGTGTTGATGGGGAACCACCGAGGCCGCAGGGTCGGCGGGAGAACCGACAGTACCGCGCGTGTAGGGTGGCATCGCGGCGCCAAGCTCGCTGCCAAATGCTAGCGAAGGCTGTGTAACTTTCTTGTGCGAGTGCCGTGTCATATCTGGGCGGCGCCGCTCCTGTGAGCGGGCGCGTTTCTCCGGGGCGGGCATGGAAGGCCGGGCGCGAGGCGGAGGGGGACGGAGGGAATGAGAAGCTGGAGCAAGCGGGGCTTCCTGGAGAGCTGCTGGGGTGGAGGGAGGGTTCAACGACCCCCAATCGCTATCGCTATCCCAACCGGCGTCGGACCACGAAGTTGCTTGGTCTTCTGAGTTTGGGCCCTTGCCTTCGATGAGGGGAGAGCTTCTCGGCATTACCAGACGACGAAGAGTGTTTCCTGTCTCGTAGGCGGATGGAGGCTGTGGCAATGTTCGAGATTGGCGGGGAGCGTCGAGGGTTTGGGAGACCGCCCCTCGGTGTCCTGGCCGCATGTCTCCAATTAGTAACCAAGGTAGGTAGGCAGCAGCCGGCCTGCAAGCCTCCCAAGACGGACCCAACTCTACCCCGCGCCGTGATGTGTCGCTGGGAACATTGAGCTTGGGGGGCTGGGGACGGCGCCTGCGCGGCAGGCACGCACCAAGCAAACCACAAAGTCCGCGCAGGAATATATCCCGCGCTCAGGTCTCCATGGAGGTAGCTCAGAGTGGTGTGGCCGCTTGTCATGCAGATTTCGGCTGCAACTCGGCCATCACTCGAATTGTGACACAGGCCATTGGTCTCTCGTCAGTGGCCTCGTTTGTGGTGTAACCCGTGGTGGAGGTTTGGCCCTATCAGCACCGTCTTGGTATGCGGCCGGATTATGCGGCCAGTTCAGCTCCCACAAAAGTTCGGTGCTGGCTCGGAGCCGAAGAGCGGATCTGAGGCTCTACTGTTTGCTGGAACAGACAGAGAGCAAAGTTGGGGCAAGCCAGGTTTCCAGTGACTACCCCACCTGCACCTGCATGGATCCTGAATGTTCAACGAACCGCTCCTTCCCTTCGGAGCAGGCCTGCAGTTCGACCCGCTGGCAACAAACATTTGTGGAAATTTTGAGTCGGCGATCGTTCTCCCCCGCCAAATAGGAAGAAGACGTTCAACCGAGCGCAACAATTGCTAGAGTTGTGAATCCATTTTAGCATGGCTAGCTTGACGGTTGGGAACCATGGCGACGGCCCGCAGACATCGCATTCCGGGAGTGGTGGCCAGAGTGTCAACAGCGGCACCGGATTTATCTCGACTGGGATGAATTATCACATCGCCAATCTTTCCAGCATGTCCAAACCAAACCCCGGGGTCCTCATTCCCCGTCACTGACATCCTCCCTTTATCAGTTAGCTCACCCGACCCTCAGGGTGTGATCAAAGCAATATTTGGCAAGTTGGGAAGAATTCAACCATTAATATTTTTTCGATCAAGCTCGGATTGCTAACCAATGGCTCAGGCAGCTCGAATCCTGTGAATACTGAGCCGGAACCAGCAAGTAAGTTGCGTAACCAATATTTGGCGCTTTACGGCCCGCGGTATTGACCATTTCATTGTTAAGCTGCCGAGATTTTGCTTTGGTTAGAATCGTTGTCACCTGTCGGGTTCTCTAACCGGCGGGTCTCCTTTTTGAAGCAGCGAGTGCCTGGATCTGGGCAGTGGCTGCTGGACGACCCTGTATTTGGGTCATGGAAAGGCGGCCAGCAACCAAGGACTCTGTGGCTCGATGGAAAAAGTAAGTACGCCCGCCGTGCATTACCTGATACCGTAGGGCGTCTGTTCATACCTGTTATAACCTACAGTCGGCGGTGGGAAGAGCGTACTTGCGTAAGCCCCCAAATCTAGCTTTCGGCGAAGTTGAAACTTGAACCCGAAAACACTAACCAAAACAAGAGCCACCATCACGGGCCATCTCTGGCATGAGATCAGCCACACAAGAGACACCAAGGCCCTTGTGTACATTTGTTTTGGTCTCACAGATGCAGAAGAAGGCCTTACCATGCAGACAATCTTTGCCGACGTTTTGATCCAACTACGCCGCTCGACCACCCAGTTCTCAGCGCAAGTAATACAAACATTCAAAAGCTCCCGGTCCCCCGGGTCTCAGCCAGACTTGGAAGAACTTGTCTGTCTTGAAATGAAAAGCTTCGCTGCCGTTTTCTTCGTCGTCGATGCTCTCGATAGTTGTTCTGATGATGCCGACACTGGCATAAGGGAGCATATGATCAGCTTCATCAAGCGGCTCCCCAACAACTGCAGAACGCTGGTGACCTCCAGGTCCGGCACATCGACATGGATGGACCGGCACTTTGAGGGAACACCAAAAATCAACGTCGAAGCGAAACCTGCCGACGTCAAACTCTACATCGATAGCCGGATCAACAAGAGCTCAAATTTCCTGGATCGAGTGAAAGAGGGAAAGGGGGGAGAGATGTCCCTCCAGGAAGAGATCTACAGCACAGTCATCGACAAGGCTCAAGGGATGTATGCTAAACCTTTACCCCAGGACAAGGAGGCATAATGGGTAGAACTACTGACACTCTGTCGCTTATTCCAGCTTCCTACTCACTCAAATGCACATGAACCACCTTTTACCAGCTGGTCAAGGTACAGTAGGTGATATCCGAGCAGCTCTCAAAAGACTGCCCACAGGCCGAACAGAGACATTCGACACTGCCCTGAAGCGAATCTGGAAGCAAAGCGAGATCCACAAGAGCTGGGCTAAGCACGCTATTTCTTGGGTACTCTCCGCTCAGCGCCCCCTGACGGTCAACGAGGTATGCCATGCTTTTGCCGTGGATTGGAAAAGGGATTCATTTGATCCGGAACGCGTACCGGGGCAAGACAATCTCATATCCAAATGCGCTGGCCTCATTGTCGCAGACCAGGACGACCGAAACATACGAACGCTCCGCCCAGTACACGATTCCGTCGTCTCCTCCTTCGAGGAATCCGAACTGATACCCTCACCCAGCCAGCGCCACCTCGACATGGCCCTTCGGTGCATCGTCTACCTCCGGAACCTCCCCTCCTCAACCACCCCCATCCCCGAGCGCATCTCCAAACTCCCCCTGATCAAATACGCCGCCATCCACTGGTTCTACCACGCCACACACCGCGACGTCGAACGAAGCGACATCCTCCAAAGCTACATCATCAACTTCCTCCTCGACACCCCCCGACTTTCCGCCTCATTCCAAGTCCGCGACAAAAACTTCCCCACCTCCATCACCGGCCTCCACGCCGCCGCCTTCTTCGACATGCCCTCCTGGGCCGAGAAAATCCTCTCCTCCACATCCACCCAACCCCCAGCCGCCGAGCTCATTAACGCCCCCTGCAGCGACAAGCAAACCCCTCTCCACTGGGCAGCCCGCCGCGCTCGCTGCGCCCTCGCCTCCCTCCTGATCACGCGCTACTCCGCCGACGTCAACGCCCTCGACCAATACAGCCAAACCCCACTCCACCTCGCCGTAGAAGGCAACCACTCCGACATGGTGCATCTCCTCTTGCAGCACAAAGCCAACCCCTCCTCGCGAAGCCGCGGCCTCACGCCCTTCGCCTACGCCATCAAGAACGGCCTGTGCGCGGCGGCGCGCGCCCTGGCGGAGAACAAGGTCGAGCTCGACGCCGAGGACAACAAATACGGCACGCCGCTGACGTGGGCGATGGACTACATGAACCTGGAGGTCATGGAACTGCTGCTGCAGAATGGCTGGGATGTCAACTGGCAGAACAGCAAGGGGTGGACTGCGCTGCGGCACGCGGCGCAGCACGGCAGCGAGGCGATGGTGAAGTTGCTGCTAGGGCACAAGGCTAAAGTCGACTTGTGCGACCAGTCGACGCGCACGCCGCTGCGGTGGGCGGTGCTGTACGGGCACAGGGCGATCGTGCAGATACTACTGGAGCACGGCGCGGATGTGGACTCTGTGTGCAAGGACGGGGAGACGCCGCTGATGCAGGCCACGATCCGCGGGGATGCGGCGATTGTGTGGCTTCTTGTGGAGAGGGGGGCGAGTTTGGACCTGCAGATGAAGGATGGGTTAACGGCGTTGCATTTGGCGGTCCGGCATGGGTACAAGCAGATCGCGTGGCTGCTGATCGAACGGGGTGTGCGGGTAGATTTGCAGGACACAGAGGGGAAGACCGCGATGCATTTGGCGATATGTGCTGGGGACGATGGTGGGTTTGTGTGGTACCTTGTTGAGAAGGGCGCAGATTACCGCATAGCGGATAAACAGGGCTGCGATGGGCTACTGCTCGCTACACAGATGGGGCGGCGGAGGGTGTTTCAGTTCCTCTTGGGGCAGGGGGCGCAGGGGGGTCGACAGGATAAGAAGGGGATGACGGCGCTGCACCATGCCGTCCAGAGAGGTGATGTGGAGATGGTTCGCGGGTTGGTGGCGGGAGGGAAGAGTCTGGTCGATACGCAAGAGGAAAACGGGAATTCGGCGCTCCATTTTGCGTCGGGCAAGGGGCGCCACCTGATGGTTGAGATGTTGGTGGAGGCGGGCGCGAACGTCAACCTCTGCAATAAGGACGGCGCTACAGCTCTCCATCTAGCCATGATAGGAGAAGGCCAGGCTACGGGAGATACGCAAGAAGCCGTCGCGATTATGCGGAAGCTGATCGCTGCGAAAGCTGACCTAAACATTCAGGATAACTGGAAGAGGACAGCACTGATGTATGCCGCGCGCCGCGGGGCACAAATCGCCACGTTACAGTTGATACAGCCTGGGATTGATGCTGACAAGAGCCTCCAGGATAAAGACGAGTGGACGGCTCAGGACCATGCTGCCAATGGGAAGCATGAGTGGGTTGTCAAGATGCTTTCGAACGAGCGGGTTGTTAAGATGCTTTCGGATGCTAATCTCGGTCATGTTAGGCATTGAGGGGGTGAATGACCTGGAACACCCATGGTGTGACTGACATGCAGTTTCAGGGTGCTGTGTTCGGTTCGGTTGGTGTCGTGCGAGTTTATCACCATGACAGGTATTTCATTACGGCCATGTTACCACTACTTCAATGTTATGTATTACCGAAACAAATCCTCAAGCGCCCCTCAAAATTCCCCAAGTCCTGTATTTAAAAAATAGCCCCAAGTAGCACCAAAAGGGAAACGAGATGTACAATGCTGCGAGAGTTCCCGCCAAAAAATCATGACCAAAACCCATCATATAGAAGACAAGGCTTGAAGTGTGGTGTCATATCCTACATTGTCCTCACGGCCATGGGCTCCAAGGCGGAGGCGACCCTGGTCGCGAATTCTTCCAGCCGCCTGTGCTGATAAAAGAGTGGGGCGTTCCAGGGGTCGGTGAGGACGGTGTGGTCCCTAGCGACGGGAAGCTGAACGCCCCAGTAAACGTCCCGTGAAACTGCGGTGCCCCTGAGGTATTGATGAACTGGTCCCCTGTCCCACTGTGGATGTTCTGTGAAGCCCCCCCATAGTTTGAAATTGATAGTCTCGGAGAGTAATCTGTCCTTCTCAGGGCCATGGGCACGGGACCTTGCTCGATGGTCTCGGTAAAGTCTGCGATTTTCCCCCGCGCGTAGGGGTTGAGCGCGTGGCTTCCGGCCATGAGCTGGATGTCGTCGATAATCCCTTGCATCAACCCATCAATCTTCTTGCCTTTGCTTAGCGAGTGCAGCGCTGTCGCAACCCGTCTCGGCGTTGAATCTCCGGGCTTCGGCGCCATGGACCGGAATATCTTCTGCAGTGAAAGGGCTTTCTTCTCGCAGCTGTCGAGAACGAGCATCATCGAGGCGGAGGAATCTTTGTCTGTGGAGTTGAGCTTGATGCCGTCCCGGGCGGTTCGGAGTGTGTCTAGCACTAGTGGGAGTCGTTGCGCGACGGTGTGGAAACTGGATGGAAGGCCTGCTGCGTCCTTGACGGCGCCGTAGACCTTCACGGCCGTGTCGAGGATAGCGACGATGCCGGAGATCGCGCCGATGAGCTCTACCCCGGACATGGCGCGAGGCTCCCGCCAGTCAAGTCAGGATCCTTATTCGGACGCTTGGAAGTGGTTTGTTGAAAAATCCCGCGTGCAGATGCCAAGAACGGCTGAAAAAGGTGTGACCGAAAAGGATGTGACGGGGACGCATATTATCGAGGTTTGAGCCCAGGCCGCAAAAAAAGAGGCGGAGACCCGTCTTTGTTATGCAGATGGCGCAGTTTACCTGGCCAATACATGGCGGCGCTGTGGGACGCAGCCAGCATGTTCTGTGTGGCGACGTGCATGCATACCTGCCTGTCGCCTCGCTACAAGTGGTTGCCCTCTCACTCGCATGTCTTTCGGCCTCTGTGTTGGCCACTGGCGCACCAAAGCGACTTGGTGGTCCGAGTTGCCGAAGTCGCTGACCTCCATTTCCCATTTTCGGCACGGCACGGCCCCGCTCCTCACTGGCGGAGGAGTTGGGGTTGGGCTCCCATGAGGAAGCGAGAGGGGCAACTCGGGTTCCGACCCGATAACAGCTGTCAGTAGGATTTGACTGGAGGCTGCGGGGCGGTGACCACTTTAAAGGGGCGGTTTCTCCGCCGTTGTGGGGCGCTTTAGTTCGACAACGTCTATTAAGTTTTCCAGTCTGTCGGTACTGACTGGGTTGACCAGCGAGGCTCCCCGCTCGTTCACAATGCCAAGCCTCGAGGCAACCTCGGCCATACTCGCCATTCAAGAAGCGGTGTCCCCGCTTGAGCGCACGGAGAGCCAGGATGGTCCGATCGGAAAGGACGACAAAATATCCAAGGCGCTGTACGAAGTCTTCAAGCGCATCCCTCAAGTTCGCCAGGCGATGCGCAAAATCATTGCCTCCATCCGCGGGAAGAAATTGAAGGATGAAACCCAGCAAGACAAAGTCATCTACCACCGCGTAGAGACAATAGCCACTAGATGCTGCGACCGAACGAGAAACCTGGAGAAGATATTCATGCAAGTGGCCGAAATCGAGGATATCGCCGAGCTAAAAACGCGATACGAATCAGCAGTGGGCCGCGGAGAGCCGGTCGAGACTCTCATGAAGGGCACCGTGGAGCGAGTCCTCCAGATTGTGAAGCAGACCCCGGGCGTTGTTTCCAGGGAAGAGGTGGAGGATCTGGAGGAGACTTTGAAAGCAATTGAGAGCCTCGAATCGTCGCTGGAAGAGGACACTGGGACTCATACCTTCAACAATTATGGGTCTGGCCCACAGAGCATTCATGTTGGGTCGGGGCATCAAAACATTAATACGGGGTCGGCTCCGCAGTTCATTGGTCAATTTCACGCCCCGTTTCAATTTACCCAGGCGCCATTCCAAGGGACCGGAGGAACGGCAGGGGCTTATTAGGAGCTGTTGGTCGGACTTTGTGTGAAAGTACGCAAGGACTATAGTCTCTGTTACTCAACCGAATAATTGAATTAGCTTCTCACGTTCTTGAGGACAACCTACCTTGGACTGTCAAACTAACACAATCTCCTCCACATCAGCCTCATCCTCAGGCCACGCCTCGCCGTCCATAATCCCATGCACATAAACATGCGCGAGTATTCTGTATCCACCCTCGACCGGCCTCAGCAAAAACGGTTGTGCCATGCCGCCAAGCACGGCAATCCTATCTCCAGCCTCCACTGGGACGGGCGAAGGGTCCGGAGCAACGCCAAAACGCGCATTCTCAGTGAGGAAGAAGCATTTGTTAGTGCAACAAGCTATAGCCCATCCATGGAACACCGCTGCCTCGCCCAGCGCAGCAACAATGCGCGCCGAAGATTGCACGGTCATTTTGAGAGTGGCGGTGAGCAGCTTTCGGAATAAGCGGACGGGCCGCCACCGTCCTGGGATCAACTTGTCCACAAATGCGTCCATGTGGTCGGCCTCGGGCACTTGGAGCATGCGGTACCACTCCTTAAAGAAATAGTCAGCTAAAACGTTCTGGTTCGCCATGCGGCCGCCTAGGGTCACGGTCTGCCTGAATGCATTTTTCGTTGTGCCCTCCGCAGGATAGGCTTCCGACCAAAGGCTGACCTCGAGCCAGGACCGGAAGATTTTATACGCTCGAGTATGCAGCTCGCTAACTGTGTCTGCATCGTGCTGGGTCTTACAGTCAAGAACATCAGGTTGGCGCGGTGCTTCTGAAGCATTGGTGGCCGTCAGGGGCTCGGTGCGGAAGATGACCGTGTCAATGAGCTTGCCCGAAATGACAAGCTTTTTGTCGTTGTCGGTGAACCGCCACTTTGATTTGCCCCGACCCCCCGCTGCAAAGCCGTAGTCTCTGGAAGACCTTGCATCGCCCTCGGGCCAGCCAGGGTCGCTCCAGTCGGGAACCCATGACGGCAGGTCCGCCATTCTGTGGTCGGACGGGACATAATACAGGATATCAAGCCCTTTGTCGTACTTGATGGCGGCAATCACTGCCTCTCTATACACGTCGACAACGTCCTTCCTGTAGTCGGGCGCGGGCAACGGGATCTCGAGCTCCTGAAATACGCCGTACAGGGCAAAGATCTTATCTTTTGGGTTCGAGGCCAGCTTCGCCTTAGCGTTAAGCAGAATGATCCATGCGAACGGGTCGGTATGCAGGCCTGGTCCGTCGTTATCCATGAGCACCTCTCTGGTGCGGGGGTCACGCTTGGCGACTAGGTACATGGTCAGCGCGAACTGTAGGCCCATGTGCTCCTGCCAGTCTGTCCAACGGTAGCGGGCTGACTTGAGGGCATTAACAGCAATTAGAAGTTTTGACCAGACTATAGTGTTGGTCCCGCAGCGGGCACGGATTCTGGGAAATTCTGCCATGGTAGCCTCCTGGATGGTCCACATTCTTTTGAACCAGGAACGTTGAAACAGTGGGGCGAAGGGGTCTTCAGACGCCGTGGTAACTCCTATCGAGACCAGTTGTGAGATCTGGGATGAGAAAGTCGTCGTCCGCAGTTGATTTAGGGGCCACTTACTCGCTTCAATCTCCTGCACTCGTTACCGCAGGATAGCCTGTATCTCCCTTCTATTGGTCTCGTTAGCAGGCTCAGTCGCGGTCACATGGCGCACAGCTTCCAGTGCCAAGTCCATCTTGGGGCTGCCCTCGCCCAGCCAAATCACCACGTTCCGCGCAAGCTTATAGATGTCGGCCATCAGGGCGACTTGGCCGTTTCGCTCATTAACGGCCTCGGCGCTTTGGTCGATGCAGATACTGTCAATCCACAGAGTTTCGTCCGCCTCACGTCCACGCAGCTGGCGCATGGCAGACGCGCAGTTTCTGGTGATAAGAAGCTTCCCGCCGTCACATTCGATAAGCCGCGACGGCGTTTGGGCATCCCACGAGTACGATAGGGCTGTATAGTCGACACCATCGTCGGGGTCCGCATCGTCGAGCGAGGCAAAAGCAATGCTGCACTGCAGCGGAGCGTGGAAGTCATCGGCCGGGTGCAGTCGCAAGGTTCGGATTCCACGGTCGCTAGGAATGGGCGTGTAGCGGTATGGTGGGAGCTGGGGCTCGTCACCAACTGCAGCCCGGGAGGGCAAGGTATGGTCAGCCATGCTGAAAAGCAGTGCAAAGATTTGAGGGGATATCGCTGGGGTGCATCGTCAAAGCCCGGGGCTGCTCTACCTTTTCTGTCTCTTCTCTTTCAAGTTTAGCAGATTTATCCGGGGGCTGCGCGATCTGTCGGCAGCGCAAGGTACACTGGGCAATAGCGGGGCGATGGAGGGTGTGGTGGTACTATCGGGAGACGTGTTGAATTCAACGCAGTCAACCAAGAACACAGTAATTACCGCCATCAAGTCTTCTTGTATTCAGGGAGCCGTCCTCTCAGCCAAGCGAAGCTCTGGTGCTCGGCCGCACTGCGGTTCCGTGGCGCCAAGGCGCGATTACGTAATTTAACACACCCCCTTAATCTTCCACTTCCAAGTGGTTAATTGACTTCTAAATAAGAGCTTTGAAACAGTTGAAATAACGCAAAACAGTGTAGTTTCCAGAGCCTCTTTAATCGCTCTTACCTATACTTATGCTCTCGTACTCCAAATCCGGCAATAACTGGTCTAAAACCGCCACTTCACCACCTTTAAAAAGGTCTTCCCTAACCTCTAAGTCCTTTACTGTGATCTTACACGTTACGTACACGGCTAGTTATAAAGAAGCGTCTTATACACCTATAACGTTTCAGAATAGTTTGAACTTTAATGTTAATAAGGCCTTAGTAAAGCTGTTAGTAAGTATTTTATCAGTTAGCTTATAATTAACTGTAATCCTTTTATTTACAGCCTTTTACTAAAGCTAATAATTATAAATATCTACATATTTAAACTTAATTCGTAACGTAGCTGTTTCCTTATTAATTAAGCTAATCGTTTACTAATTATTACATTAAGGGATAACTTTATAATATATAAGGTAAACACTTAGTTTGCTTAATAAGTAATCTGTATACATTACCTCCTTTATTACTTACGTTAAGGTAAGGAGCTTTATTTCTGTAGTAAATATAATAATAATATTTTATTTATTTACTTATTACTTTATTACGTTACTAAAAAGCTTTATAATGTAAGCTTATAAGCTCTTACAATCCTTAAAGTTATCAGTAAAACTGGCGTTACTTTAAGTCTTAAAGGTATCCCTACCCCTAAGAGTTAACATAAAGTGTTATAAGCTTAAAAGGTAGTAAATATAACGATTAGTTGTATAATAATAAAGAGGTTTAAGGTTATAGTTAAATTACAGCAGTTTAAAAGCCGTAAAAGTAATATCTAACTTAAAGATTACAGCAGTGTAAAGGATAAATCCTACCTTACGTTAGTAATCCTGTATTAAAGTTATAATAACTTCCTTTAAGTAAGTTAAAAGCTCTTTAATAGTAATAGGGTTCCTTAAAGGTTATGCTATCTCCTTCTTATACTCTCCTTAACTTACGTGGAGTAAGCGTTCTAACTTTATAATATACTCTAATTAGCTTAGCCAAATCAAACGCTTCTTACAGTCTTAAAGGATCTTTATTCTAAGGAACTACTAAAGTAACTTACTACCTTAAAGCTTATAAGTCTACGTTAAGTACTTTATTAATATTACTGTAATATATTACCACTTAGCTCTGTAAGTAACTATTATATTATTAACGTAAAAGAAGATAACTACACCTCTTTTAATAAAATAATAAGGCTTATAAGGTATTAGTTTAAAGCCCTCTTTATAAAGGGAAGTATTAAAATAGCGTTACTAGAGAAAAGAGGACTCCTTAAGCTTATAAAGAGCTTATTAAAGTAGGAGAATAATACCTTTCTTCTTAAAACTTAGTAATATTTATATATAGATATCGTAAGGTAGTTTAGCGTAAATAAAAGCGTTAATTACATTATATTAGATTAACTTAAAGTTAAAGCACGCTGTAATTACTATTAATAACTAGAACGATTAGCTTATAAGTGTAGAGGTGTAAGTGCTTTTAAAGATTAAACCGCGCTGTTAATCTCTACAGATTACTAATCTTACCTTACATTTCTGTAAGAAACTGTATTTATTAAGCTTATAAGTTAATACCTATATATAATTAAGCATTTAATAGCTATTTATATTACTTTTTACAGTCTTAATTTAAGATTTTATCTTTTAATAACTTTATAAGTAAATTACTTACACTTATATAAATTCTAAATTCTAAAGGTAATATTATAACTCTTTAAGGTTCTTTAAAAGAATAGGTAAATCTCTACAGTATACTCTCCTTTTAAGAGAGCGCTTTTTAAATACTTTCTTCTTAAGTTTATACTTAAGGTCTTTATTATTATTACTACTTTAAGAGCTTATAACCTTCTTTAAAGCCTTTTTAATAGTGCGCCTCCCCTTTAATATTCCAATACTTACTGTTAAGTAACTAACGTTAAACATTACCTTTTAAAGTCTGCCTTAATGTATTATCTTACGTTAATTATAAAAGGAGTAGTTTACTTACACGTATGCTATATTCGCTACATTTTTATAAAAGCTAGGGAGTCTTTTAATAATAACAGCTACTATAGCTATATAAGGAGGGGGTGTACTCTTAAGAGTTAGTAATACCTTAAGTAGTAGAACTGGTTAATAGTAATCAGTTACTCTTTATTCACACCCTTTAAATACGTTTTAGTTAATAATAATACTCTTTAGCTACTTTATTACCTCTTTTACGTATTTAAATATTTTACTAAGACTAAGAAAGAGTATTTTTTCTTCCTTTTCTTTAATAAGACTTAAAGTATACTTATCTTATTTTCTTTCAGAAAGCTTAAGCTCCTTTAGAAACTTCTTTATCTTTTATAATAATTAATTCTTAAGGTTATCTTTTAAACGCTTTAAATTACTGTGAAAGACCTTTATCTTATTAAAGACTATATCCCGTATGCTTACTATAATGTTTATAAGAGGGTTCTAGATCTGATAGATGTTTAAAGACCTGTAACCTATTAAATAACTAATCTAAACTCTTAGTTTAAGCTTATTTTTCTTATTTTCGTTAAGAATCGCTTTTATAATAAAGGTAAAGGCTTTATAACTATAAACGTACAGATAAGCTAAATACAGTTTCTAAGCTTATTAAAGCTAGCCTTCTAGTTTCATAACGTAAACTATAATATCCTTATAAAGTATGCTTTAATTTAATAATTAATATAATATTTTATTATTTAGATATACTGTGTAAGAGATAGTTTTACGTTAAAAGTAAGGGGGTAGTTTTGAACCTACTCTTATAAAAGCTACCTTCGCTTTAATTACACTCCTTAAACGCTTTATACTCCCGTTCTATTATTAAGTATTAAAGGCGGAGGGCTTAATCTTCACGCCTTTACGTAAGAAGAAACGAAAGAGCACCTTAACTTAAAAGAACTTATTATCAGCTTTTATCTCTTAAGGTTCGTAACGGAATTAGGTTTTGTAAGCTTTTTAAAAGTGTTTTAAAGCTCTTATAATCGTTATAACCTTCTTATCCTTTAAGTGGACCTTTATAATAAAGCTGTTATAATAATCTGTAAAGAATATAGTTCTTTAATAACCTTTAGTATCTTAGTAGTGATTTAAAAAGTCGATCGCCTACCGTAAATAAGGCGATTACAGCTACAGTCTTACCCTCTTACTCTCTTACCTCTTAAGCTTACCTTTAATATAGTTATTACACTTTATAAACGTTAGAAATAAGGTAATATAATTAGTAAGATTAACCTCTTTACGGTGAAGTTATTACCTTATAAGTCCTTTTACGTAATTAGAAGTTTAAAAACGCACTCCTTCTACGTTATAAATAAAGTGCTCTATAGCAGCTTTACTTAGGTAACTTAAACGTAAGTGCTAAAGATAAAGGGTTATTACTATAAGCTTCTTATAAGTTTTAGTGTAGTAATGCTTCTGCGTTACGAACGAGGCGCGTATAGCTTCTTTTTTAACGTACTTAAGAACAAACTAGTTATAATTGCTTATAAGGTTAGCAAACACAGTTCTATCTGTAATAATTAGTTAATTTACTAAAGGTTTATTATTCCACTATATACCTTACTTATAGAGCTGTTAAAGTAAGATTAAGTTATAAGCGAAACTTTAGCAAAACGTAACGTTTTTAAGGTAAAAAAGTACCTTCTTACTGTGATAAGTAAACTTTAAGTCTACTTTACTATATCTTAAGATTAGAACTGTAAAATCTCTAGTGTAAATACAGTTGTTTTCTAATGTGTGGTGGTAGTTATAGAACTGTATTAGCTTATTAAAAATATAAAGGGTAATGTTAGAATTTAGGATTATAAAGTTTCTTAAAGAGTACGCAGTTATTATAAAAGAGCCTTTTACTATTAAGAAACTTATAAAAGCTCTTTTCTTTATTACTAAATCTGCCTTTTTTATAAGTTATTAACTTTCTTTACACCCTTATTCCTTAAGCTTCTTAATAGCTTTATTAAAAGCCTTATCACCTTTTTAACAAGAGTTAATTAGCGCAGTTATAATAAAGTTCGATTTCCATATGTTAAACGTAAGCTTAGGGAACACTAGCTAGTAATCTTTAAAATCGTAATTATTATTACAAGCAGTATATTTCTTTAAACCTTTTAAACTCTTAAACCTAACCCTTTTAAAGCTCTACTTATTACACTTCTTCTCAGAATCTATTTCTTTACCTTTACCTTTACCTCTTTAACCTTCACAGCCTTTATTACCGTATTAAGAGCTGCAGCGCGCTGCACCTCCACGTAATTTACGGTTCTTTCAATTATTTCTTAAGGACTTTTAATCGTTAATATTATACCCTTTTACTTACTTACCCGCTTTTAGCGTAACCTTCTCACTATAAAACGTTAAACCTTCTTATTCTTCCTCCTACTTTACTTAAGTATTAAAACTAACTTTTTAAGTCTTTTTACTTATTACTCCCAGTATATTGAGTACCCTGTACCCGGTACCCTGTAATGTGGTTGCGTACCCCAAAACCACCAGCCGAACCTTCTGGAATTCAAGGGGGTGGAACCTCCTGAATCCAGTGCGGCTACTGCCCCACAGAATCAACTAGAACATCACAGTGGCCACGTTAGCCACTACGTTAACAGAACTATGTAGAATGGTTTAGAACAGTACTATTCCACTATTGTATTAGTTAGTTCCACTATACAGAAGGCTCTGAAATTCTTCCAGAGCCTCCCACAGCCTATAACAGGCCCTCTCCTCTCCTGTATCTAATTCTAGTTAAGCAAGCAATTCCACTCCATTCCAGTCATTGTACAAGGCACTGCCTTTTGGATCCTCTTATTTCCAGCGTTAATATTCGCTACAACACCCTTATTTACAGTGGCACTTCCCTGTAATTCAGGCCTTTGTCTGCTTCTTACAGTGCCGTAGGCACTGTAGTACGGCTTGGACCAGTACTGCACTTCTTCCTCTAAACCACAGCTGCTGTATTACAGCCCTGTGGGTTCTTGAAGTTTAACTGTTGGGTTTTTACAACCCTAACCCGGCCAGTGTGGTTGGAACAGTGTGGCTGGATCCACGC
>Ga0247760_1001340_pt1 | contig 23151 bp, 4 predicted proteins | sample UWRJL171409R4_FD_179936 | JGI IMG/M metagenome (GOLD analysis project Ga0247760, IMG submission 179936) | Plant litter microbial communities from Arlington Agricultural Research Station in Wisconsin, United States - UWRJ-L171-409R-4 | ecosystem: Environmental > Terrestrial > Plant litter >... | reverse complement strand
TCGCTTTCGGTTCGCTTTCGTTTATACTGCGGGTAGGAGGCCATCGTAGCAGCGGTAAGATTTAAAAAGTTATTAAAAGGTTAAAAAACCTGTAACTTAATTACGTATTAAAAGATTAATTATAAAATGTAAATAAAAAGCTATTATATAAAAAGCGTTTATTTATACTTGTAAAAAAAAAAAGAATATAAAAAAAGTGTAATTTTTTAGGTTTACTATAATAATATATTAATAGGCTATTTTAAAATTTAATAAATCCTAAAAAGGATTTAACGTAAATACTTTTAAAATAATATTAATAAAGACGTTAAAAATTATTATAAATTTTACAATATTTACTAATTTAAGAAATTAAAAAAAATATAAGCTATATAAAGAATTATAATTCCTACCCTAACCTTCTAGGTTATATTAAAAACTATTAATAAACCTAATTATTAAATTACTTTTAATTTACCTTTAAAAAGGGGAAGAAGTAAATACGATTTTAATTATAATAAATAAATTTACAAAGATAATATACTACTTTGCTATTAATTAAATTATTATAAATTAAGAATTAATAATTTTATTTCATAAAAAGATTAAATATTGAAAAGGGGTAGGGGTTTTAAAAGGGGTAGTAAGTAATAAAAAGTTTATTTTTACAAATTAGTTTTAAAGCGACTTTTATTATATTTTATAAATAAAAAAATAATTATTAATAATATTTTACCTTTAAACTAATAATTAAACGGAACGGATAAATTAAATATTAAAGTATTATTCAAGGGTTTTTTATAATAAAAAAAATTAAATTAAACTTATTTACTAGTGGAAGTGGAATTTATTTATAATAATATAATTAATATTATAACGGGAATTATACCTTTTAAAGCGTTAATAAGCTTTAACCCCTTATTTTATAATTAAATTGGAAGCGACGTATTAGTAGGGAAAATACTAATAATAATTAAGTAAATTAAAAAGCTTTAAAAAATCTACTAGTAATTAAAAAAAAATTAAATAAAAGTAATTAAAACGTAAAAATAATATTATAATAAAAAGTATTAAAGTTAAGAATTTTAAAAAAATTAATTAGTAATATTAATATTTTTTTATTATAAATAATTTAAAAACTTTATAATACTACTAGGGCGAGGACTAGAGGTCCTCTGCGGTGTAAGATTAATAATAATAACTTTATAATAAATTTACGTTTTATTACTATTTATAAATTATATTCCTTTTAAAAAGGTTTAAGGCGAGCCTTTTACGTAACTTTTTAACGTTATATAGTATTATTATACTTAACCTTAGCTTTAATTAGAATATTAATACTTTTTTAAATAAATAATTAAGTATTAAAATAATTATAAAATAATTTTAAGGATTAATTTTTAAAGGTAGAATTATAATAGGGTAGGGATTATTAAGTACTTTAGCTTTTTTTTATCTCTTTACTAAAATTTAATAATTAATAACTTTAAATTAAAAAGAATATTAAGTAAAAAATAGGCGAAAAATATATAATATTTACCTTAATAGCTTTTATATTGGTATTAAAATTATATACTTAGTAATATATCTTCTTATAATTTTTAAAAATAATTATAAAAAAATTAATAACGGAAGTAATAAAATTATAAAAATTAATATTATTATTACTATTATTTTTATTATTATTTATAAAGTATTTAATATTATTGCAACGATATCATACCGATACCTGTACTATAGAAGCACCCACGGTGCCTAAACAGATAGATAGAGAGACCGCTTGCCCACTAGGGCGAGGACCAGAGGTCCTCTGCGGTGTAAGATTAATAATAATATTATTGCAACTTTCCTTTAATTTAATTACGTTTCCTAAATTACTAATATTATTATTAAAAGGGGTAAAAGATTTAAAAAAGGGTACGGGATTTAGGGTAATTTTTTTAAACTTGGGCTTTTTACCTAAATTTTATTAATAAGTTAAATAAATGTTAAAAAATTAAATAAATTACCCTTTATACTAATAGGAATTTAAATTAAATTTATTAGTAAAATATACGTAAATAGGGTTAAATACGTATTATATAGCAAAAATCTTTTAAAATCTAATAATTATCGTATTAAAATAACTTTAATAAATTAATAATATAATTAAGTAAAAAAATCTTGCTAATAGGAAGAAGGTATTTTTTAATAAACTAGCTATAAGTTGCCGCGGAACGGATATAGTATATATATAAATTATTCGTAGCTACTTATTTTACCTTAAAAGTAATAAAATTGATAAAAAAAACCGCTATTTCAAATTATACGTAAAAAAAGAGCGAAACGAAAAAAAAAGGCGAAAGTAAGTATAATAATAAAAAAAAAAGGAAAAATTACGTAAAAAAATAAAGTAATTAAATTTAACGGGGTAATTTAATTTTAAAATTATTATAAGCGGGGTAATCTAATTTTGGAATTTTAATAGGGTAATTAGATTTAAAATTATTAACGGGGTAATTAATAACGGGAAGTAAGGCGACGAAAATTACGTAACGAATCGCTTGTAAAATAAAATAAAGTAGTATTAAAGAAATCATATTATATTGGAACTTAGTAAAATTAAACTAAAGTAGCTCTTAAACCTAAGGACAGTTTTGGGAAAAAGGGGGATAATTATAATATAACCTACAAAACCCCGCCGCAACACCTACGTAACGCCAAAGGTAACAGTAACACAATAAATCAGCATACGTATAAAAGCTACTCTAGGTAGTTAGCGCTTATAGGGTGTTTTTCCCTTTTGCAAAAATCAATTACTATATTAAAATAAAATCTACTTTATCAATTTATCACTAGTGAATTACCTATATATCGTAACAGTATCAGGCTTTTCCTTGATCACCCTAGTCGCTTATTACATTTATATAATAAGTTGACCCTAATATATAATATACCTTTAATTACCTATTTATAATCCCCTAACTTTTTTACAAATTTATTAACCTAATTATAATAATACGTATAAAAGAGGTATATATATTATCTTACTCCGTGCGTAGGGTAGGTGCTACCTACCGGCCCTAATGGCTAAGCAGAACTTTTAATTAATACTATTTAAGTAGAAAATATTACGTTTACGTTGCAAGGTATTTAGTTAACCAGTATTATATATAAAAACCTCCCTAATCCTAATTAGACCTAAGCCCCCCTCCCTATAAGGGAGGGGGGGTCTAATCATCAGCCTTTTATTTAGATACGTTTATTTTACTAATTAGTAAGGTCCCCTTGCGAGGGCGGTACGCCCTTACTAATATTTATTTCTAAGGGCCAATTATCGTTTAAAACTATTATATTATCAGCTAATTAATTTATTGCCGTAATTATTTAGGAGATATTTCTAAAGCTGTAATTGGGTTATATTAGTATTAAAAAAGCCAGAGAGTAACTTTAGTAGTGTATAGGGTGGTTTATTTCGTTTAATTTAGTTTATTTCTTCCTTATAATATTACTGTTATGAAACCTAATTATAATTAAGTTAGTTACTATTATTACGTTTTTTTATATTTGTCACGGCACTAAAGGACGCAATGCGTAAATACCACAAAAAGTGGAACGTTGTGCAGTTAGGGCACTGCACCGTAGTCCTTTTATATCTAGTTGCAGCCACAGGCAGGCAGCATCACTATACCGTGACAGTACCTCGGGCTTTACCGTCGATTGCCCCCAATTGATACTTGTTGATGAAGCTATGGGTCACAATGGTGATGGAGGCAAGTCATTAGGGAAGAAGATGAATGAGTTGTTTTTCGATCTATCTAAGAGAGGGCGAGCCGTGGTTATTATAGTTGTGACCCTCGGCCCATCGGCCTCTGGCAGAGGCCGAAGGCCGAGGTGCCGAGGCGCTAAAGCGCTGTAGCGTTCTTAGTATGGTAGAATACGAGGTTTTATTGCAGGGCCTTATTGTGCTGTGCAGCGGGCTGCACAGCATTGTTATACTGCTGTATAAATATTATGCTACTGTACAGTACTTGTACTGTACAGTATGTTTATTCCCAATATACCCCTGTAAATTAACGTTTAATTTATTAAGCTTAGGCTATCTCTCTTTTTGTGTTTTTGTAAAGGAAAAATTAAAAAACCTTCTTTATTTAAGGTAAATACCTTATAAAGGAAAAATTTGGAAACCTCGATTATAAAAGGAAAATCCTTATAGGTAGATAAAAAAACCTTCTTTATTATACCCCTATATTGGTATTATTAGTATTTTTCTAAGCCGATTTTTTCTTTTTATAAGGTAAGAGCGGGGCCGGCTATGGGTTTTGTAAGTAGGTTAGTTAGTTATTCTTTTATATTTATATATAGTATTTTTATTTTATTATTTTTAACTAATTCCCTTATATAATGGTATTTTATATTAATATACTTAGTTCTTTTATAAAATTCTGCGTTATAACCTAGCTTTATAGCTCTTATATTATCTTCTATTATTATAGGTATATTTATAGGTATATTAAGGCTAAATATTGTATTTAAAAAGGTTATTATATTTTGTAGGTAGATAACTTCCTTACTGTATTTTATTATAGCCATATATTTAGCTTTAGTACTTAATAGAGCAATTAATTTTTACAGTATAATATACCAGCTTATTAGGTTATTTCCCAAAGTGGTTATATATCTTATAATAGATTTGCGGCTATCTGTACAGTTTCCCCAATCGGAATCGCTATAGGCTTTTAAAAGCAGGTTATTATTATTAATTTCGTTATAGGTTATACTAAAGTCTGGGTATTTATTTAGGTATGTAAATATATTATCTACTACTTTAAAATATAGTATATTAGAATTTAAATAGTATCTTATACAGTATTGTACTAAGAATGTTATATCTGGTTTTATTTTTAAGGCAAGGTATAGTAGTAATTTTACGTATTTTTGATATATTGTTATTTTAGCTTGGGTTACTTTATTATTATTTCCTCGTAATTTCTTAGTTGGAAGTGGAGAGTTTTTGGGATATAGGTTATTTTTGTTATATTTTTCTAATATATTTCTTACATAATTATTTTAATATATATATAATTTTTTATTTTTATAATCTATTTTAATATTTATTCCCAGAAAGGTATTAATCTTACTAAGAGCTTGTAATTTTATATTATTTTTTGCATTATTTATTTATACTATTATTTTATTAGGGTTTGGGCTTGTTATTAATATATTATCTATATAGCAGAGGATTATACTCTTAGTTATTAGGTTTATAAATACTCCTTTATCGTAATTAAATACAGTATATTCCAGTTTATTTAGTATTTTAGATAAGTATTTATACTATAATCTAGGTACCTATTTTAGGCCATAAAGAGCTTTTATTAATTTGCAGACTTTATTTTTATATTTATTATTTATATAAAAACTAGTTGGTAATTGTACGTAGATCTCTTGATTTATATATATATAAATAAAAGCATTTTTAATATCGTATTATAGTATTTTCCAGTTATTAGAAATGGTTATAATAAATACTATACGGTATATTTCTAATCGATAAACTATAGAGAAAATCTCTAAGTAATCTAGGAATTCAACTTGGTTAAACCCTTAAACTACCCATCTGGATTTATATTTTATAGTATTATTATTATTATTATTTTTCTTTTTATATACCCATTGGCCACCCAGGGATATTTTATCTGGGGGTAGATCTACTAGCTCCCATGTATATTGATTTTCGAGCTCAATTATTTCTTTACGTATAGAAATATTCCACTCTTCTTGTTCTAGTCCTATTATTGCTTATTTATACGTGGAAGGCTCTTTATTTGTATCTTTTATATAAAGTATATCTATAATATTTGTAATATTATTTATAAGAATTCTTTCAAATTGATTATAATATTCGTCACTTTTTCTAAGTATTTCTATAGTTATTTTGGGTGTAGAAAGGGCTATATCTCTATTAGAATTTATACTATGTGTCTGGGACCTTGTTATTATTGTTCTTGATCCTGTATTATTATTATTATTATTATTATTATTATTATTATTATTATTATTATTATTATTATTATTATTATTATTATTATTATTATTATTATTATTATTATTATTATTTATTTTATCGTTATGTTCTTCTATGATAAAGCCTTGTAATTATTCATTAGGTTCTTTAAAAAGGGGTATATTATTTATTTATTTCTCAGTAAGAAACTGTCCCTTAAATATTTTTATATCTCTTAACCAAATTATCTTTTTATATTTCAAGCTATATATTTTATAATTATTATTATTTTCCCCATATCCAATTAAGATACCTTTTTCAACTTATGCTTCTAATTTAAATCTTTTTGGACCTTTTATTTTATAATATGTTATTAAGCCCCAGATCTTTATATTATCGATATTAGGTTTTTCATTATATTTTATTTTATATAGGGTTTTAAAATTCAGGGTACTGTAAGGTGTTTTATTATAAATATATATAGTGGCTAGAATAGCTTTACCCTAGAGATATTTAGGTGCGTTGGATTTTATGAGCATTGCTCGTACCTTGGTTATTATAGTTCTGTTTATTCTTTCTGGTAGTTTATTACTTTTAGGTATATATAGTGGACTTAATTGTATTATTATCCCTTCTTTTCGGAGGTATTTATAAAGTGTTTTATATTTTGTTCCGTTATTATACTGGAAAACTTTTATTTTATATCCTTTTAAATTATTCTTAGTTGTAGCTTTGAATTCCAGAAATACAGAATAAATTTCTGTTTTATTTGCTAAAAGTTGTACTTTTAAGTATCTAGAGTTTTTATTAAAAAATATTATAAAATATACTTTATTATCGTATATTTTTATTTTAAATAAACCGCATAGATCACTGGATATCTTTTCTAAGTAGTTATATTGTATTTTATTATTTTTAAATTGTTTATTTCTTTGATTTAGCAGCTTGGCTTGTATATAAATCTTACAATTTGAGCAGTCCAAATTATTTTTATAAATATACTTGGAGGTGGTATTTTTTATAAGATTTTTTAGATTCTTTTTATTAATATATGTAAATCTTTTATATAGTATATTTATAGTTATATTTATAGTATTATTTTCTGGCTTTACGGGTAAAAAGTATAAACTTTGCTTAATATAGGCTTTTATTATAATATTATTATTCTTTATAATTATTATCGTATTATTTCCACTAATCTAAAGGATATCTGGTGGTAAAGCTGTAGTAGCTATTATATTTATTCCAAATTCTGGTATATAGTAATATTTTCTTAATATTACTAGTTTATTAGTATTAGAAAATCGTATCATGATACTTCCTTTACCTTATATATCTAGGGTTTTTGCTTTGCCCCAGCTAATACGGTGTTTTATTTATTTATAGAAAGTGAACTAAGATTTATTAATTATTATATAGACTGATGCCCTAGTATTAAAAATAAAGTTGTGTTTATATATAATCTGGTTATATAGATCCCCTATTAATTTAGTAGCTAAATTAAAAGCCTTTTCCAATTATAGATTAAGGTTTAAAACTACTTAATTATTAGTTATTATTTGTATAAGTTGGGGATTATAATTATTTACCTTAAGTATGTTTTCTTTAGGTTAGTTTAAATTTACATCTTCTAACTTAATATTAGTTTCTTCTTTAGAATTAAATTTTGTTGAAAAGTTAATTTGGCTTATTATTATAGTATAAATTCTTTTTTCTCTTTTCTTACGCGAGTATTTTTCTTTTTAAGCTTTCTTTTGAACCTTTTAGTTATCCTTTAGCTTGGAAAAGTCTTTCCAGCCTTTAGGGGCTTTTTCGGGGTATAAAAAAGTATAGTTGGAATTAGTATAGCTACGTAATTTACAATATTTACAAAATATTATTATGGTATTTTTATTCTTCTAACTTTTAATATACTATATGGTTTTTTAGTTCGAGACTTGGAGTCTTTTTGCCTCGTCTAATAGGTTAGTTATTAGACTTTTCCAATTATAGGCCTTAGGATCCACCCGTAGGCTTTGGGTAACCTGGCTTATAAAAATATTATATTCAAAATTAAAGTTCTAAAGTAAATATGCTATAATAGTAATTTTAGGTATAATTAATTCTTAAGCAACTAGGTTGTCTAAAATAGACTTTAGTTTACTAATATAGGTTTTTACAGATTTAAAATTAAACTAAGACGCTTAAAAAAATTGCTATAATAATAAGTATTTGCTTATAAAACCATTAGTATTATAGAGGTCTTTTAGAATCTTCCAGGCCTTAAAGCCGTTGGTATAGGCTTAAATATAATTGGTTGTATTATATTTATATATTAGGATTATATCCGCGAGAGCCTTTTTTTAGATTCTGTCCTATATATTATTAGTACTTAGGATAGTACCTTTAAGGCCTTCGCGTAGTAGGTACGCTTATGCCATTATAACCTAGCCCTAATAATTTTCAGAGCCTTTTAACTTAGTTATTTGCCCTAGCTTTGCAGCTATAGTAGGCGAAAAAAGTAATACGGTAGGGAGTTAAACTCGCAACCTTTCCAGGAGGAAACCATATACCTAAATAGGCATTATTACCAACTTGACCACATACACTTGAAAACGTAGTTGTGTTAAGTGGTTATATAGTATATAGTATAGCTGCAGATAATTGCAGGTACGAAAAGGGAAGGTTATATACAGTATATATGGGGAAGATGGCTTATGGTAGCTAGTAGTTAAGATGAAAATTAAGGTGGTCGGTAACGATGATGGTGATAATGGAAAATTGTAGTGGTCGGCGACGACGATGGTAATAATAGAAAATTGTAATAGTCAGCGACAACAATAGTGATAATGGAAAATTGTGGTAGTTGGTGACGGCGATGGTAATAATGGAAAATTGTAGTAGTTGGCGACGACGATAATAATAATAATTGTAACTAAAGATTGGCTGGCTTACGCCAATAAAGAGATATGAAACGGCTCCAAGCTCATAACCTGTTAATAAAGCTATAGGTCACAATGGTAATGGAAGCAAGTCATTAGGGAAGAAGATAAATAAGTTATTTTTCGATCTATCTAAGAGAGGGCGAGCCGTAGTTATTATAATTGTAACCCTCAGCCCATCGGCCTCTAGCAGAGGCCGAAGGCCGAGGTACCGAGGCGCTAAAGCGCTATGGCGTTCTTAGTGTAGTAGAATACGAGGTTTTATTGCAGGGCCTTGTTATGCTGCTGTATAAACATTGTGCTGTACAGTGTGTTTATTCCCAATAATACTAAATGCGCCCCCACTGAAAAGCTCAGCGCTGTTGCTAACGCGTTGCTTTTCGAACCCCGGTTTGACCAACCCCCTTGGCAACCCCGCTTCGATCGCGTTACCTGATTATCGCTTTTGCGCACGCACTACCATACGTAAAAGAGGGTGACCGCCTGACTGTACTAAGAATCGAATCCAGGCCCTGTAGACTGTATAAACTATTACGGCATTAAAGGACGTAATACGTAAACATTACAAAAAGTGGAACGTTGTGTAGTTAGGGTATTGTACCGTAATCCTTCTATATCTAGTTGCAGCTACAGGTAGGTAGTATTACTATATTGTAATAATATTATTTTCTTTAAATAATTTAGTAAAATAAAATATTAAGGCTTATTAATTTATTTCTTCTTTACTTAAATAATTTATTTTACTTATATAAAATATTACTTAGATTATATTAAATATTTTTTAGTTGTCACGGTGCCGACCTTAGGTTTGGGGAAAGAGACTTGTTATTGTACGAAGGGAGCCAAAGGGAACTGGCTCCCGAGAGGTAGGCTATATACTGGGTACTGGGGAGGTTACGTATAGCTGCTGGTTCCGGGCCGAACCGGCCCCGGTTTGGTACCGTAATAGTACCCCGGGCTCCAAACGGCAGTTGCCCTTAATTACCTCCAAAGTTCAGCCCGGCCCGGGATATTCCTACGCCGGGCCCTACTCTATTTTAATATAATCCGTATACCTTTCGTTTCTAATTTAGGTTACTCCGCGTAACGCTTTACTATGTACCTTTCTTAAATGGTGGTAAATACTTTTATAATCCCCGCGCCTCGTTTTGGGAAATTTCCTCTTCTACGCTTCCTTTAATTCTTCTATACTAGTTTTTATTCCGCGTACGTATTCCTCATATTCCGTTATACTTTCGCCCTTATCTTATTTTTATCTTTTATTTCCTTATCTAGTTATTTAAAATACCGAAAATACCTAAATTAACCGTACCGTTAACCCCTAAAAGTTATAATATACGTACGGCTAAGGCCGTTAATAAGGTAAGTAGATTTTTCGTTTCCTATTTCCTTATATTTCGCTAACGTTTTATAAATTATTTGCAAAAAGTTTAAAGACCCTATTTTTATAAAAGAGTACTCTTACCTATATTACCTATATACCGCTTAAGATACTTAGGTTCTACTAGTTAATAGGAAATTTATAATCTTATATTATAATTATACTTTTACTATATTAAAGAATTATAATTAATACCGTAATTGTAAATAAATCTGCTTAATTATATATATCCCTTAATTTTATAATATTTTAATTACTAATTACCCTTTAATTAAATACGAACCTAATTTATAACTCCCGCGAGTTTTTCCAGTTTTTTTAATAGGTTAAACTCGTAACGTAGGAAAAGGATAATAATAATAATTATATTTAGCTAGCTAAATCCCGTCTAGTTATTAATATCGCCTTAAAAACGTTTATAGGTACGTAACTTAAGGTTAAGTCTAATTATTACTCGTTTTATAATTTTACTAATACGAAGAAAAGTATTTAGGTATATATCCGTCCCTATTTCTATATAGTTTAATTTTAATCCACTAATTATCTAAAGGAGTTTTAGAAGGCTTAAATAACCTTAATTAAGTAACGTTATCTTATTCGTATAACGATATTCCCCTATCCAGTTACAGCTTATACTATACCTAAGGCTATTTGGCTTCGAATTAAGCGTATTTGGAACGATAAAGTAATATTCCGCCTATTACCTGGAAACGAAGATTATACGCGGTTAGTAATTGCTTAATTTATCCTTTCGGGATAAATAAAAGCTATTTTAAACCTAAAAGGTAATAAGGATACTCCCGTTTCCCTAAATAAAGTAAATTTTATAATTTTATATTTATATAAGTTTTAAATATAATAGGTTTAATAGTAATTTAGTTATAATTATATTTAGGGGGGTTCCTATTACTTTAGGTTCCTCCTTACGTATTTATAGTTTTAATTAGGTACTTAAAATAATTAAAAATATATCCCTACTTTAATATTCCCTATTAAGTATTTAATATATATTTATTAGTAATCTACTAATATAGTAGGGTTAGTATCGATTTTCCGTTTCCAAAGGCGTCCCTAGCGTTTTGGTTATTTTATATTATTAGGTTATACTTATATTATATTACTTATAAACCAGGCTAGGGGTCCTGGTTTAGTAGGGTTTTAATTGTAAAAGTTTTAAATATCGTTATCGTACCCGTAAAGGTTTTCCGCTAATTCCCAGGTAGGTTAGTATAACGGTTACTCTACTTTATATTCCAGCCCTTTAATAATATTACGTAAGCTAAGGATTTTATTAAAGTACTATTCGTCTTTATCCTTTATTTTATTTTTATTCCGGGGGCTAGTTGCTACTATTATACCCGTAACGTAGTAATTATATACCTTATTAATAACCTTTTATCTCTAGAAGCTAATTTAATAATATTTAATAAAAAAAGTATAAAAGGTAGGGAAAAGTTTGGATTCTTTAGGTAGGTTTAAAGTTACTACCTTAAGGTAAATTAAGATAATTTTATATAAGTTTTACTACTTATCGTTAAGTTTTTCTAAGGGGCGTTTGGTCTTAAAATTCTTAGTATTAACCCAAATTAGGTCCCCCTTTTAAAATATCCTAGTATTGAACCGGTACCTATTCGCGTAATCCGCGTAACGTTTTTAGGCTTCGGTTATAAAGGCGCGTACTCGCTTGTAAACCCGTTAAATCCGGTTAATAACGTTAGTAACGTTTAGAAATTCCCGTTACTATTAGGGGATTTTAATAGTAATTGGGTTATAAGTAGGTTTTATTCCTATAATAAAGTAATATCCGTAGTTAGTAAAGAAGGAGGAAAAGTTAGTAGTTTCGGAAATCTAATTATTAGTAGCAAATTCGGTAAGTAATAACTAATTAGCCCAGTTATCTTAGTAAAAGGAGTAAAAGGATTTTAAATATTATACTAATCCTACGTTAAAAATTTCCATTTAGCTATTAATTTGGGAATAAAATATTATTAAAACCTTTAAAGTAATACCTATCCTTTAGCTAAATTTTTTCCAAAAGGTAAAAATAAATTATATACCTTTATTGGAAATTATAAACTATAATATACCGTAAAGCTAATATACGTCCGAGATAAAGGTATCCGCAAGTTCCTCCGCTATTATATCTAATATAAGGATAAAATAGCGTATTTTTATAAATTAATTAATTATAACTAATATATAGGTAAACTTAAATCCCTTATATTTATAGGGGGGGAGTAATTTAATATAATTTACGAAAATATTAATTTAGGACCGGAAAGGTATTAAAAGCGGATCCAGGAATTTAAATAAGTTAGTTCTAAAACTCTTAATTTTAACGTATAAATTACAACCTTTAATAAAGGTAGTAGTATTACGGGATATTTATAATTAGAAATATAACCTATATAGGATATTATATATTTTAAAGCAGCTGGGGTAACCCGCGGGTACTATAATATAATTCCGGTAAAGAACCTAGAGTTGGATATTGTTAACCAGGGGGATATAAAACCTATTATAGTAGTAAACCTTCCTTTAAATTACTATATAATTAGTTATAACCGCTTTAAACTCCTATTTAACTAATTTAGGGAATTTTCTACAATTAGGGTTTTTAATAATAGCTTAAATTATCTTTACTATATTGGAGGATTTATATACTACGTTAATATATTTATTAATATAACGGGATATATTAAGGGTAAGTAATCTAAAGGGGGGGTTTAGGTTAGTACCGGGTTACTAAAGGGACGGGGGTAAAAGGGTACGAAATCTATTTACAATTCAGTTATTAGTAATATTAAAGGTCTTAAGGGCATTACCTAATATACGTATAAATACGTTGGGTATTATAACTTTCTTACCCAGTTTATAGGTAATTTGGAACTGAAAATTGGAAAGGAATTCTAATTAGCGGACTTAATACTAATTTAAAAGCTTAGTAATAGTAAAATACTTAAAGCTTTTATAATTTATAACTACCTTAATTATATTTTTAAGGCCCTATAATTTTAATTTCCATTCCTTAAATACCTTAATAATAGCTATTAGTTCCTTATCGTAAATCTCGTAATTATACTTTACAAGTATATATTTAGCTAAAAAAAACGCAATAGGGTAAAGTTCTCTAATTTTATTATACTAAAAAAGAACTCCTCCGGATACCTAATTAGAAACGTTAACTTTTATAATTATTCGCCTTTCGGGGTTAAAGTAATTTAAAACTAGTACCGAGATAAAGGTAGTTTTTAATTTGTAAAATACTTAAAATACTTCGTCCAAAAGTACCCCTAACTACTTCTCGTTACTTATAAGGTTAGTTAATAATTATATAATTTTTAAAAAATTCCTAATAAATTATTAGTAAAAGTTCGCGAAACCTACGAAACGCTAAAGGTTTTTTAATATTTCAGGGGGCTTTTAACTAGTAATAGTACTAACTTTTTCGGGGTTTATTTTAATATTAAAGGTATTAATAATAAGGTTAAGGTACTTAATCTCCTATACCCTAAACTTGTACTTCCTAATATCAATAATAAATCCTACCTTAATAAGTCGCTATATTACTTTCCGTACGTACTTACAGTATTTTACTTGTATTTTGTTAAAAATAAGGATATCGTTTAAATAAGCCGTAACGAATTTATTAAGTATATTAAATAACGTATAATTTATATAGTATTAAAAAGAGCTAGGTACCCTTATTATATTAAAGTTTACTATAAGGTATTTATAAAGGCCAAACCTAATAATAAACGCGGTTTTTTATTCGTCTCCGAGTATAATACGTAATTGGTTAAACGCCGTAGTAATATCTAGCTTAGTATAATATTTGGCACGGCTAAGTAAATCCAGCGTTTTGTAGATAAATAATATAAGGTATCTATTTTTAACTATAATATTATTTAGTCTATAATAATTTACGCAAATTCTAATCCCCCCCCCCCGGTTTCCTAACGAAAAGGACGGGGACCGTTGCTAATAAGGTGCTAAAGCGGATAAAGCCCTTATTAAAGTATTCGTTAAGGTATTTTCTAATAACGCGAAACTCTAATACTAATATAAATCTTACTTAATAATTTAGTAGTATTTTACCTACTATAATCTCTATTTAATAATTGAAGGGGCGGTAAAACGGTAAAATATCGGCTTCGCTAAGTTAAAATACCTAAATAAAGTCGTAATATTTTAATAGTAGCTATACTTTAATCTCTTTATTAATTATAAGTAATTTACTTTACAAATATTTTTTAATATCCTTTTCTTTTACTACTTGAAGTTATAAAACCTCCTTAATCTAGCTTTAAAAAATACGAAATTATAACCTAATAGGTTCCGCGGGCTTTTTACTAAAAAGAATAAACTGAAGCGTTATTAACGTAATAACGAGGACGATATTATTAGCGGATTTTAGGTTAAGTTAATTTAGTAAGGTATTTAAAATTATACTTATAATAACGTAAAAGGTAGCGAATAATATTTTAAAAACTTCCGTACCTTTACCTTTTACTAAAAAAAGGAAAAATACAACGTTAAAAAGGGTAATATTAATTATAAGTACTAAATTAGGTTTATATAAAATTAAAGCCAATACCGGGTTAAATTTAGTATAATTTGTAACGTAAATAGTATAATTGTATATAGTAAGGGATCCTAATACCCAATTAATAATTAGGTTATAATAGCGTAGCTATAATAGGCCGAGGATAACGTTAGGTTTATCTAATAGCTAAATATAAAGTAAAAAGCATTTATAGAATCCTTCTAAGTTATAATTAAGGAAGTAATATTCCGTAACTATACTAACCTCGGTTCCGTTTATAAACCGAAAGATCCAAGGGCGGGGGAATTTGTAACGGGTAAAATTATATTATATTAAATAAATTTTATTAATAAATCCGTAAAAAAAGCACCCTAAATTAACTATAACGTTAACGCTAACCAATTACGTTTTTAAAGTAAAAAGTTTAAAGGGAAAAATAAATATTAGGTTTAATTTTATAAAATATAAATATAAATCCTTATTTTCCTTTTTTCTCGTAACCCAATTAGGCCTCTAGTAATAACGATTATTAGAGGTTAGGCTTTTCCCGTATTAGTAATATTCGTTACTAACCCGTAGGAGTTCGGGGGCCTGCTTAGGTACCTAGGTATTTAATATCCTGGTTTTCTACAGTATATATAAAAGTTATTATTATAGCAGCGTTACTATTCCTCCACTATTAATTACCCCCACCTAAAACCAACTACGCTAAGATCTATAATATTTGGGTTAGTAATTAAAGTATTTATAATCGGGGTTAATACGGTACCGGTTCGGGTATAGTAATTATTATCTAAAATATTATTATAAATTCCACGGAATAAAATTACCTATACGTTAAAATCGTTAATAACGGGAAACGTAGTATTACTAATAATTACGTCGCGGTATAATTTAGCGATCTTACTACAAAATACTTCTACTTTTTCGCAATTATTTTTTTTAATTAAATTTCCAAGTCGAATTAAAGTAAAAATAAAATTAGGGTAGGTCCAGCCTTTTATTATTAGTAAGGTAAAGTTGCGGAAGGCTTAGGTATAAGCGTCGTATATAATATAAATAGTATTAAAGTATTTTATAATATTCTCCCAATCGTTAAAAAGCTATATTTCCGGGATATTTAGGTTATATAAAATATTATCAATATAATCCCAAATCGTAATATACGCGTTACCTATAAGGCGTTGGGTGGTATATAAGATACGGTTAAGTAGGTTAAAGTAGGTATATTAGTTAAGTATAAGTTTATTTATAAATATAAATTTCCAATTAATATATTCTTCCTATTAACGCCTCGGATCCGAGATCTAGCCGTTAAAGTACTTTAAATCAGTACCGCAAACCCGTAACGTTTCGTAAACAATAATAAAGGGTATCTATACCAGGGGGCCCTATTAGGTACTAGGGTTAAGGTTTATACTAAATATCCGTTTTGTAAAGTTAGGTATATATAAACCTGGTATAAAGGCGGGTATTTGGCTATATAGGATATTGTTTTAGGTAGTAAAGTTATTATTTTCAGCCTTATAAATATTTACGGTATATTTAAATATTTATTAGTAACGTTTTATTTATTTTAATACTTCCTTACTTTCCTAAAGTTATATTTGTAATTTTTTATTAATAAGTTGGAAAGCGGCTTCGTACTTAATAATTTCGTTTTTTTATTACGTTAAGATTTTCGTAAGGGTTTTCCCGTTATTAAGGACCCTTTAAAAATTCTTATAACGGTTTCGTAATTCGGTTTCTAATTATTTAAATACCTTTCGTTACCATTCCGCCTCCTTAATCCACTTAGTTTCCATTTATAAATAAGCTATTAAGTTATTAATAATATCGTTAATTATATTAAGGAAAATAAGGTAATTAATAATTAATTCGTCGGGTTTGCTAAGGGTATAATGGGTTAAAAATACCAGGTTTAAAGGCGTTCCGATTCGGGGGTCCTTTACGTTTTTAAATAAGTATCAAAATTAGGATTAGTCCGTAAAAACAATATTTACGTTTACTAATTCCTGGGATTATTTATTAAGGGTTTTTAAGTCGGGGTTGGGGCTAACCAATTTAGATCCGGTTTAATTAGGACTAAACGGGTTGAAATTAGGTAAGTCGGGACTAGGGAACCTAAATCCGAACTTAGCTATTATAGGTATAACGTAATATTAGTATACGTATTAGGTAAGGCGTAATAGGTCCTGGGCGGGTCCGGGCGCAAGCTATAGGATCGGATAAAGCGTACTAGTATACCCTAGTAAAATCCGTTGGTAATTAGCTACTAAAGTTACTACAATTATTACTAATTAAGGGTCCGTTAGGGGTTGGGGGGGTTTTGTAACTAAAAATCTAGCGGGTTCTAGGTATCTAATTGTTAAGGTTATTCTTAGGGGCATATTCGTAATACGGTCTAGTCTTGTATATATTCTGGGTTACCGCTCCGGTTTTATAGTAAATCGGTACCGTTTTTTAATAGGTTTTAGCGGGAGGAGTAATCTGGGATAGGAAAGGGCCGGTAACAATTACTACTCCCAAGAGGTAGGTGTAATAAACTATCACGGTGCCGACCTTAGGTCTGGGGAAAGAGACTTATTATTGCACGAAGGGAGCCAAAGGGAACTGGCTCCCGAGAGGTAGGCTATATACTGGGTGCTGGGGAGGTCACGTATAGCTGCTGGTTCCGGGCCGAACCGGCCCCGGTTTGGTGCCGTGACATTAGTATAATTAATATATTGTATTTAGGTTATATACGTATTGTTAAGTATTATATCCTTTAAATTATTTTTCATTACCTAATATTTTATTTTTTTATATATAAAATTATAATACTTATAATAGATCGCCCTTATAATATATATTTTTATTATATAGTTGAAGTTGTAGTATTAATAATATTACCTAAACGTAGCGCTGTTAGTAAATAGCTTATACGGATATTAAGTACTTTTAATTATTATATTTGGGGTATAAAAGGTATTTATATTGTTTATAATACTAATTATAACGTAAAATAGCGTTTTTATTTTCTTTTTAGTAATTTTAGATATAATTACTTTAATTACCTTAACGTTATTTTTAACTTTAATTTTTTTTAGTAAAAACTAGGGTATTACTACCTCTCGTACTTATTATAAATTTAATTTATATATAATTATAATATAATTTTTCCAGGTTATAATTACGTTTGGATTAAACGCTCTTTTTATCGAATTTGTAATAGTTTTTGCGATTTTATAAGCTTTTTTAGTATTAAATATAATTTTCCAATTACTACTAAGTAGGTACTATACGATACGTATTTTAGTTAAAGTTAAATTATTATTATTATATTTTATACTTAAAGTTTTATTAATTATATTTACTATTTAATTATTACTTTTATAATTATTATTTTTCTTTTAATTTATTTATATTATTACTTTTAATGTATATGTTTTAGAAATATATTTTATTAATATTAAAGTAATAATTTACGCTTAAAACTTATTAACCTTTAGTAGTAGAATAGTTTTGGTATAAATGTTAATTTTGTTTTTATAATTTAAATTTTTTAAGGATTTTTTTTATTATTAGATTAAATTTAATAATAGGTTTTTTAGTAAATAAAAGGTTAATAGTAATAATTACTTATTTAGTTAAGTAGGTAATAACCTTACGCGCCTTTAGGTTATTACGTTTATTATAATTACGAATAAAAGTTATTACTTTGCGTAAAAATATAGGAGTAATAATTATTTATTTTTTAATTATAGTAAATATAATATTGTTAAATATATTATTATTATTATTATTATTTAAATTGTTTTAAATTTACTTTTGTTAAAAGATCGTTTTGTACGTAAAGTAATCTTTTTATTATTATTAGCTAATATAGGGCGGTAAGGGAGTTTTGCTAATTTTACCCTATAAAAAATCTTAGGGGTAGTTAAGGTAATTACCTGGTTTCCCTTAAGCGTCTTTATTACGCTAATATTACGCGTATGCTTCTTTTTTGACCTTATAGGGGCTAAAGGGTAGTTGTTATTTTTTAATTTTAGGTATTTATTACGTTTTTAGCTATATACGTGAGTAGATACGCTGGGTTTGGGTTTTTACGAAGTTTTTGGGATATTTAAATTATATAAAATATTATTAATATAATTCCAAATTATAATATATATATTATTTATAAGGTATTAGGTAATATATAAAATATAATTAAGTAGGTTAAGGTAAGTATATTAATTAAGTATAAGTTTATTTATAAGTATGGATTTTTAATTAACGTATTTTTCCTATTAACGTTTTAGGTTTAAGGTTTAATTATTAAAGTATTTTAAATTAATATTACGGATTTATAAGGTTTCGTAAATAATAATAAAGGGTATTTATACTAGGGAGCCCTATTAGGTATTAGGGTTAAGGTTTATATTAAATATTTATTTTGTAAAATTAAATATATATAAACCTAATATAAAAGTAGGTATTTAATTATATAGGATATTATTATTATTAATCTTACACCGCAGAGGACCTTATATAGGATATTATTTTAAGTAGTAAGGTTATTATTATTAGCCTTATAAATATTTACGGTATATTTAAGTATTTATTAGTAACGTTTTTGTTACGGCACCAAAGGACGCAATGCGTAAACACCACAAAAAGTGGAACGTTGTGCAGTTAGGGCACTGCACCGTAGTCCTTCTACATCTAGCTGCGTAGCCACAGGCAGGCAGCATCACGGTACTGTGACAGTTTTATTTATTTTAATACTTCCTTACTTTTTTAAAGTTATGTTTACAATTTTTTATTAATAAATTAAAAGGCGGCTTTACATTTAATAACCTTATCTCTTTATTACGTTAGGATTTTTATAAGGTTTTTCCCATTATTAAGAATTTTTTAAAAATCCTTATAACGATTTTATAATTTAGTTTTTAATTATTTAAATTTCTTTCGTTTCCGTTTTACCTTTTTAATCTATTTAATTTTTATTTATAAACGGGTTATTAAATTATTAATAATATCATTAATTATATTAAAAAAATGAGGTAATTAGTAATTAGTTTATTAGGTTTGCTAAGGATATAATAAGTTAAAAATACCAGGTTTAAAGGCGTTTTGGTTTAGGGGTTTTTTATATTTTTAAGTAGACGTTAGAGTTAGGGTTAATTCGTAAAAACAGTATTTACGTTTACTAATTCCTAGGATTATTTATTAAGAATTTTTAAATTGGGGTTAAAGTTAATTAATTTAAATCCGGTTTAATTAGGGTTAAATGGGTTAAAATTAAGTAGGTTAGGACTAGGAAGCCCAAATCCGAAATTAGCTATTATAAGTATAATATAGTACTAATATAGTTATTAAACAAAGTATAGTAAGTTTTAGGCGGGTCTGGGCGTAGGTTATAAAATCGGATAAAATGCGTTAATATACCCTAATAAAGTCTATTAGTAATTAGTTATTATAATTATTATAATTATTACTAATTAAGGGTCCGTTAGGGGTTAAGGGGGCTGTGTAACTAAAAATCTAGCAAGTTCTAGGCGTTTAGTTATTAAGGTTATTTTTAGGGGTATATTTATAATACAATCTAGTTTCGTATATATTTTAGGTTACTGTCACGGTGCCGACCTTAGGTCTGGGGAAAGAGACTTGTTATTGTACGAAGGGAGCTAAAGGGAACTAGCTCCCGAGAGGTAGGCTATATACTGGGTGCTAGGGAGGTTACGTATAGTTATTGGTTCCGGGCTGAACCGGCCCCGGTTTGGTACTATAATAATACCCCGGGCTCTAAATAGTAATTACCTTTAATTACCTGTAATGTGACCTGCGAAACCCCGCCGCAGCGCCTGCGTAGCGCCGGGGGCAGCAGTAACGCAATAGGTCAGCATACGTATAAAAGCCGCTGTAGGTAGTTAGCGCTCGCAGGGGGTTTTTCCCTTTTGTAAGAATTAGTTACTGTATTGGAATAGAGTCTGCTTTATTAACTTATCGTTAGTAAATTACCTATATATTGTAGTAGTATCGGGCTCTTCCTTAATTACCCTAATAGTTTATTATATTTCTAATTCTTCTACCCTAATTAATTAAGATATCGCCGATATTAAGTACCCCGGAGCGTACTGCCCTAAAAGTAGGTATTATATTACTAAGTAATCGCATACTTTTATAATCCCCGGGTAAATTGTTAATATCTCCCCAAGGACGCGGCTTAAAGGAACCGATAGGCCTAGCTACACCTATTAGATTAAACCTATAGCGTACGGAGAATTATATTTGTATATTAGAGCGATTAGTATAGGTTAAAAAGCAAGAGAAAAACCTATTAAATTAGTTTAAAATCGTAAATAAATTGCGTAAGAAATACTAATATAGTAAATTTCTATTTTAGAAATTAAGAAAAGTTATTAAAGTTAAGAATATTATTTAATTTAATATTAAAATAATTTTTTACCGTTATTAGGAATAGTTATAGGATTTAAAGCGTACTTTTATAAGAGACCCTTAACGTTTTTATTTAGTAAAAAACTAAATTTTTTTTAACCTTAAATATATAAATTCTAATATTTATAATTATTAATATAATTATTATAATACGTAATTAAATAATAAGTAAATTACTTATAATATGGATTAGGTTTATTTCAAAAAATAAATTAATAATTTAGTTTATAATATAAGTAATTAAGATACTTTTACTAGTAAAGCCTTAAAAATAATTACTTAATATATTACCTAATTACTATAGGAATTTTATTTATATTTTAAAAGTTTAAAGGTATAATTTTTCCGCTAAAGCAAAAAGAAGCGTTTAATAAAGTTCTTTTCGAAACTAACTAAAAAGCTTTACGATTATTTTAATTTTTATTATTATAATAATAAACCCGAAAATTAGGAGGAAATAGTTAAAATAATTTATTAGGTATAATATAACCCTTAATTCCAACAGAAGTATATTCTTTCCGAAATAAGCTGGAATTAAGGCAGAAACGAAACAAGGAATAATTACAATAATTACGGGACCTATAGTTACCGAGGATAATAACTTTAAATATTTTAAGGTAGTTTACTATTTTTAACCGTTTAGTATTTTATATACGAAGGAATAGGGTATATAGTACTAAATTATCCTAATTATTTAATTAACTAAATAATAGTAAATTAAAAAGTACCGTAAGGGCGGGGGTATTAGCAACTCCCTAATAATTTAGTAGCAAAAAACCAGGGAAATAATTAACCTTCCTAATTAGCTATAATAACGAAAAGGCCCTATATAACGTAGCAATTTATACCCAAATACGAATTAATACTATTTTACTTTCGTTTTTTTCTTTATTTATTACTATAAAATTAAATTCCTACGCTAAAATTAATATTATTAATTATATTTTTACCTTAAAATATAATTTGCGGTAAGTTGTTAATAAATCCCCTTATTTATAATACCTTAACGAAAAAATATATAAAAATTTAAAAGTATTTAAAATACTAATATAATTATTTAATAATTAAAACTATACCCGTACTTTTACTATTCCTTATATAATTATTTATAAAATATACTTAAAGGAAAACTCTCCTTTATTATTAAAAATACCTATTTTAAATAAGAAGGCTATTTTACTATTCCTAAAGGATAATTAATAGTAATTTGTAATTAATATAAATATTATATATATTTAAATATTACGTTAATTTTTTAAATCCTATAAAAAAAAAGCCTATATATTTATAATTATACCTTAATTTAAAATTCCAAATTACGTTTTATTAGAAAAGGAAAAGGAAGTAAAGATTAAGGGAAAAAGGGGAAAATGGTTTATAAAGTTAATAAAGTTTAAAGATATAATAAATCTTTTTAAAGCTACTATATTATTTTATTATTATTATTATTATTATTATTAATCTTACACCGCAGAGGACCTCTGGTCCTCGCCCCAGTGGGCAAGCGGTCCCTCTATCTATCTGTTTAGGCACCATGGGTGCTTCTATAGTACAGGTATCGGTACGATATCGCACCTAAACCAACTCTACTTCCAGCCTTTTGTCTACTAGTCTGGGTCTCTCCTGCCCAGGATGTGTGACAGGAGGGGAGTTGTCACAATTTGTAAAGAAAGGAAAATGGGGGGTGCCCGTGTGTCGGTTCGAACTCGGACCATACTCGTTCTTTCTTCTTTGGCCCCGGTGCCCCGGCTGTGTCGTCGTCGGAAGGTGGAAGGGGGGGGCTCTTTCCTTTGTAATTACTATTTTTTTTAAATTATAATAATTTTTAAGGATTTATAAAATAAAATTATTTAAATAATAAATAAGCCAATTAACATATATATTTAGTAGGGTATAATTTTATTATTAAGTATTA
>Ga0247760_1001339_pt1 | contig 23161 bp, 21 predicted proteins | sample UWRJL171409R4_FD_179936 | JGI IMG/M metagenome (GOLD analysis project Ga0247760, IMG submission 179936) | Plant litter microbial communities from Arlington Agricultural Research Station in Wisconsin, United States - UWRJ-L171-409R-4 | ecosystem: Environmental > Terrestrial > Plant litter >... | reverse complement strand
GGGGGGCGTTGGGGGCCACGAGGATGAGGGACTTTTTGCCGAGGATGATGAGGTCGCCTGGGGAGGATGAGGGCATGCGGCAGGAGTAGGGGAGAGGTTGGTCTCGAGGATGTAGCCGGTGTTGATGGAGAGGTTGGCGGCGATGAGGGAGAAGAGGTTCCCTGGGATGACGATAATGGCGTGCTGGAGGAGGCAGAAGGGTTTAAGTTCGCGGAGGATGGTGTCTTAGCCGGTGGAGGGGACGGTGAGGAAGAGAATTTTAGAGAAGGAGATGGCCTCGGAGATGGAGGTGGTTACGCGGATGGTGGTGAGGCCGTTGATAATGCCGGTGATTCGGAGGCAACCTTTTTCGATTACGTGGCTTGCGTGTCTGAGGTGGGTTGGGTGCAAGTAGACCAGGACGTCGTGGCCTCGGCTCTGGAGATCGGCGGCGAGGGCGAAGCCAACGGGCCCGGCGCCGATGATGGACACGGTGAATTGCGGAGTGGGCTCCATGTTGCTGGCAAGATTCGTAGAGACAATGGGAACTCAGGGGCTGCACGTTCTGCTTGCTGCAGTCGTGCTCAGGATTCGAGAGGTTGACATTCAGTCAAACGTCTGCGCCTAGATAGATGCACAAATGCGGCGTAAATACGATATGGCAACAGTCGTAGATCTATGAGCTGGGTGGCCTGCTGTCATGAAACCCAATCATCTCGCGGTCCGGAGTCCCAAATCGGGAGATTCAAGTGATGCCCCGCTGGCCCTCACCGCTGCAGGGTAGATCTTGAGACGGAGCAAACAGCTTCTCAGCCATATCCACCCTCAGCCCATCGCTGGCGCAGCCCGCAACCTGCTTTGTAACCTCATCCACCATTCCACCTGGCGCACACACCAGAGCTGCTGTCTGCTGACAATAATCTGCCGCACCTCCTAGAACGGATGAACTGTCCATGCTCCCAGTCTTCACCGCCGCTGTTAAACCGCCCCCAGCCGTAATTTCAGGGGGACAAACCCCATGTTTAGAGGTCTTCAACCGCGCAGCACCGCCGGCAAAAGCGGCGCACCAAAGCAATTACTCCGTCCCCTCTAAGTCGTTCCCTGCGGATCACGCTCTGGTGGGCATGACTACCGCCCGAATCTCTCACAGTCTGCGACTGGACCCAAGCTATGTCACCTCTCGTGACCGATTGCATGAATGTCATCCACCTCTCCATCACCGCCGATTGTTAGCGTCTCGCTCATATCCGTCATGACGCTCGGCGCGCCTCTGGCCCCTCCCATCGTCCGCAACCTCCTCATGTCATCGACGTCAGGCAACCCGCCCAGCGTATCCCCATTTTCGGCCGAGGCACTGTAGCTGGAGGGCTCTTTGGGAGCATAATACGTCTGCTCCGGCGCCTGAGGGAACTGTTGCGTAAATCCGTGTTCTTCTTTCACAAGTGGGTACGAGTTGCCGGTCGCGGGACTCGAGTCTGGTTCGAGCTGTGTCAGTTCTTGGCTTGAATCGCGATGCGCCGCGGGTGCTTGGGCGAGCGGCGCCGCTGCGTCGGCCCTCCTGCGCCGTTTAAGCAGGATGAAGGCGCCGATTACGATGGTGATGAAGAGCACGCTCGAGGCTGCGATAAGCCCGATTGCTTTGGGGGATAGGGCGGCAGGCGCGTCTGCGGGCGAGTTGGAGGGGTTCACGCTTGAGTCTGTGTTGCTGGAGCCTGAGGCCTCTGTTGACGTTGGGCCGGAAGTACCAGGATGAGACGAGGCTTTCTGACCAACAGCGGCACCAGTTTCGGTGACTGTTGTCGTAAGGGGATTTGGTCAGCCGTTGACGGTCGGCGGGGCTGCATCGGCGCCAGAAGATGCCGACTCACCTTGGTTCCAAGCTCCATATTCGGCAGGTAGGTACGTTCCAGTGAGGCCCTGGGACTCCCCAATATTGCAGTAATAACTTGTCGCATACGGTTTGTCATCCGAATGAGTGGAGGAATGGTACCACCATTGGGTTGCGCAGTAATAATTTCCAGCACTTGCATTTATGTGAGATGAGTAGACGAACAGGAGCTGCCCAGGGAGACTCACCACACCAATACACCAGGCGGCTGCACACAAGAAGCGCACGGAGTGCCCAAATCACTGCAAGATGTCGGAATCACTGTTCCTCCTGCCGAATGACATCCTGCGTAGCGCTTTCCCTCGACCGTGTTGGTGGTAACAGCGCACGTGGATGCGCCTGAACACGACACGACTGGAAGCTTGAGAGGTCAGTTTTGTGCGCCCGTCGAAAAAAACAGCATCTTGACAAACGCACGCGAACTTTGGGGGACAACTTCTACACCGCATATAGTTCCCGCGTCGGCTCTGCGCAGGAGCGCGGGGGCGTCCGTCGGGAGGGGTGAGGCCGTGATCCCCATGGCTTCGCTTGCTACGCCGGTGCGAAACGTCGAGATGCGAGGGGAGACAACATCGAAAGCGCGAAAGGGGCATCCCCTGTTTAGGTACTGGCTTGAAAGTTGGGAGGCGTTTTGCCAAGAGGGTCTCGCCAGGCGCCGACGACTCAAGTGCCGCAATTTCCACTAGATCTACGGGCGATTTCCGAAATTGGTCGGTGGCTTGCATGGTTCTTCAGCCGCACCAGATCGTCGGGGTGGACTTTGCGAGAATCGGATTTCTCCCAGTTGGGCTTTCCCGTCCTCTATCCCGAAGGCTCGTCCGAGGCGCAATGTCGACGTTTGCGCCGACAATCACGGCAGACGCGGTGCCGAAATCCTCGCGGCCATGGCGAATCCTATCTCTCGGTAACTATGCGCACATGCCGGAGCACCCGGAAATGGGGGAGACATGAGCTGACCGCTTGTGCTTCACAGATGGCGGCGGCGTGCGGGGTCTGGCGGAGCTCCTGATTTTGGAGCGCATCTTCAACACGATGGAGTCCGTGGTCGCCAACGAACTGGGTGCCTCTGCGCGACCCCTTTTCCCTAGCGATTTCTTTGACCTCATCGGAGGGACCTCGACGGGCGGGTGGGTGTTCCCTTGAACTGGCTTCTCGGTGCGCTCGTCCACTGACCACCATCCCCCGCTTTCTCAGTCTGATCGCCCTTCTCCTCGGCCGGCTCAAGATGTCTGTCCCCGAGGCCGTTGCAACGTTCCGCGCGCTGTCGCAACACATCTTTCCAGCAAGCAAAGGGAACTGGTTCGCCAAGCGCGTGGCACTTGCGACGGCCAAAACCTACTACGACGCGACTGTTCTAGAGACCGAGATCCGGGAGGTCCTGAAGGCGAGGACAGGCGACCCCGAGACCAGGATGATAGAGGAAGACAGCCCGGCCTGCCGCGTGTTTGTTTGCGCAACTCGGATGCACACCACATCGTCGATCCTCCTACGTACCTACACGCCGCGAGACCCCGGTCAGGCAAACCACTCGGTCAAGATCTGGCAAGCCGCGAGGGCGACATCGGCAGCGCCCCCTCTTTTTGACCCTATCACCATCGAGGACTGCGGTCTTACCTTGCTCGACGGTGCTTTTCGTCTTAACAATCCCATCAACGAGACACTCTCCGAGGCCTGTGACATTGATCCCAGCCGAGAGTACGGTTGTGTCATCAGCATTGGCACTGGCGTCGCCGATGTCCCCTCGCTCGAGAACAGTCGTTTTCTTCTCAAAGTAGCCCACGCCTGTGTCCAAATCTCGCTCGACTGTGAGGATGTAGCCGCGAAGTTTGTCAAAGGGCCGACGGGTAGACAGATCCACCAGGATGGACGGTATTTTCGCTTCAACGTTCCTCGCAGGCTACACAGCGTGGGCATCGATGACTGGGAGAAGCATGAAGCAGTGCAGGAGTACGTTGAGACTTACCTAGAGACCATGAGCCAGCAGCTGGACAGCTGCGCCCGCACGCTGTTGGTCCTGTCAGGCTATCCCGTCCGGCCACACGCATCATCCTCCCAACTTCCAACGGCCTCCCGGTTCCGTCCTCCGACTTCTCCACCAAACCATGCATCCTGGGGCAAAGCAAAGACGATTTCCGAGACAGCTACCGTCTCACACCTCTCACTCGGTGGCGTGACAACATCAAACCTCTCGATCTCCTCATACCCCTATATCCCACCTTTACCCATCGCCGCCACCAATAGCGGCCCAGGTACGCCATCCATGCTTTCAGGGACAACATACGCCGCAACTCCCTCCTCCCCTTCTGCCCCAGGGACCCCCGGAAGCCAAGCCAGCCTCCCCAGCTCTCTAACCAGCACAGTCCCTCCAACCCCCGCTGTCCCCGCGAACCCGTTACCCACAGCAGTTACAACTGCCCTGACGAGCGGCTCACATCACCTCGCCCTCAAGCAATACAATGTCGCCTTCGACCAATTTAAGCTCGCCATCTCCCATCTTAAGGCCCTCCCTCCCACCTCTGAACCGGTCCTGGCCGCCCTTGTGGCTGCCCACCTCGGCGTATCAGATGCTCTCGTCCAAGCCGCCTGCGCGAAGCAAAAGAACGGCCCAAAGGCCATGGCCCATTTGCGGTCAGCGGAGCAGAGCGTCACTCGCGCCTTGGGGTGTGCCAAGGTGAGCACCGATAGCATCTACATGAAGCAGGTCGAGCTGGGCTTTGTGGTCATTGCTATTATGAAGGCCGAGCTAGAGGCAGAGAATGGGGTCATGGATTCCGTGCAGGCTGGGTGCCTTGCAGGGAAGATTGATGACTTGATTGATGGGATAGGGGAGGCGGAGGCGGATGAAGGAGTGATGCTTAGGAGGAAGGCCGAGGCGTGGAGGGGAAGGTTGAAAATTAAGCATGGACAGTTGGCGGAACTGATTGGAAGTGAAGGGGGAAAGCTCGTTGAGCTTCCAGGTGGGTAATGACGTAGAATTGGATACAAATGAGATTCACGAGCTATGCGATCCAGAAACGTCGTACTGAGGTACACTCCCCCCGTGGCCAAAGTATATCACAGCCTGGTTATCTGAGACGAATCTGGGCACACGAAATTCCCTTTTTCGTTCGCAATCCTGAGCTAGGGTGAGCTAGGGTGAACTGTGGCTGATTTGTACTGAGCTCTCCCTGATTCTTCCCTAAGCTAGGGTGATCCTGTACACCGCCGCCGCACAGCCTCAGAGGCCGCTTTTCAGTCCCCCCGGGTAAACTTTCCTATCGATGGAAAACAGACGACGTGCAATCTGTAAGGATAGCTCCCAGGCAACAGTTCCAATTACGACGTACACGCTTACTATGCGTGTGACTCGGCCTAGAAGCCCTATTGTCAAAGCTGGGCAACCTATACATTACTAAAAAACCTAAAACAAACTAAAAGGATCTAATCAAATCAATTTCAAACCTATATGTTACGGCCTGCTCTTAGGACACCGGGGTGATCTAAGTAAAGACAAATCGTAGACCAGGACGGTTAAAGGCGTTAGGAGTAAGATGACATAATAAAGGCTAGCACAACTCTTAGGGGTAAGTATTGACTCGGGGCGGCCGTTCAGGCCGACCCTGTCGTTCTTTTTGGGCCTTGTAATATTACTGTAACCGTTTTTGTACATAGCAGTGTCTTCTGGCGCGTCCCTCCCTCAAAAAGGGGCCGCGCCACGCGGTTCTTCGAACCGTAGCTTCCACTCATTCAAGCAACATGCGACGATTTCACCACGAAAACCTCCCAAATGAAGCCCAGTGACATTCTGGCCCTCTGATCGAATGAAGAAGACCTAGTCCACGGTCGCGTTTCCTTTGTTGTTCCATGCTAGGCTCCGTTCCATGCTAGGCACCGTCACAATACTAGGTTTTGTTCCATGCTAGGCACCACTCCATACTAGGTACGTCTTTGTTTTTCTACGTCAATTGTGTACGTGTCCCTCCGATCGGAGGACCAGTAGTCTGGGAGTCGGCCTTCCAGGCCGACTGCGACCTTCAGTGGGTGTGGTTCTTTTTGTGGTTTCTTACCTGCTGCGTCACCGCACCAGTTCATTATACTATGTAGTAAAGTGGGACCGGCGTTTCCTGTTTGTCCCGATAGCTTGAGATATCTGGGATAATTGTTATAGGTCTCGGACCGCTATGTCCCAAGTCCTATGCGCTCCGGGATATCGGGATTCTCCTGATTGGTCTTGGGGAGCTTGGTGGGTCATCCTTCTCAGACCTGAGTGATTGGCTATCTACAAATGGTCCGTGCTCCCTCCTTGGGATCATGACTTGGGTCGTGACATTATCACTGGCTGCAGTTCTGTTCTTAAGTGTGTGAAGTTACTAAAGTCTCCGTGTCACGACTCGTGGAGAGGTCATGGCGATAAGGAAACAGAGGACTGGATTGGCGCGATAAGGAAGGGTCATGAGCCAATCAGAAAGGACCCAGCGCCGGGTCCTCGCAGCACCGAGGTGGACGGACCCGTGGACCCGAGGCTCCGGGCTAGGTGCAACAGGTCCTCGGGGAACGATCTATATAAACACCGGTTGACGCCCCGGAGACCCAGGTAGAAGCCCTCCTTCAGCAACGATAATAATACTGCTTTGCACCCCAAGCTTGTGCACTGAGATATCTTTTGACTATCTACGACCTCTTCCCAATCTAGTTGACGCTCAGACGCCTCTAAGACCCTAACCCTCGAGGCCTTAGGAAACGGTCGTCACACTCCGCTTATGAAAGAGGATTTCCATCACTTTTGGTGGTTAGAGAGAAGTCTTGCGGAGGAGGACGAGCTGCTTTAGTATTAGGAGTTTAAAGTGGTGGCAAACCTTAAAGGACGACCCCGTGGTTCTAACGCCTTTACTAGTGTCAGAAACACTGCACACTGGAAAACTTGTGGAAATAATGGGTTGCAACTGCTTGATTGAATCCCTTGTCTCTAGCTTTCCGGCTTTGCTGGAGAGCCTTTTGTTACGACCTGCACCCGGTGCAGTATCCGAGAGGGACTGGTCGGGTTAAGACAGAGCGTATGGCTGGACGCCAATATGTAAGGGGCGATCCGAAGACTGAATGATGAGGCTAGCACTCGCAGATGGGGGTACAATGTTACTGTAGGTCGTTGCACTATAAGGGACAGTCGGGGACTGATCAGTAGCGCACAAATGAACAATGTAATTGCTAGCGTGAGGAACCAGAATCCTCACGCTCCATCGTGGATACGATGATGGTATCTATACTAGTTGACCAACAGGTAACTTGTACCTTGCTCAGTGGTGTTCTGCTCAGTAGTGACTGAGCAAACACACACTGAGCACCCTTCTGCTCAGTGGTCCTCCACTGCTCAGTGACTGAGCACTTTGCCAAGACTGAGCACTTCCTGATTGGTCGTAGGGGCTTCGGGTCTTTGCACCCCTGGCCCAGTGCCTAGCACAGTACCTTACTGTGCTTGTGCACTGTCTCAGACGCGGGGACATCGTCGGGCCGCGCCGGTCCTGGTGCCGACCAGTGGGGTCGTCACACCTTTCTTATACATGGTTCTGAATAATCTCAGCCGTCGGCACCGTGGTGACTGGGATTCACTAGTACAGTGTCACCAGTGTTCCGGTTGCGCCGGGGCTCCGATCAGCAAAGAGTCCCGGAGCCCCTGAACCCCTTTCTTTCTGACAATCGCATCATTAGTTTTATCCTACCTAATGGCAAGTTCAAGCTAATACAATACCGCACCATCAAGAACATCAACCTACCCTTTAAGGTACACGCAATTATTAACAAGGTTGGCAAGACCAGGGTCAAGTACAGCATCAGTGTCCATGCCAACTTCGGCCTTAAGCTCTTCACTACTAACTGTCACGGCCGAGAAATAAGAGGGAGACAAGGCTAAAATAGGTCTATCCTCGATTGTGCTACTCTTGGTGAAGAGAAGAAGAAAAGGAAGAGATCCAGAGGCCTGGCCTCTGGAAACTTTGTGTGCGTGGGGCGCGGGCCCTGTCAAGGGCACGGGCCGTCTGCCTATCGATAAGGAGTGGGGGCCGGTGCCAGGGTCTTAGCACCGCCAAAGTCACGGGTGGCTGGCAGTGCCGTGCCAGTGCCACACTACCCCGTGACACTGGCCAACGCTCGGATCCAAATAATGTCCCCCATTGGCCCAGTGTCGGCAGGCATATCCCACCTGCTAGGCGTGGCGCTGTACGCGCCTGCACGCTGTCTGCCAATCCCTCACGGCCGCCTGGCCTCACGTGTCTGGTGCCAGAATGGAAAATCTCGCGTCTGCGCTACGGGCAGATTACCGCCCGATCTCAATCTCTCACGCGAAAATACTCGCTACCCGCGGACAGCAGTCATGCTGAGTTCTGATCTTCTTGGCGACCTGGAAGAATCTTCTCGCGCACTGGCAGCACTCAATGTGGAAATTCATTCGCAAAGTTGTTGGGCGAAGTCGGCGGTCTCGTGGTACAAATGGCAACCCGACCGAAAATTTTACTCCAAGTCCCGCAGCGCCTCCGCCCGAACAACATGTCGAACCTGCTGACACCACAAACGCCCCACCATCATCCAGTGCCCCAAAACAGCATGGGGCCAGACATGGCATGTTCGTTCTGGTCGATCAGCCTCAAGATACGTCGAATGTCGTCGACATTGTTGCCCTGCACGGCCTCAACGGACACTACTATAACACCTGGTGTGGCAGGCGCCAGAACACGGATCAGCAGTATAACTGGCTCGAAGAGGACCTTCGTATTGCAGTTCCAAATGCCCGGGTCCTGTCGTACGGGTATGATTCCGCCATCTTCAGCAAGTCAATCTCAGATATTACGACGTTTGCCGACCAGTTGCTCGAGGCCTTGATGCGTACCAGGTCGAGTGCTGCCGATGCAAAACGACCCCTGATCTTCATCTGTCACAGTCTTGGAGGTATTGTCTTCAAAAAGGTCAGCCTTACTTTGCTCCATCGCATCTTTCCATCTTTGGCACTGCGTAATGTTACCCCCGGGTGCGTCATTGACCGCGGATAACAGGCTCTGATTCGTGCGCGAGAGAGGGACCGATATGAAGAGACCTTGAAGAAGGTCCGCGGCGTAGTCTTCTTCGGCACGCCTCACAACGGATCCTCCGTCGCAGACTGGACCAATACACTCAGCAACATACTCAACCTGGCCACCCTCGGATCAGCTATGAACCATAAGCTCTTGGGTGATCTCCAGACACAATCAGCCATTCTCTACAATGTATCAAAGTCGTTTGTTGACCGAGGCAAAGCCCTCGGTATTGTGAGTTTCTTTGAGACGGAGAAACTTCGAAACGCAAATTTTGTCGTAAGCAGCAACCTACTATCTATCTATCCTTTGTCGAACACAGCCACCCTCCCATGTTTCCGTATGTCAACCCTGTGTTCCAACTGTTACTCGTTTTAGGATGAACCTCCCCAAACCCTTTGACTGTCTCCGATCGATCTGACCAACGATAGGTTGTCAAAGAATCCTCGGCAGCACTCCTTGTGCCGAACGAGACGCTTGTCCCACTTCCGGGCGACCATCGAACCATCTGTCAATTTTCAGATAGTATAGAGGACAAGCAGCGAATCAAGCTTGTTTTGCCACATGTGGTACGACTAGCAAGCGAGGCTTTGCTTACCGACGCCACGTTTGTTACGAGTAGGTTTCCCGATTTCTTGTATATCGAAACCGTTTGAGTCGTCTAACACTTGGTGCGCTCATTGCAGAACTTTCTGAGGAACAGCAGATGAAATCTTTGCAAGAGTTGTATCCTGGAGACTACGAATCTTTCAAGAACGCCAACGTCGACAGAGTACCTGGGACCTGTGAGTGGCTACTCGAGCACCGACTGTATACAGAATGGAAGGAAAGCAACGAATCAGCACTGCTGTGGATTTCAGCCGATGCGGGTTGTGGCAAATCAACGTTCGCCAAGTTCCTCGTCGACCACTATCGACATACCAAGTCATCAAATGGGAGTCCTGTGTCGATTTGTCACTTCTTTTTCAAGGAAGGTATTACCTCTCAACAAAGCACAGTCTTGGCCGTCCGAGCCGTCCTCCATCAAATTTTTACCAGGGACCGAGCCCTCATGCGCCACTACTTTCCAGAGTACGAGACGAAAGGCTCTGCGATGGCGGATGAACTTGACACACTTGTGTCGGTCTTACTGAGAACTGTGAATGATCCTGAGGCCCCGAGCTTCATTTTTATTCTCGATGCGCTAGATGAGTGCCCTAACGGGGATTTGGAGCGTTTGCTTGGCGCCCTGAACAAACTCTACGCCCCACAGAACCCGCTCATGTCTCGATCAGACCAACATCTAAAAGTGTTGATGCTGAGCCGGCCAGAAAACTCAATCAAGAACACTCTGAGAAAGCAGCCCATGACAATACGGCTTAAGGGTGAGGATGAAATAGAATCGATCAGCAAGGACGTTTCCCTCATGATCCAGCATGCCATGAAGGATCTTAAAGTGGACGGCATACCCGTTTCTTTACTGGGAGACTTCTCCGAGCGCCTCGAGGCGGGAGCTGACAACACCTTTCTTTGGGTATCTCTCATCATCCAGATCCTACGGGACCACACAAGGTCTCGTGGAGGGGCTTCTCGCAACGAGATTTTGGACCTGCTCAAAAGCCGAAATATCTACTCAGTCTACAACCACCTGTTGGGGAAGGTAGCCAACCAGCCGGATACGCGCAAGTTTCTACATGTCGTCTTGGCCGCAACGGAACCATTGACTGTAAGGAAGATGAGCGTAGCCATGGCCGTGTCAGAGGAACATCAGACACTAGACGACATCTCATCCGATATCAGATATCCGTGCGAAGACTATATTCAGTCACTAGGTGGTCATTTCATCCGCATCATCCAATCTAGGATCTATCTCGTTCACCAGACCGCCCGAGAGTTTCTTCTGGATTTGCAGCAGCAGGCCCAGTCGAAGACAGAAAAAGATGCGTGGCAACACTCTATCACCATCGAGAAGTCGCACGAAGAGTTGCTTGCTATTTGCCTGTCCTACCTGATCTGCGCAGAGCGAAGCAGATTGGATATGCCTCCGATTGTTGGGGAAAGTCTAGCTCTCGAAAATGATTTGCTTCATTCTGTTACCACATCTAGACGCCGTTTAGTTCTACAGAGGAAACTTGAAGTGAACTTCGGCCAGGATCCCGAACCCGACATATCTCTGTCAACAGAACAAATTAGTCATTTTTCTGGTTATGCGATCCAATCATGGCAATTCCACTTCAGGGTGTCAAAAGCCAGGCAAAATGAGGAGTTACTTTCAAGAGCGGCGGAACTCTGTAGACTCGTCCCGGAAACCTCTGGATACCCAACCTGGACCTCAGCCATGAAAAAGTTGGTCGGGGTCGCTCAGTCTTACTGGCTCGACGGGAACAGCCGCTCGCAGTTTTCCAGGCAGGTGCGGATTGTTTTGAGGCTTGGAATACGCGAGATCACCACCAAGATCATCACCCCTTCATCTAGCGCCGCTCTCGAGGAAGGAGAAACACTTCTCCACATAGCGGCAGCACTCGGATCATCCCAGGATTTCCAGTGGCTTTTCAACCACTGCCACTGTGATTTGGAACTGAATAAGCTGGACTTTCGATCTGAGACCATCCTAAATGTTGTATTGGAAGGAAGAAGTGTGCCAGTGTCAGAATCGAGAAAGCTCATTGCTCGTGGCGCGAGCGTCAGGGCCCCAGGCCGTCAAGGGCGGACGCCACTTCATTGCCTTGCAAAATATGGACCTGCGACGGAAGACTCGGCCGCACTCGTCAGATTGCTGGTCGAAAAAGGGGCACAAGTAGATGCCAAAGATGACGACGGGATCACGCCTCTATTCCTGGCGACCGAAGAGGGAAACGCGCCTGTTGTAGAGGCGCTGCTGGCTTACAACCCAAATATCAATGCCCGGGGCAAAGATAACAAGGCTGTCATTCACATGGCAGCAGAGAGAGCCGACGCATACCTGCTCACAAAAATACTCGACAAAGGCGCGGATATCACTGTTGCCGACATGTATGGGAGTACGCCCCTTAATATCGTTCGGCGGCAGCCGACAATGGAGTTCTCTGTTGTCTCACGGCTTGTACCCGAGACAGGACAGATGAAGCCCCCCTGGCGAGCGGAAGTTAGCGGTTTGAGGAATCCGGTAGAAGATAGCAGCAGTCTGAAGGAATCTGTAACAGAAATATCTAGGGGAGCCGGTGGAGGTGGCGATTTGGGCCAGACCTCACGGCTTTTACCCGAGGCAGGACAGATGAAGCCCCCTCAGCGAGCGGAAGCCAGCAGCGGTCTGAAGGAGTCTGGAACAAAAAGGTTTAGGGAACCCGGTGGAAGCGGCGATTTTGGCCAGGTCTGAGGTGATATTGATCTGAGTTGTCCCGAAGTGACCACCTACAAATGCCAGCCTATGACAGTTGTTATGTCACGACCCAGGTCATGACCTCAAAAGGGAAGCACGGACTAATTGTAGATAACCAATCATTAGGCCCAGGATGCAATGACCCACAAAGCCGTGACGGACCAATTAGGTTAGACCCGGCTGCATCATGGTGCCCTGTAAACGGACACTATATGCCCATCATATCTCAACAATTGCGGGAGGTCTGTTTGTTGCTGTGGTTGGAGTTCGACGAGCAAATCAGAAAATGTGAGGCTCCCAGTGGCTGCTCGGGCCGGACGGACGGTGCCGAGTGTGGTTTCATGGCGGAAAAAAGATGGGGCTGCTGGTGAGTGATTGAGCAGCAGGCTCATGCTTTCAGGCGGCGATGCAGGATTGTGCAAATGAGGCGGTTCTGGTGTGAGGGGAGCTCAGATAATGAGAAGCGGGCGCGGGTGTTTGGGAGACTGCCCGGAATTAAAAAGAGCGCACTTCTTACCTCTGTAATTTTTGGAGCCTCTACTTTAGATCTACTAGGGTGATTTCACACTCAGCGTGTGCGCAAACCCATTCTGTGAGCAGTTTTGTCATTCATCTGTTTAGGTTCCATTCTTACATCCTGTCTCTTCCATCACTGGTCACAATGGCCTTGAACGGCAAAAAAAGGCAAAAAGGCGCGGACAAAGCTGGAAACCTCGTGAGCCACCTAGAAAGGGAATTTTGTCTTACCCTTCCAGCGTGGCTCCAACGGAAGCGATGTGTTACAGTACTAACCAATCTCAAAGTCCCTTCAGCAGCGACCTGGCAGTTACAGTCTGATCTGCACATAAGGATCAAGTCGGGAACGGGCATTTTGATCGTTAATGTGAGATTATGCTTAATCCAAGTTAGGGGGTTTGTCACAGATAACCCTAACCCTGCTATTTTACCACCTAAAGCCCCTATAATTACAGGGCATACCCCTATAACTTAGGTCCTCCAGCGCTCTAATTCCATTCAACTATAGCGATTTGTGTGGTGACTAAGCCAAATCGGTAACGATAATGCCAATGCGGAAGATATGCTTCTGTGCCATACAAATTTGCACGGGAACGGCCATTTTGATTGGTAAAGTAAAATTATCGTTATACCTCTGATGGTTTTGTGCAGATCAGACTGTATCGTCGTCGAATCCGCAACACTTCGTATTCACAGATCTTTCGTCGAGCCCTTCCCCAAGCTTTGGGCTCGCTTCGAGGCTCCCAAGCCGTTCTATGAGGTGCCAAGCTCCTTCTCGAGCGGCTATTGTCTGCAGCGGGGTATGAAGCACCTCTCGCTGGATGTGGGCCACGTTGTGGTCCAGTGGCTCTACTCAGGGACGTATCAGCCCTGGACACAAGAGACACCGCCCTGCCCAAGCCAGGCACTCAAGACAGCATTTGGGGCGTACTCAGTGGCGAGACAATACGACATTCTTGGCTTGGAGACCCTCGCCAGAGAGCAAATCTCGCTGCTCGGGGCCGACACCTCGGTTTCCACTTTTGTCAACATCATCCAAGAAGCATACCCGACAACAATCAGGAAGGACGATTGGTTAAAACAGCATTTCACATCACTGATGAAAGCGGCCATCAAAAATGAGACGGCATCGACTACGCAGGAGGAAACGGGCGAGGGAACGGAGGATGCTCCGGTAGCCAATATCATCGTGAAGGGCTTGCTCGACGCCTGTCGGGAGATCGTCGCCGAGGGAGGCCACAAAACTCCGCCCACGACTCCCGTCGAAGAGCTGAAAACAACAGCGGAACCCGCATCCATGGAGTCATTGGTGCTCCCGACTCCTCAAACAGGCGACGGCTCCCAAGCTACCAGCGACCCAGTCGGGGAGACCTACAAGAAACCTGAACTCGAGCCCGCGCTCGAACTCAAATCCGATCGCGTCCCGGAGCAGCCCAAAAACATTGAACCAGAACCACACTTGGAGCCTGAGAAGAAGTAGGATGAAGAGTTACGAGTGGCATTCAGTAAGAAGGTAAAGAAGGTGAAGAAGGTGAAGAAATCAAAGGCAATGAAGGAAGAAGCAGAGCCGGAACCTCAGCCGGCGGAAGAGCGGGCGCCGGAGCCGGAGCCGAAGTCCGAAGCTCCAGTTCCAGATGTAGTTGATGAATGGGCTGCACCCATTAAGAAAAAGGCAGTGTTCATCGGTAGCTGGGCGGACCTGGTTGAGGAACCCAGGGATACCGAAGAGCCCAAGGAAGCGGCTGTCACGGTTGTCACTGAGGTGGGGGTCGAGAGGGACCCGTGGTCGTTTTGGGGGGCGACCAGATCTCCTACCTCTAGGCAGAGTCTTTCTTGGTTGTTTGGTCTTCTGTTGCCGTGCTTTGTTAGCCTAGTTGATGTTTGGTGCCGGGAAGATTGTATGAGTTTGTCATTTTGTTTCGAGTTGTGTATTATTGCGAAAGTTGGGATGTGGGATGGGCACAACCCTTATTATGGCGGGAGAAGGATTGCTCGTCTATTAAGAGCTATTGGTCGACTTCCACCCTCCCAGGTTTCCAAATAGCCGCATAATAGCCCTGATCTTGGAACGTGTAGCCGTTGAGGAGGGCGAGGTAGTAACCGTTGTCGCGATTCTGGTTAATGTTTCCATCAAACGAGTCGACTGTTAGGGAACGCAAAACTAAGGATCCAGAATCATCCCTTTTTTCAAAAATATAGGAAAAGTACGGCGTCGCGTCGTTATAACAGTAGCTGCCTATTCAGTTAACAAAATAACCGCGGGATTTCTACTTGGAAACAATACAATTAAAGTCTGCGTCCGATATGTTGCGGCGTATTTCGAAATTGTGTAGGTGAGAGGTAGCCGCTATAGAGACAGTAGTGATGAGCGCCACTAACAAGAGCTGAATCATAACGGTTGAAATTATGGGTCGGAAGTATATAATAGAAAGGGAATAGAGTATTTAATAAGTTGGAGGGAAAAACCAGAGTCCCCTTCTCTGTGACGAGCGGCTCGCGCATTATATGTGTAACTTTTGGAACCGATTCTGTATAGCCTATTGCCCAACGAACTCAAGCAGAAGTGGCTCAACAGCAACTCGCACCACTCCATCCAGAGGGCGATCATGAGGTGTGTGGATTAGCCAATAGCCCACAATATCCAGTTGTGTTTTGGAGTTGGCGTTCTAAGTGGCGAGTTGATACTAGTTTAGCCCAGCGGGGCCGTTGTCCACGGCCAGTTATATGGCGCTCGGCGCGCATTAGTAGCGTGGTTTTTAGCCCGGTGACGTGGGCGACCACTTCTCGAAAAGTTCTACGAATTGACGAGCAGGTCCCTATCCAACTAACGGAATTACGCCCGGCCGAGTGATTGGAGCTCTTCTGCTTCGGGTCCGTTATCTGCATGGCACGTGCTTTATGAACATCCCCGTTTGGCGGCGGTGCTTTCTTCCGCCCTGCCAGATCTATCCGTCGCTTCGGGCGCTAGAAGAGTTGGCAACAGGAGCACATTATCACAACCCTCGGTCGCAACCACTGAAATTGGCGCGATAAGCTAGACAACCCACCGCGTGACAATCCACCAATTAGCGTAGACCCCAGCAAGACGGACCCGGCAACCGGGTCCAGGAGAGTCGGGTCCTCGGAGGAGAACATATATACATACGCCGGACTGGCCCGGCATAGCTAGGATTTCTTTCGTCTCCTCAGTATCCACAATAACACTGCTCTGCACTCTTTGCACTAAGATATCCTTTGACTATCTACAATTATCGTAATCCGACCCCCGTCAGATCACTTCTCCCAATTTAGTCGCGCTCCTCAGCCCTAGCTCCTGAGGACCGGACCACACCGATTGTCACACGAGGCTGTTCAATTTTCAAAATGGGGACCAATTTTGGCCATTTTTATATATGGGACCAATTCTGGGCCCACTCGGCTAGAGTTGAAGCAGTTCAGCATGATGTGGCGCAGCGTGCCAAAAATGGTACTTAGCCTGAGCGAAGGTGAGCAAGCATGAGCAAATCCTGAGCAAATCCTGAGCAAATCCTGAGCAAATCCTGAGCCGGGCCTGAGCCGGGGTGAGCAGTGTCACGTGGGCGAGGTACAAAAAAGGAAATTTTGTGTGCCCAGATTCGTCTCATATAACAGGTGTTATATGACACAAATCTGGGTACATAAAATTTCCTCTTTGTACCTTGCCCACGTGACACTGCTCACCCCGGCTCAGGGCCTGCTCAGTCGTTGCTCAGTCTTTGCTCAGGCTTGCTCACCTCTGCTCACCTAATCCCCATTTTTCAGCACCGTGCCGTAACAGGCGGGGAATTGCTTTAACTTTGGAAAGTAAATACTTAACTACAGCTGCTTTAAGTCTTTAGCTCAGCTTACCTGATGTGCACTAAGATTTACCAGCCTCAACACGACTAGCCAACTTCCACCTCTACCAAAGCATATTAAGACGAGCCAGACGTTATAATTCTTGCCTAACCCAGACCTCTAAAATACAGACCCCGCATCAAACAAGCAACCGATCGAATTTCCCATTTCAAAACCCTACTGGTATCTAAAGGCAATACCCTTTGTATCTACTATGATCTTCCACGCCCTCCGCAACATCCAACGGAATGCCCGCAAAGCACTTTCCGAGAGTATCTAACAGTACAAAGCCCTACAGCAGCAGCAGCAACCTCTCCTCCAACAGCAACAACAATAAACCAACCCCTTCCCAGTCACCCCTTTCTTAAGAACAAACCCCGGACCACCACCAACCGCAACCTTAACTTAGCCCCTCCTAATCTTCCCCCCGCATAACCCCTACCGACTCTTCACCGCCCTACTAAACCCCCCCTTCACCGTCTCCCTTCTTTCCGGCTCCTCAGTTTCTATATCCCTCAAAACCCCAACCCCCACCCGCCCCCCCCCGATTTACGACCTCCTCAGACACCCCACCGTCCGACAACCTCCCTTTCCCCTATACCAGCAATCTCAACGATGTTATGATGCGGTTCCAAAGGTTAGAGTCAACGAGGGCATAACGCTAGCTTAACAGGTGTTGAGGTTAGAACATTCCAATGGTGTAAGAACGGATGGGGCTACCGTCCGGGATTGACTCGAAGGGGTTTCACAGACTTCATGGTCAGAGATGGATTCATGTATCCCTCCGGGACAAGAACAGGCCAAGAATAGCAACGCAAGCAACCATTTATCAAGTTCCATATTCTATTCATTCCTCAAACCAGAATCGTGACGACCACCAGAATACCCTCACGGCTATCCAGAACCCAAGTATATGCCACGCAAAGATATTCCCAGAGAAGCGATCCCCAGACCACCATCTCGCGGAGCGGAAAGCAGGATAAACATTTTCAACTGGTCAATCTCGTCGAATGACCCAGTAACCTCAACATCTCAGCCACGCCTTCATTTCCCGACTCGACCGCCGCTTCATAGGCTGTCTTTTCCTCGCCGGAGCCCGCGAATCTGAGTCTCTTGGACAGCCGGCAGTCTGGCCGTGATGCAAGCACTGTAGCAATTTCTAAGCTCCCGTCCCGTGCTGCATAATGCAGAGGCGTTATGCCATCCTCATCTATCTCCCCTGCGTCTGTGCCAGGGTGGCTGAGGATAAGTTGCACCATGCCCAGATCCTTGTTCCTTACCGCAAGTGAGAGGATAATGGCAAGCTCTCGCTTCAGATTACTACCTTCGTCTCTCAGCTCTCTTAGCATCATAGCAACGACCGCTTCGCTGCGACAGGATACGGCTAGTTGTAATAGCGTTCTGCCATCCCAATAACTGACACCGGGATAAACGTGCTTTATCCAGTCCGTGCGGTTCATGATGGCTATTGCTATTCCTTCGTGATGAAGCTCTAGGGCAGCACGTAATGGGCAGCTTGCCGAGCTGGGCCCGATTGTCCGATCAGTGTCGTGGAAGTCCAGGAGTAGCTCAACCACGGATAGCTGGCCATGACATACTGCGTACAATAATGGTGTCCTTTTTATGGCATCCCGGGCGTTCACGTCGACGCCCTTTCCTAGGAGAGCTGCACACAGTTTCAGTTGGCCCAGAGATGCGGCGTAGTGGAGGGCCGTGTGCCCAAAGATGGTTTTCAAGTTCGGGTCTGCGCCTCTCGAAATCAAGTACATCGATAGCCTTCCAGAACTGTAGGTAGTGCATCCGAGCGCGATATGAAGCGCCGTTTGACCCAGGAAGTCTTGGTGGTTGAAATCGACACAAGTGAGAGCGCTCTCCAGATGCTCACTCGGACCCACCCGCGCAGCGGCTTCGACAATATTGTGGAGTATGGTGGATCCAGTGCAATCTTTTCGAGCTGAGATGATCTCGAAATCTGAGGGTTGCAAAGATCGCGTACATTTCCTCCAAGCGCCGTCCTCGAAAAAGAAGGGCCGGTCCAAGACATCTTGCGGTATATCGACGCCGAGAGCAGCCGGCAGACGAGGAATCCTATCCCACAAGGCAAGGATAATTTCGTTGTATCTTTTGATGTAGTCCTGCCATTTGAGCTTCTTTGCGTGATGTTGGAGAACAATAAAGGCAGTACCGTAATCATCCAAGGAACATAGCTCATCCACTTGAATCTTTACCGCACCTGCGTCGGCGAAGATAAAGGTATTTCCATCGCTCGGCAACAGCAATTGTCGCTTGGCGTGCTTCAAGGCCGCAATTTCCAATGAGCAGTCGTGCTTGGGGATGCCATCCAGCTGAGCAAGACGCTGCCGAATAAGTTGCAAAAGTTGAGTGACCAGTCGTGCTTGCCCTTGACCGAACTTTAGAGTTTGAAGATGCCATTCCATACTAGCGTCAAGGACACAATAATTGCCGAATACCTGATCGATGTTGTGTTTGAACTGCTGCATTTTGTTCTCCCTCATCTTCAATACCCGTACGACATATATTGCTTCGAAACTAGCGAGAAAATTAGCCACTTAGCTGACTGCCGAGTTGCTGTGGGGCTCATTTCATGATTTTGGGGAGGAAAAGGGATGGGGAGAGGGAAAAAACTTTTCCATACAGTTGGTTGTGTGTCCAAGTTGCTGTTGCGTTCTCGTCGCTATCTGCACTCACACTCGGGCCAAGAAGGGTGTTTGCGGGGGCGGGAGGTGCAAAACCGGCCTGCGAAAGCTGCGAAGGCCCTGCTGTATCGGTCCGCCGTCTTTTTCCAGCTCTGGTATTGGGGGAGCATTCCAGCCCCATAGCCTGGCACCGATCACATTTAAGAGCCGGGCTTCTTCCCATAGGTGTACACTGATAGGATGTTCAAGTTAGCTGAAGGGTGGTATTGGCAATGGTGGGCACGTAGTCGGCTATTCACCTTCTTCTTATCGGTACGGCATCGCTCACACTTCTCCATGTTGAGCTTTATGCCCTTCCTCGAAGATTTTCTCGTTGCATTTTCGTGGGTGGCCGAGCCCTGAAATCCATCGCCAATGCTGTCCATTTGTGGGAGACCTATATCGATGAAGTCGAAATCGATCGAGAAGTCCATATTGGGTATCGCAGCGGGGCACTCGGCAGGGCGCCGCGCGCGGGAGCTGCCCAACGGTAGTCTTAACTAAACAAAGCCCACAGACGGGAGTTTTATTGATTTCAAGCTGAAGTAGAATCGGATCGCAGCTGCACTTATCCAAATGTTTTTGCAGCTTGTCGCAGCTTTGTCGCAGCTTGTCGCACTTTATCGCACTCTGTCGCTTTTTGCTGGCAAACCGGCAAATCCTCGGCCCTGCGCACAGGCGAATTGCAGAGGAATACGGAGGTCCCTTTTAGAAGTTCTGCGCAATGTCAAAGCCACCCACACCCCGTTTATTTGATACAGCCCTAACCCTCGAAAACTGTGGCAGACTTACTACCTCGTCCTTAGTTGTTGTTTGCCTGTAAATGTTTCTGTATCCTTTTAAATTTAGCTTCAAAATGCTTCTGTATAATGCTATAGTTATAGCGATGCGTTGCGTGCTTACACGGACTCTCACCAAGTCCTGACGTTAGGATTAGGGTTCTGGGGTTATGCAGCTAACGGGGTTGCCTGGCTTAGCGTGCTTGTATCACGTACTGTGGTTATCTTCGGTTTCGCGATCTTGGAATATCGTATACCAACCCTAAATCCAAGCTAGGGTATTATATACTATCCCAGGGCATGTACTGGTATACTCTAAGACATCCTATCATCATATGTCCAACTTTAGGGCTGACAAGGCGTCCCCGATTGCTTCTTGCAGCAGTTTTCCCTGCGACCAGGATATAGTGGGCTGATAGATTATAGGTTGGCTGCCGGGAAAGGCAATCTTCAGTGTGAGCCAAACTTCGAGAAGGGACTCTGCGAGGCGGGTTGTGTTGTGGACGTAGTGGTTTTGGTGCCCGGGGAGACTCAAAGCTTGTTCTAGCGCGATGATGGTAGCTTCGGGTCCCGAAATCGTGTGGGTTTTGACAGTGGTCAGCATTGCGGCGAGCTGGCCAGGCGATAATTTAGTCTTTGCTGCCAGCACGTCGAGCATGGACGCCAAATGTTCGGCTAGCTTTCCATAATTGACTCTCCGTAGCTGACTAGGCATCCAGGGCCAGATTTTGCGCAATGCAAGTTCCTCTGTGTCTTTGAGATAAAGAGTGTCTATGATGGCAGCGGTAGTGTTCGCAGTCGTTCCTGCCAAACGCGATGAAACCAACCGAAAATGGGCGCACATAGCGCGTGAGGCTGGAGAGAGCGCCGAGTTGATTGGTCAAGGGCATCATTTCTCCGCTCGCTGTTCGATGCGAACTCCGACGCTCATCCCTCCGACTTCGCAACAGTAGCAATTCACCGGTTCATGGCAGCGGAATTGCGCTATTTAGCTACCAACACATCTCCTTCATCCGGTGTTCAAAAACTGTGCGGTCCCGCAGAGAACTGCGCTGTCTCTTGATCGCCATGGGAGAGTCCACCAGTGATCTGGGTCTACAGACACGGTGAGAAAGATTCAAGAACAAGTTCAAAGTCCGGGTCGCGTCTCTTTTTGAGCGCCATGGCAACTCGCCAATACCACGAGCACCCAGTGAGGGCTCTCATGAGTATGGCGCGCCCGTCAGCACATCATCTATCATCACCGGTATTCCACAGGCTGTGCCGACTGACTCAACAGGGCCGAAAGGGCCCTCTTCTACTGTCGGATGTCTCTGCCAAGTCCCGTCCGACCCTGCGCCCGACCTGGGAGCACTTAGTAAGGCAGATTACCTAGTTCGGGTGCCTCTAGACTCCATAGTGCATGGTCTGTATCCATCTACAGAGGCGGGAAAGCGTCCGAGACTATCGGAGGCTCAAGCGGCCTTCCAGCCGCCTGTGCTTCGTCTGTCGGGTCGGGCCTGCCGCGAGCACGACCAAGCACATCTCTCGCCTACCGTCTGGATTGACTGCAGCCACGAGCGCATCCGAACCGCCATAGTTACGGCGATACGTACACGGGATAACTTCAGATGGGCTGCCGACCACGACATTGTTGTCCAAGTAAGCATGGGATTGTTTGCCGACGCTGAATCTCTCAGTCTTGCTAGCAGCAGACTAGGTCATTCGCCTCTCGGAATCGGGTTGGAATTTGGCGACTCGCGCGAGATTCACCTGCATGTTGAGAATCCAGGTGCCGATGACTCGGCTTGTGGGCTTAGGATTCGCGCCACGCTCACCCGAGATGGTGTTGTGGTCGACCGCCGCGTCTCCCGCATGGGCGGGTTGTTGAAGCGTGACGGGGCAGAACAAGTATATGGTTGTTCGACTGCACATGGAATTCTTGACATGCTTCATCAGTCCGAAGCCGAAGATGACCTCAAGGCGCCGCCCTCCGATGCAAGTATCAACATAGGAGAGACAGACGATATAGACGCATGGATACCTCTTCCACCGCCCGCAACCTTGGACTTCCTCCAAGCTGCCATGCTAGTTACGGGGAATACTTGGGAGATACCCCCCCTTGAGCAGTTGAGAGCAATAGCGCGGCCCCATGACTTTGCATTACTTGACATTGGGGAAGAACTACCGTCCAGGATCCAAAACACCTACTCTGGTAGTGGGTCCGGCACCCAAGCGATCCTTGGGCATTGGAAAGATAACTGTCTCCCAACAAAGGAGCACGGAGTGACGGTTTTGGGTGGACGAGGGAACGTGGCTATGGGCAGGATTCTCCCTTTTGACGAGACCATCTATGTAGCCGGCGCCAAGTTCACAACACGGCGAGTGATTCTCAGCCAGTCTCTAGGTATGTACGTCAAGAATCCGCTGGCATTCATGGTATTCCGATCAAGTGGCGCATGCGATACAGCTCCGGGAACATCTGGTTCTTGGGTGGCTTCGGGCATGTTTCTCTGCGGAAGCGTCATGGCATGCTATACAAAAGAGCCCATGGCACACATGATCACGGCCGAAACACTCTTTCAGGACATCGAGCAGACATTGGGCCTAGAAAATGCCGCCGTTTACCTCCCTGAGGTCCGCGGCGGGGACGAATACCCCATAGAGGGTGAAGACCTGGACATCAACAACCCAACAGACGCCTCGACCGTGTTTTTGGAACCACAAACAAACCAGGGTGAAGTATTTAACAACACTTTATATATCGCCAAGAACTTTTTGTCGAAACTCAACCGCCTCAAGGAATCCGGCGAGGCCAGCAGTCTCAGCACTAGTGCACGTATGGACTCGCCCACCCAGTCACGGTTGGAGGCTTGGACCAAGTCCAAGGTCGAATCTCAAGATGAAAAAATCAATACCGAGCCCCGCCAGATTGCCCAAGTTCAGAAGCTCAAGATATGGGAAGCGGATAAAACCACCACGAACAAGGGCCCAGCTAGTCGCGCACTCATCGTTTGGCTATTCGCGCACTCATACCCCTGAAGGGTTTCAGGGGTTAGGGTTCTGTATGGCCCCACATATGATTTCAATAA